>Ga0209500_10002403_pt1 | contig 13319 bp, 9 predicted proteins | sample S_140212_EF_Meta_FD_187323 | JGI IMG/M metagenome (GOLD analysis project Ga0209500, IMG submission 187323) | Freshwater microbial communities from Lake Simoncouche, Canada to study carbon cycling - S_140212_EF_MetaG (SPAdes) (version 2) | ecosystem: Environmental > Aquatic > Freshwater > Lake ...
GCTTTGGTCCGTTGATCTTAACTTTCAAGGTTACAAAAGCATCGTATTCAAAACAGGCTGGAAAATTACCATCCATGTTCTGGTATCCGATAGGAGCAGCTGGACGGTTTACGTTGAACTGGTTATCGTGCTGGATAATGCTGTCAGGCAATGTCACACCATTGGGGTGAGCGCCGTTGGCAAGACGAGCAGAACCAGGAACGTATTCAATATTTACAGGAACTGAAGAATTAAAATCGACCGAATCAGCAACCCAGGTAGGGTTGGTGTTATCAGCGATAATGTATCCAAAACTTCTTAATGAAGTCGAGGTGGCGGTAGGTAAAAACACCTGCAAACGAGTGTTGCGTGCAACTCCAGGACCGTTGAAGTTTGTACCATTAAGGCTAGGAGCAGCACCGTTATGAATATACATTCTAAGTGTTACTTCTTGGCCAGGAACAACGACAAGCTGATCCTTATAGGGGCCGCTAGTGGCGGTGCCGGCATCAAAAAATGCTCGTTCATCGCCGTAGTTTGGTGTGTTTACCCACGAATTAAATACTGGGTAGTCAAAAGCGACGGAATCGGCGCCAGTGTAGGTTTTGACCGGTCTGTTGGCTGGTTCGTAACCTGCAATGGCAGTTATTGGAATTATGATTGCAGCTGCAATAGCGGCTACAAAAACGGCCAATTTGGCAAAAGTTTTAAGTTTCATAGGTATCTCCTTTTAAATGAATAGTTAATAAATAGTTAATTCTAGTAATAAGAATCGATAATTTTCAAATTGTTTTTTAGCTCCTGGTGCATTGAGGACAGCACAAGAGCTCGAACGCCGAAGCGTTTTTCTTTGGGAGTGGATGACTATTGAGCTTTCAAGGACCAAAAAACAATTTTGCTATTACAGTTCGGTATGATACCACTTTTGGTTATTTTTGTCAATACCTATACTATGATTGCACGATCACTATTTGCAGGGCTTAACCCTGAACCTAACAACATAATATTGCGTTACTAGGTTCAAGCTTAAAAAAAAGGGGGCGTCCCGGGAGACAAAGCTCCCCCGGGACATAAAGCACAGCCTATCGGCCACTACCCCGGCGGGGGCGGCAGATAGGTGGTAGGTGGTGTCGTCGTAGGCGGCAGCGTTACCACCGTGGTAGGTGGCGGTGCCGGTTTGACGATAGTGGTAGGTGGCGGATCAGCTGGCGAATAGCCATCATCTCCGTGCTCCACTGCTCCTCCGTTGCCGGGGGAGCCACCACTACCAGGGATACCATCACACCTCACGCCGACATTGTCGACGCAGGGTGCGGGCTGTGTATCCTCGCCTTTACACAACTCACCGCATGGGCGAGTGGTGGTGGTCGGTGCCGGTGGTGCCGGTGGTCGTGGCAACTCTGTTTGAGGGTTGCCACACCCCGCCCTTACCGGTATTACCGGAGGAGCGGGTTCACCGTTTTGGCAGCTTCGTGTGTCCACGAAGTACCAGAGCACCTCGCCAGCCATTGACTTACGGGTTCCGGCATCATAGCTGGTGCCATCTCGAAAGGCAGTGTTACCTGGCAGTTCCGATTTGACCAACAGCTGAGCTGCAATCCAGCCGTCTGGCTGTAGTGCTTGCTCTCGGCTGATGCCGCTGGCAGTCACCAGTGCCAGAGCTGCTTCACCTTCTGGTGAGCCATCTCCGATAAAGGCGACGAGCTCATCGGCTATACGAGGAGTCTGCGACGTAAACGCCGCATTACCCCTGGTATTGGCTTCAGGTGCATCCCAATTTACCTCAAAGGTAAATTGATCGGCGGTAAAGCCTCGCGACACCAGGGCTGCCGTAACGACGGCTGCTTTATCGCAACCAACGCCAGCACTTGCGACAGGGATGCTGCGTCCTCCACTTCCGAGGAGGAGTAGAAGCAACATCAGCAAGCTGACACTAGCTGCACCAGCTGCTATGATGTACTTCTTTTTCTTTGAATTTTTCATGGTACTCTCCTCCTAGGAGATGGGAAGGACTTTGGTTCAACAACTTGCTACCAGGTGTCCTTATAACCTGATAACAATGCAGTTGGATCAAAATATATGCTTGCTGGAGGGGGTTAAAACCCCCTCCAACAAAGCGTAGCCCAGCCAAGATCAGACCCGAACGACGGGTATAACCTCGGTGGGAGTGGTCTCCTCGGTATAAACATAGGTCTCCTCGACAGCACTGCTGCCGCTTGAGGCATCCGATGTCCGAGTGGTTGAACTAGTCGCTACCACCGAGGATGGCGGTGTGGCCGAGTAGGCAGCAACTATAGCTGCTGCCGTAGTCGCAATTACAGCGATGATGCCTGCTGCCCAGAAAATCGCGTCGTAGCCCGGGTGGGCTCCGATATCGATTGTTTTGCCTTGGTAAAACGCCGTGTAGCGCTCCGCCAAATAGGAGTGGGCGATTAGCATGCCCCCGACGACACTGATTACTACGGCCAGCCAGGTAGCAAAAATGCTGCCGTAACTGGTGGCATTCGAGGTGGTCTCGAGGCGTGAAATTCGCTCCTCGTGTAGCGCACCATCCTCTTGCTGAGCTCTAAAGAAACCAGCAAAGGTTGTGAGCCGATCAAGGATCATGATGGATGTCGTTTCCATTACCCCGGTGCGTTCTTCGAGACCATCAACACGGCGATGTGCTCGCTGTGCCTCATGGTTTGCGCGTGTAGCACCACGACGGGTACGGTCTGACTCTGCTTTGTCGAATTCTCGAGTCTTGCGGACTCTGTCGATTGCTTGGTCGAGAGTCTCTACCCGGCCTTGCAAATCCTCTACCGCCGAAGCGATGGTAGGTTTTTTTGTCGGCATGCCAATCTCCTATATGTCTCAAATTGCCATCTCCACGATCTGTGGAAATCAGATGTGATAATACTATAAGATAAGCGTTTTGTCAATACTTTTATTATTTAGTTCTTGTGCTTATAGACTACCAAAAGCATGGCTGGCTGCTAGTTTATTAAAATATTTTGTCTAAACAAAGTTTAGGCTAGATTATCTCGCTCTTCATAGCCGATACCTGAGCATTTACGGCCTCTCGGTTGGTCACAATCTCATCGATTAGCTCGGCTTCAATTTGGATCTTAAAATCTTCAAAGTTAGGTATCTTAGACGATATATAGGCCTCAACTCCTGATTCATCGTCGGCATCGGTGAGTTTAGATAGTTCATCGAGTTCGGCATCGGTGAGTTTTTCGGATATCCTAAGTAGTATTCGGGTAGCAACCGAATTGGCTAAATCTTGCAACATCTTATCTTGCACCTCTGGCGCAGAACCTTCGATGCCTAGCTTATTTATGATTTGCTCTGTGTTTAACATTCTGTTACCTCCTTAAGAAAGCTTAATTACTTTATATACACTATGGGGTTTGGGTACCGAGGTAATCGAGGGCGGCATTGATTGGACCATTACCCTCATAAACCTTGCCGACTGGGTCTATTATTCTAAGAATTGCTCCCGAGCCTCCACCCTGGCCATTACCAATTACTTGCCAGCCTAGCTTCGGGGCATTATTGGCTATTTCCATTATCCTAGGTGTACCGTTAGAGCCTATTTGATCGGTCATGTGTGTCCATGGGAATCTAAAATCGGTTGGTGTTAGGTTCGGGATGTTGCTTGGCGGTGCTGGGATAGGAGTTTCGGGCACTGGGGCTTGAGGTTTTGGTGTTGTAACAACATCACCAGCATTCGCGATACCTCTAATAATAGGTACGGCGGCCATTGCCCCACCAATTACGGCGCCGGTCTTTTTGCTACGGCGGCGGGTGCGGCTCTGGTTGCCTGCAGCGGCGGTGTAGTCCTCTATTGAGCTAGTATCGGCGGCATTGAAGCGCTTGTCGGCTCGACGTTCACCAAAACCACGGGCGGCGTTGTATCCACCGTAGCCGCTAAGGGCCGCACGAGCTGCTATGGAGCCCACAACGAGGGGCACATTGCCAGTAACCACACCAACAAATCCGCTGGCTGCCAGAGCCACACCTACTACGATTCTGGTTTTGGTATGGGTCCGAAGCCATTCGTTGATTTTAGTAAGGCGCGGATGGGCGCGCTCACGCTGGGCAAGCATTTCACTATCGACCCTAGTACTAACTTCAGCTACCCTCTGGGCAATAATTTCGTTATTACGGACTTCGCTGGCCTCTATTTGGCTTTGAAGCTCGCTTCGTCTGCCCTCTAGCTCTTGCTGCCGAGCTTCGTGGGCAGCTATATTGGCGTACATTTGCGCAATATCGGCATCTGGTGCTGCCGAAGCAATAGCATCTTCGGTGGCGCTAATTTGATCCGAGATAGAATCGATGCTAGCGTCTAATGCCTCGACTCTGGTATTTAGCTCTCTGTTGCCTTCTGCAACCTCTTCGGAGAGGTTAGCTATGTACTCATTGTAGGCTAGATGCAGATTTGCTTCTGCAACATCATAAGCCTCTTGGTTTTTACCACCGAGGATTCGCTCCAGCGCAATTCGAGCTCGAGCAAAAGCTACGATTGAATCATCAAGGTTTCGAACAGCTCGGTTACCTCTTGATTCTGGACCATCGGGGCCATCAGGACCATCAGGAGTTTCTGGAGTTGGTTCCTCTGGAGTTGGTTCCTCTGGAGGTGTTTCCCCCGGAGCTGGTGCTTCTGGGGGTGTTTCCCCCGGAGCTGGTGCTTCTGGAGGTGTTTCTGGCCCGTCTTCATCCTCGGGAGGGTATAAATCGAATGGAGGGTACGGACCCTCTGGAACTGGTGGCTCTGGAGTTGGTTCCTCTGGAGTTGGTTCTTCTGGAGTTGGTTCCTCTGGAGTTGGTTCTTCTGGAGTTGGTTCTTCTGGAGTTGGTTCTTCTGGAGTTGGTTCTTCTGGAGTTGGTTCTTCTGGAGTTGGTTCCTCTGGAGTTGGTTCTTCTGGAGTTGGTTCCTCTGGAGTTGGTTCCTCTGGAGTTGGTTCCTCTGGAGTTGGTTCCTCTGGAGTTGTTTCCCCTGGAGTTGGTTCCTCTGGAGTTGGTTCCTCTGGAGTTGTTTCCCCACTAGGCAGGTTATCTCTAATATAATCGGCATTAGCAGCTATTACATCCATGTTGTCTTCCGAAATGAACTTCCCACCACCATATTTATTGCCTGAGACATCCGTTTGCCTTGGTTGGTGGCCACGACCACTAGAACCGATTTTAACTAGGTCACCGATATCGGCATTACGCTGTCTAACATCGACGAGGCTTCGTGGTGGGCCATCTGGCTTACGACCACGAGACTCTTTGTCGTCAGCGTTGACATTAGTCTTTTTATTGATGTCTATCACATCGGCTAGTTTGTCACTTTTTGCGCCTGGATCAAGTATGTCTTTTTTAGTTAATGGGCTGGCAGGTAGAAATTGGTCATTAGAATTTGGCGATGGAGATGTTTCTGGCATGTATTGTTAGGCCTTTATTATTATGCTTATAATTATACCGATGAAGGACCTAAAAGCAATAGTCTATATGCTATATGCTATATGCAATATGCAAAGTGAGATTTAGCGTTTCTTGTTTCTCTTTTTACTTTTTTTCGATTTCTTACGAATTGGAGTTAGGTTGGGGCGCGACGGTGCTGGGTTAGATCTAAAACTAGTTTTGGCTTCGACTGATTGTTTTTTGACTGCTCGATCCATACTGGTACTGGCGCGCTCGGCCCCCTCGGTAATCTCAGTTTCGGTATGCTCGGCAATGTCGGCTTGCTTTTGGATATCAACCTTTAATATTGTGCTGACAACTTCGGTCCGGATATTATCCTGCAGCCGACGGAACATTCCGAAAGCCTCAGCTTTATATTCGACCAATGGGTCGCGTTGTCCATAGCCACGCAGACCAATGCCGTCACGGAGGTGATCCATATTCTCGAGGTGCTCGAGCCAGGCGCTATCGACAGTCTTTAATAACACTAAGCGATAAACCAACGCCATAACGTCGTCCCCCAGCGACTGCTGTCGTATTTTAATAGAGTCCTTGGTGCGCTGGAGTAAATCTTCGGTGATTAGCTCGGGTACCTTGGTAGTTAGAGAGCTGGCCCAGTCTTCTGGCAAAGGATTGATGGTGCTGGCCACCTTCTGTAATTCAGGAAGATCTACCGAGCCATTCTTGGCATTGGTATTGGCGGCGACAATTAGGCTGTATTCATGAGTGAACATCGCCTCTACATCTGTATGGAGATCTTTGCCTTCAAGATATCGGCGACGGTCCCCGTATATAACTTCGCGCTGGGAGTTCATGACATCGTCATATTCCACGAGGTGTTTACGGGTATCAAAGTTGTGGCCTTCAACGCGCTTTTGAGCACTCTCGAGCGATTTGGATATTACGCTGTTCTCTATCGGCATATCATCAGGGAGGTTCAGGGTTTTCATAAGTGAGCCGATTCGGTCGCCTCCAAAAATACGCATCAAATCGTCATCAACGCTGACAAAGAACTGGCTCGAGCCTGGGTCGCCCTGTCGGCCCGCTCGTCCACGAAGCTGGTTATCGATTCGTCGAGATTCATGGCGCTCAGTACCAATAACATGTAGCCCGCCAACTTCTTTGACGCCCTCCCCGAGCACGATATCAGTACCACGCCCGGCAATATTAGTAGCTAGCGTTACGGCAGATTTTTGGCCAGCCAACGCCACTATCTCGGCCTCGCGTTCGTTATTCTTGGCATTTAAAAGCTCGTGTCTGATGCCAGCTTTTGTGAGTAGGGCGCTGAGTACTTCGTTTTTCTCGATACTGGCCGTACCTAGTAGCACCGGTTGGCCTTTCGCAATTCGTTCACGAACTTCCTCGACTACGGCATTGTGTTTAGCCGTTTCGGATTTATAAATACGGTCCTTAAGGTCTTTTCTGATCATCGGGCGATGTGTTGGGATGCGGGTTACCTCGAGATTATAGATTTTGGCAAACTCCTCAGCCTCGGTTTGGGCTGTTCCTGTCATACCTGCTAGCTTACTATAAAGGCGAAAGAAGTTTTGAAAAGTAATGGTCGCTAGAGTTTGGGATTCTTGCTGAACCATAACGCCCTCTTTGGCTTCGATGGCTTGATGCAAGCCCTCGGAATACCGACGGCCAGCCAACAGTCGGCCGGTAAATTCGTCGACAATGACAATCTCGCCCTCGGATACAACATAGTCCTTGTCGCGTACAAACAATGCCTCGGCTTTAAGGCTCTGTTCAATATGATGCACGTCTTCGATATTCTCAGCGTCATAAACATTTTTAACCCCTAGCTCTTGCTCAATTTTTGTAATGCCCTTGGGGTTGAGGCTCACTGCTTTTTGCTTTTCATCGACGCTATAGTGCTCGTCTTTGGTGAGTTTGCGAGCTAGCTTGGCAAATAGCTGATATCGTTCGGTGCTTTTACCAGCCGACTGGGAGATAATCAGCGGTGTTCGAGCTTCGTCGATAAGGATCGAATCTACCTCATCGACGATCGCAAAATTGAGTTTACGCTGGGCGCATTCGTTCAAATCCGAAACCATATTGTCGCGCAAATAATCAAACCCGAATTCATTATTTGTTCCATAAGTAATATCTGCCTGGTAGGCCTCTTGCTTGCTCACGGGTCGAAGCTGGCGGAGTCGCACATCGTGGTGTGAGTCGTCTGAAAAGTCGGGGTCATAAATAAAGCAGCCTTGTGGCAACACAACCGCCGATGTCATTCCGAGCGAATGATAAATGGGGCCCATCCAGCCAACACCGACGCGAGCCAAATAATCGTTGACGGTCACAAGGTGAGCGCCCTTTCCCCCGAGAGCGTTAAGATAAAGTGGCAAGGTTGCAACTAATGTTTTTCCCTCTCCGGTGCGCATCTCGGCTATTTTGCCTTCATGCAAAACTATACCACCAATTAGCTGCTCATCGAACTGTCTCTGACCGAGAGTACGCTTTGAGGCCTCCCTAACTACCGCAAAGGCTTCTGGCAGAATTGCATCGAGATCCTTGCCCTTCTTGAGTTGAGATCTAAATTCGTCAGTTTTGGCTTTTAGCTGCTTATCAGTTAGAGCCTTAATGGCTGGTTCTAACGCATTTATACTAACTACAATTAGACGGTCTTTTTTTATTTCGCGATCATTAGGATCGCCAAAGATTTTAGTAAAAATTGACATGCTAGTTATTATACAGGTTCGGAGAGCTTATTGCGAAGTGAATTTGTCTAAAATATCTTTTATACGGATTTTTTTGGGCTGGTGCTTTTCTTTGTACTTCCTGATCTGTATTTTGAGCTTTTGTTCGACTATATCGACCGCTGAATGAGGATTGATGGTGGCTGTTTCGGCTACGATGTCGGGGCCCTGAACTTTCAAGACTGCTACAACCCTATAGCGGTTATCTTCTTTACCAGATGGATCTTTGAATATTTCTACTGTCATACCTTGGTTGCGGTGCGACCGAGGTAGGTACTTGTCGAGGTTTCCGAGCTTACGGTTGGTATATTTTTTGAGTTCGTTATCGATTTCGAACTTACGACCTGTCAACTGTATTTTTATCATCTTACCTCCTTAGTTATTTTATAACTCGTCTGCTCCATAATATTTGGCGATGGGCTTTGGCAGTTTTATTTTGCCATCGGCGGTCTGGTGGTTTTCGAGGATTGCGATTGGCATTCGGCTCGAAACAACCGCCGTACCATTGAGGGTGTGGGCAAAAGCTAGCTTTCCAGCCTCATCACGATACCTAATATTGAGGTTCCTTGCTTGGAAGTCGGTACAATTACTGCAGCTTGTCAGCTCGCGATAACGGCCATCGACAGGTGAGTAGTATTCGACATCGTACTTTTCGTAAGCTGGGGTGCTTAAATCGCCAGCTGCAATGCGCACTACTCGGTAGGGTATCTCGAATTGCTCGCAGATCTGGCGCTCAATTTTCAAAATGGCCTGCAATGTTGCATCGCTTTGGTCAGCCTTACAAAACACGTACATCTCAAGCTTATCGAATTGGTGAGTACGGTACAGGCCTTTACTAAATTTACCGTAAGCTCCAGCCTCGAGGCGGTAGCAAGGGCTAATGCCTGCATACTTTATAGCACTACCTAGCTCCAAAACCTCATTGCTGTGTAGCCCAGTGATTGGTATCTCAGAGGTGGCTATTAGCACTAAGTTTTGTTCTTTATCTAGATAGTTTTGGTTTTCTTCGCCCTTCGGCAAAAAACCACTTCCAGCAGCTATCTCGGTACTAACTAGGTGTGGAACGCTAATTAGCTCAAATCCAGCGGCCTCCACTATTTCTTGGGTGGCAAGCTGAATTGCCTGCCACAATTTGACAGCTTTATGCCTGGTAAAATAAAACTTATTTCCCGACACCTTAGCGCCAGCTTCGAAATCGTACAGATTGTATAGTTCGCTTATCTCAAGATGATCCTTGGGTTCAAAGCCTCGATCTGTATTGCCCCATTTATAAATTTCTTGGTTATTTTCTTCATCTCCATCTGGAGTACCCTCAGCAATGATATTCGGCACTTCCGAAAGCAGCTCATTGTAATGAGCTAAGGTGTTATTAAGCTCCAACTCGAGTGCTTCATGTTGCGACTTGAGCTCCTTGCCCTGGCTAATTTGCTCAGAACTAGGCTTGGCATTTTTACCCTGCGAAGCAATGGCATTGCGACTAGCCTGGACTACTTCGAGTTCGGCAATAAGTCGACGCCTGGTGGTATCGACAGCCAGTAGTTCTTCAACATCCATAACCAAACCGCGCCGTGCGATAGATTGCTGAACCTCTTTAGGATTGTCTCTGATGTATCTAATATCTAACATAACTTTATTATAACCTAACTTTTAAGCGATAGCCTATCTATCACAAAATCTCTGTCTAAACTCGATAAGAAAAAGCCGAGTTTTGGGCCCTGGTCTTTATTTAAAAAGAGCCGATAGAGAAGCTTAAAGGCTACACCTGGCTTAATATCTTTTGCCGTTGCGGAGGCGTAAATAGTATCGTGAATTGTATCTGGGGTAAGCTCAGCATTGCCCAGTGAGGATGTCAGACTGGCTAAAAAATCGTGGTCTTGCGAGGATAGCTCTAATTCTGGTAGCTTTGCCTGAACTTCAAATTTAATGCTATCAGGGGCGTATTTTTCAAGCCAGTTTTTTACGTAAGTCAATTCTCTCCCAATAGACTCTGCTTGGGTTTCGGCAGCCCCTTCATGTCCAGTTCGCTTGAGCATATCAATAACCATATCTAGATCACCCTGAGCTGTCTGATAAAGTGTAACCATATGGGAAAATGGCACCGTACTAATTACATGTTCATCGCCAGCAAGACTGGCAGTCTGCCAAGCGCGCTTGAATTCTGGCTCTTCGCCGGCAAGAGTGGCTGATTCGGTTTTGGCGTATTCGTCGATCAAAGTATATAAGCCTAGGCCCGGATCAAAGCTCAATTGCTTCTCTGGTCGGCTTTTAAAAGTAAAGTAGCGCAATACTTCTGGGGGAATAATTTCCAAGGATTCCAGCAGTGTAACTAAATTACCAAGCGATGAGCTCATTTTTTTAGATTCGCCCTTAAGATTAATGGTGTCGTATGGAACAGGTATTGGCGCCTCGAAACCAAAAATTTCTTTGGCCAAAACCTCTCCAGTATCATAGCTCCCACCTTTAGTAGCGTGCTCTCGGCCGAAGTCTTCGATTTTTACACCAAACATTGCCCAGCGTGCCGGCCAATCTAGTCGCCAATCAAGCTTGACCTGACCCTTGCTGGCATCCGCAAAATATTCATTGCCATCTCCACCTAGATAATGAGCCTTATTGGTATCGAAGTCGTAACCAATGAATTTTGCTGTATTAAGCTTTCCGGTCGATTCATCAAGTATTTGAATCGGCTGCCAATCTTCTGCTACTTCACGGCCGCTTACATCAAAAAGTATTTTGGCGATTTCATCGCGCTTCTTTAAGCAAAGCGCAATCTTTTCAGTAAACATTCCTTTTTCATAAAGCTCATGAGTCCAAATAATATCCATATCGATACCAAGCTTCTCGGCGCTCTTTTTGTACTCGCTAAAAAACTCCATGGCATAGCTTTCGGATTTGCCATTGGGTGCAGGGATAGAATACAGAGGCTTTCCAGCCTCTTTTTCGTATGATTCTGGCAAGTAAGGGTAGCGCTTTCGAAGTGCATCAAAAGCATCCACGAAGTGAAGGTGTCTCACCAGTCTGCCAGCTTCTTTTAGGCCTCGCGCCACTGCATCGGCGGTCAATATTTCGCGTGCATGACCAACATGATAAGGTCCGGATGGCGAAATACCACTCGAAACAATTAATTCTCCCTCAGGGTGCTTTTTTATAATCTTAGCTACTAAAATATCTAGCCAATAATGATTTTGGTTGTCATGATTCATAGATTAATTATACCTGACTACCGAAAACTCTGGTAGGGTCTTCTGGGAGAGGAAGGGATCTATTTAACTTTTAGTATTTTATAGGTAATAGAACCAGCTGGGATCTGTACTTCAGCATGCTCACCTACTTTTTTGCCCATTAGAGCTTTTCCAATAGGGGATTCGTGCGAGATCTTGCCAGCATCAGGGTTGGCTTCAGTTGAACCGACAATTTTAAAAGTGTGCTTGTCGTCTTCGATCTGCACATCGACGGTAGACCCGACAGAGACTTCATCGCTATCTCCACCTTCGATAACCTTAGCTCGCTTGAGGATGTTTTCGAGTTCGGAAATTCGACCCTCGATAAAGAGTTGCCTAGATTTGGCATCGTCCCAGTCGGTATTTTCACTTAAGTCGCCAAACTCTTTGGCTTCTTTCAGAGAGGTTGCAACTTCTTTGCGCTTATTATTTTTTAGGTCTTCAAGCTCAGCTTGTAGCTCTGTAAGACCTTCTTTAGTTAGGTAAAAATCGTTATTTTTAGCCATTGGTGTTTCCTTTCTTTGGACCCAATAAAACAAAAAATCGCTTTCTAGAGCGAGGAATCTTTGAACATTTTTTCTATAAAAAGGATGTTAAAAGATATTACTTGTTTGTTTTTATTATCGCAAAATATCAAAGCAATGTCAAACATTGTTTTACTCCTTACTAGCGGTTAGCAAAGTACCACTTATAGACTTCCCTGGTAGCGGGCGCTGCAAAAACCGATCCTTCACCAGAGTTTTCGATCATTACTAGCGATGCTATCCTGGGGCTACCAGCAGGAGCGTAGGCGCTAAACCAAGCATGTGGCTTGGTACGGGGGTTCTTGCCGTCGTATCCCTCTGAAGAGGTCTCGGCAGTGCCTGTCTTGGCAGCTACCTGGACTGGTACTTCAGCTTTAATAATGCAGCAGGCCGTACCGCCGCTAACTGCCGCTTCCATACCCTCCTGTACTAACCTGATATTTCCTGGAGAAATAAAGTCTGCTCGAAGTATATCGACAGGAGCCTTCCGGACTAGAGTTTCGTCTGATGTTGCTGAAAGCAAGAGATGGGGCTTGAGTAGCTTACCACCATTTGCTATTACAGAGGTTGCCATCACAACTTGCAGCGGAGTAGCCCTAAAGTCGCCTTGGCCAATCGATATATTATAAGTGTCACCAACATACCAAGATTCTCCGGTGTTTTTCTTTTTTAGCTCTGGGGATGGCAATAGCCCTGAACCTTCTTCGGCAATATCTATCCCGGTTTTTTTACCAAATCCAAACTTCGAGTACCAATCCAGAAGTCGCCGTTCGCCAAGTCCTTGAAAGCTCTGAAAACCACCTCCGACTTGGTAGAAAAATATATCTGAACTCCACTGGATAGCCCCAACTACATTGACAGGTCCAAGACCTTCGGGTTTCCAGCCCTTAAAACTATAGACTATCGTTGGGTCATAAATATTCGGAACATCTAGCTTGCCCCTATCCACCACCACAGTGGAGGCGCTAATGACATTTTCTTGTAGACCTGCTGTGGATATAAAGGGCTTAATAACTGACCCTATCGGATAACTACCAGATGTCACGCGATTGAGCAAAGGCTTGGCATCATTATTGAGTAAGTTGTCATAATCTGTTTGGCTAATACCCTTTGCAAATAGGTTGGTATCGTAAGTCGGATAATTAACAGCGGCTAGTAGCTCGCCGGATCGAGGGTCGACAATGACCCCTGAGCCAGCCTTGGAGCCAGCCTTTTCGACCTGCTGTTTGATAGCTTCGTAGAGTTGCTTTTGCAATCCCATATCTACCGTTAGCATAATATTGCTGCCGGCCTTTGGCTCAACCCTGGCCAAAAACCTAATTGGCTTTCCAGTTGAGTCGACTTCAACCTGCTCTTTGCCGGCCACACCTTTAAGATCGGCTTCGTAGCTTTTTTCGATACCACTTTTACCTATCATATCGACCGGTCGATACTCCGGGTTGTCATTCCACTCCTGCTCAGAAATA
>Ga0209500_10002408_pt1 | contig 13292 bp, 7 predicted proteins | sample S_140212_EF_Meta_FD_187323 | JGI IMG/M metagenome (GOLD analysis project Ga0209500, IMG submission 187323) | Freshwater microbial communities from Lake Simoncouche, Canada to study carbon cycling - S_140212_EF_MetaG (SPAdes) (version 2) | ecosystem: Environmental > Aquatic > Freshwater > Lake ...
GACCGTCACGGGCAGCAGCGCGGCTGGCAAGACCTACGACGCGAGTACCAGCGCCACCATCACGGTGGGAACTCTGAGCGGCACGGTCGGCAGCGAAACCGTATCCGCCAGTGCAATCGGAACCTTCGACAGCGCCAACGTAGGCAGCAGAACCGCAACCGCCGCCTACACCCTGGTAGACGGTACCGGCCTGGCCAGCAACTACAGCCTCTCTAGCACCAGCCACAGCGCCACCATCGCTCAGAAGTCGCTCACCGTCTCGGGCAGCAGCGCGGCTGGCAAGACCTACGACGCCAGCACCAGTGCCACTATCACGGTGGGCACCTTGAGCGGCACGGTCGGCAGCGAAACCGTATCCGCCAGTGCAATCGGAACCTTCGACAGCGCCAACGCAGGCAGCAGAACCGCAACCGCCGCCTACACCCTGGTCGATGGCACCGGCCTGGCCAGCAACTACAGCCTCTCGAGCACCAGCCACAGCGCCACTATTGCCCAGAAGTCGCTTACCGTCACCGGCAGCAGCGCAGCTGGCAAGACCTACGACGCCACGACCGTTGCCACCATCACGGTGGGCACCTTGAGCGGCACGGTGGGCAGCGAGACCCTCACCGCCAGTGCAGTCGGAACCTTCGACAGCGCCAACGCAGGCAGCAGGACGGCCACTGCCGCCTACACCCTGGCAGACGGCACCGGCCTGGCCAGCAACTACAGCCTCTCTGACACCAGCCACAGCGCCACTATTGCCCAGAAGTCGCTCACTGTCACCGGCTCAAGCGCTGCGGGCAAGACCTACGACGCCACGACCGCTGCCACCATCACGGTAGGAACCCTGAGCGGCACGGTCGGCGGCGAAACAGTAACCGCCAGCGCGGTCGGAACCTTCGACAGCGCCAACGCCGGAACCCGTACCGCCACCGCTGCTTACTCCCTGGTGGACGGAACCGGCCTCGCCAGCAACTACACCCTCTCTGATACGACGCACAGCGCCACCATCGCCCAGAAGGCCCTCACCGCCACGGGCAGTAGCGCAGCTGGCAAGACCTACGACGCCACGACCGCTGCCACCATCACGGTGGGAGCTTTGAGCGGCATGGTCGGCAGCGAAACCGTGACCGCCAGTGCCGTCGGAACCTTTGACAGTGCCAACGCAGGCACCCGCACCGCAACCGCTGCCTACACCCTGGCCGATGGCACTGGATTGGCCAGCAACTACAGCTTGGGTGATACGACCCACAGCGCCACCATCGCGCAGAAGGTATTGACCGTCACGGGCAGCAGCGCGGCTGGCAAGACCTACGACGCGAGTACCAGCGCCACCATCACGGTGGGAACTCTGAGCGGCACCGTGGGCAGTGAGACCGTGACCGCCAGCGCAGTCGGAACCTTCGGCAGCGCCAACGCCGGAAGCCGTACCGCCACCGCCGCCTACACCCTGGCAGACGGTACCGGCCTGGCCAGCAACTACAGCCTCTCTAGCACTACCCACAGCGCCACCATCGCGCAGAAGGTATTGACCGTCACGGGCAGCAGCGCGGCTGGCAAGACCTACGACGCCACGACCTCTGCCACCATCACGGTAGGAACCCTGAGCGGCACGGTCGGCGGCGAAACAGTAACCGCCAACGCCACCGGCACCTTTGACAGCGCCAACGCAGGCAGCAGAACCGCAACCGCCGCCTACACCCTGGTCGATGGCACCGGCCTGGCCAGCAACTACAGCCTCTCGAGCACCAGCCACAGCGCCACCATCGCGCAGAAGTCGCTCACCGTCACGGGCAGTAGCGCAGCTGGCAAGACCTACGACGCGACGACCGCTGCCACTATTACGGTTGGAACTTTGAGCGGCACGGTCGGCAGCGAAACAGTAACCGCCAGCGCGGTCGGAACCTTCGGCAGCGCCAACGCCGGAAGCCGTACCGCCACCGCCGCCTACTCTTTGGTGGACGGCACGGGCCTGGCCAGCAACTACAGCTTGGGTGATACGACCCACAGCGCCACCATCGCCCAGAAGGCCCTCACCGTCACGGGCAGTAGCGCGGCTGGCAAGACCTACGACGCCACGACCTCTGCCACCATCACGGTAGGAGCTTTGAGCGGCACCGTGGGCAGTGAGACCGTGACCGCCAGTGCCGTCGGCACGTTTGACAGCGCCAACGCAGGCAGCAGAACCGCAACCGCCGCCTACTCCCTGGCAGACGGCACGGGCCTGGCCAGCAACTACAGCCTCTCTAGCACCAGCCACAGCGCCACCATCGCCCAGAAGTCGCTCACCGTCACCGGCAGCAGCGCGGCTGGCAAGACTTATGACGCCACGACCGTTGCCACCATCACGGTCGGCACTCTGAGCGGCACGGTTGGCAGCGAAACAGTAACCGCCAGCGCAGTCGGAACGTTTGACAGTGCCAATGCCGGAACCCGCACCGCAACCGCCGCCTACACCCTGGCCGATGGCACCGGCCTAGCCAGCAACTACAGCCTCTCTAGCACCAGCCACAGCGCCACCATCGCGCAGAAGTCGCTCACCGTCACGGGCAGCAGCGCAGCTGGAAAGACCTACGACGCCACGACCGTTGCCACCATCACGGTGGGCACCTTGAGCGGCACGGTCGGCAGCGAAACAGTGACCGCCAGCGCCACCGGCACCTTTGACAGCGCCAACGCAGGCAGCAGAACCGCAACCGCCGCCTACACCCTGGCAGACGGAACCGGCCTGGCCGCCAACTACAGCCTCTCTGACACGACGCACAGCGCCACTATTGCCCAGAAGTCGCTCACTGTCACCGGCTCAAGCGCGGCGGGCAAGACCTACGACGCCACGACCGCTGCCACCATCACGGTCGGCACTCTGAGCGGCACCGTGGGCAGTGAGACTGTCACGGCCAGTGCAGTCGGAACCTTCGGCAGCGCCAACGCAGGCACCCGCACTGCCACCGCCGCCTACACCCTGGCCGATGGCACTGGATTAGCCAGCAACTACAGCTTGGGTAAAACGACCCACAGCGCCACCATCGCCCAGAAGGCCCTCACCGTCACGGGCAGCAGCGCAGCTGGCAAGACCTACGACGCCACGACCGCTGCCACCATCACGGTGGGAGCTTTGAGCGGCATGGTGGGCAGCGAGACCGTGACCGCCAGCGCAGTCGGAACCTTCGACAGCGCCAACGCAGGCAGCAGGACTGCCACCGCCGCCTACACCCTGGCAGACGGCACGGGCCTGGCCAGAAACTACAGCTTGGGTGATACGACCCACAGCGCCACCATCGCTCCTTTCACCAACCCGGCCACCTCATCCGACACCTCGCCAGTGTCGACCGGTACGACCGTCACTTTTCACCTGTTCTACAGCGTTGGCGCGGTCGGTCCACGTGCACTGTCGGATAACTTGGGAGCTTTCTATCTACAAAGCGCTTCAGTGTTTGGGTCGGGGTTTGCTGCGCTTGCATATAGGGACCGTGCCAACCAGGGCGGCGGCACACGCGTGGCTTCTGTGGGCTCAGCCAGGTCGGCCTTTGAAGACGCCAGCGCCGCCAATGCTTTGGGGCTCGCGCAGTCGGTGGGCGTCACAGGTGGTGAGGGCGCCCGTACTGACTCCACTTCGGTCGATGGCAACGCGGTGCGCACCACCATCGTCAGTTTGCCAAATGCGGACGGCCCCGGCATGCTGTTGGTGGAGTTGCCGCGCGGTACGGCGGGGTCTGACGCGGTCGTGGCGTTTGCATTACCAGACGCGGTGATACCCAGCGCTCGAAGCAATGGGGCTGAATTGCAGGTGATATGGCGCGACGGTCAGCCGCTACCGTCCTGGATTCGCAATGATCCGAAAAAAAATGTAATGATTCTGAGCGCGGTGCCTGCCGATGGTTTGCCCTTTTCGCTTCAACTCACCACTGGCGATCTGACTACCGTGGTGGCGGTAACGGAATACTAATTGCTACATCTCAACCGAGGGCAACTGGCGCCCTCTCCAACCGGTAATGGCGATGGAAACACACCATTTTTAGCCCAACGCAAGGTTTATTTCCAGCGGCTCATTTGGCCAGTCCTGCGCGTCAAATAGATTTATAAAAAAAGCCCCGGTCAAGGGGCGATTTGTGGTTCGCGCAAGTTAACGCTATTTAGACCGCCGCGAGCGCCTGCTCAAGGTCTTCCAGCAGATCGTCGATGTGTTCAATACCCACGGATAAGCGGACCATGTCTGGCTTGACACCGGCCTTGGCCAGCTCCTGCGCGTTGAGTTGGCGGTGGGTGGTGCTTGCGGGATGGCAAGCCAGCGACTTTGCGTCGCCGATGTTGACCAGCCGCGTGAATAATTGAAGTGCATCCTGAAACCGGGCGCCGGCCTCCAGGCTGTCTGCAGCCTTCAACCCGAAGCTGATGATGCCGGAGGCCCGACCACCCATTTGCTTTTGCACCAGGGCGTGTTCCACATGGTCGGTCAAGCCAGCGTAGTTCACCCAGCCCACTTTGGCGTGGGTCTGCAGGTGCAGGGCGATCTTGAGCGTGTTTTCGCAAATACGGTCCATGCGCAGGGCCAGTGTTTCAATACCTTGCAAAATCTGGAATGCGGCCATGGGGCTCAAGGCTGCGCCCATATTGCGCAGCGGCACCACCCGCGCCCGACCGATGTAGGCCGCAGCGCCCAGCGCTTCGGTGTAGACCACGCCGTGGTAACTGACATCGGGCTCGTTCAGACGCTTGAAGCGCTCCTTGTGCTCAGCCCAGGGGAACTTACCGGAATCAACGATGATGCCGCCGATGGTGGTGCCGTGACCACCGAGGTATTTGGTCAGGGAGTGCACCACGATGTCGGCGCCATGCTCAAACGGGCGGCACAGGTAGGGACTGGCCACGGTGTTGTCCACAATCAAAGGCACACCGTGGGCGTGGGCAACCGCTGCCAGAGCGGCCAAGTCGGTGACGTTGCCTAGCGGGTTGCCAATGGTCTCGCAGTAAATCGCCTTGGTGCGCGCATCGATCAGCGGGCCAAATGAGGCAGGGTCGCGGGAGTCGGCAAATCGCACCTCAATGCCCATTTGTGGGAAGGTGTGCGCAAACAGGTTGTAGGTGCCGCCGTACAGCGTGGAGGCCGACACAATGTTGTCGCCCGCCTCGGTAATGGTTTGTATCGCATAGGCAATGGCTGACATGCCTGAGGCCACCGCTAGCGCACCAAGGCCGCCCTCCAACGCGGCGACGCGGGCTTCGAGCACGCCGTTGGTCGGATTCATGATGCGGCTGTAAATATTGCCAGCGACCTTGAGGTCAAACAGGTCGGCCCCGTGCTGAGTATTGTCAAACGCGTAGGCCACGGTTTGATAGATCGGAACCGCCACCGCCTTGGTGGTCGGGTCGGGTGTGTAACCTGCGTGAACGGCGATGGTTTCGATTCTCATGGGGTTTGCTCCGATCAAAAAGCGCCATCTTAGACGCCAGCTAGCGGTGCTAGCGGACAAAGCCCCATCGACGGCCTGTGCAAGTCGGGTTAATCCGGTTGGAATCAGAGCCACCTCACGCCGCCCCAAGGCGCGAGCCGCCGACCCAGACCGAACCGTCAGAGTCCTGGAAAAATAAATGGGGTTAGATTCCAATTTCTGCCCGCCCAATTTGGCGCGCTACCATGCGCCATGGCCCAAGCTTCTGATTTGACCGCATCCTTGCCGCCTGCCTTGAGCGGCGCCCACACTATTTTGGCCACGCCAGCAGGCGATATCAGCCTGTACCACGCGCAGCCACCGGCTGGGGGAGGTGCGGGCCCGGTCTTGCTGCTGATTCACAGCGTGAACGCCGCCGCCTCGGCCGCCGAGGTGGCGCCGCTGTATGCGCATTACAGCCAGCAACGCTCGGTGGTGGCCATGGAATTGCCAGGCTATGGTTTTTCCGACCGCAGCGACCGGCCGTATACGCCGCGTCTGATGACGGACGCGGTGCATGCAGTGGTGGCCCATTTGCGCGCAGCACAGGGTGGGGTGCCGGTGGATGTGCTGGCGCTGTCGCTCACCAGTGAATTTGCGGCTCGCGCCAGCGTGGAAGCGCCAGACAGTATTGCGCGTCTGGCGCTGGTCAGCCCCACTGGCTTTAGCGGCAAGCGCCGACGCTATGGACTCCCAGGTTCTAGCCGTGGTCAAGCCTGGTTGTTGCGCTTTCTGAGCCGCGAGAGATGGGTGCGGGGTGTCTACCGGACGCTCACCCGCCCGGGCGTCATTCGCTATTTCTTAAAGCGCACCTGGGGCAGCCCCGCTATTGACGAAACCATGTACCGCTACTGCGTTCTGACCGCCCGCGAGCCCGGCGCCCGCTACGCGCCGCTGTACTTTTTGTCGGCCTATTTGTTCAGTGCCGACATCAATACCTTGTACGAAGCGCTGTCCTGCCCGGTGTGGATGTCCATGGCCACGCGCGGCGACTTTACCGACTACCGGGGCCGCGAAACGGTGCAAGAGCGCGCCCACTGGCACATCCACCTAATTGCGGGCGGCGCCTTGCCCTACTTTGAAGACCTGCCTGGGTTTGTGGGTCTGCTCGATCCGTTTTGGCAGGTGCAAGGGCAGTAGTAACCACGCGTGGCCTAGCCCCACTGCTCGCGCGCCCTTAAACCCCCACGGGCGCGTGCGTCATGTCCAAGTGCAGCATGGTGCCCGTGTACGGGTGCGCGCGGGCCACGTCTTCGTCGAGTTCCACGCCCAGACCAGGCGCGGTGGGCGGAATGATGTAGCCGTCTTGCCACTGGATGGGTTTTTTCAAAATCTGGCTGTGAAAACCCTGCCAGTCCAAGATGCTCTCCTGGATCAAAAAGTTGGGGCTGCAGGTGGCCAACTGGATATTGGCAGCGCCCACCACCGGGCCGCAATACAGGTGCGGCGCGATTTGCACGTGGTAGGCCTCGGCCATCGAGGCGATTTTTTTGCCTTCCAAAATGCCACCGACGCGCCCCAGGTTCATTTGCAGAATAGCAGCCGCGCCTTCTTCGAGCACGCGCACGAACTCCCATTTGGTGGTCAGGCGTTCGCCGCAGGCCACCGGAATGGTGGTGCCGCGCGCCACTTTGCCCATTTCGCGCTGGTTGTCCGGCGGAATAGGCTCTTCAAACCACAGCGGGTCGTACTTTTCCAGGCGCCGCGCCAGGCGAATAGCACCCGCCGCGCTCATTTGACCGTGGGTGCCAAACAGCAAGTCGGCCTGGCTGCCCACCGCCTCGCGAAGCATGCGGCAAAAGGTCTCGGAGCGGTCTAGCTCGGTAAGCGAGAGTTGGCGACCGTCGTAAATCGAATACGGGCCCGCCGGGTCAAACTTGAGGGCGGTAAAGCCCATCTTCAGGTACTCGGCGGCGCGCTCGGCGGCCAGCACCGGGTCGGCGTAGACGTTGGTCTTGTCGCCGTCTTTGGGGTAGATGTAGGTGTAGCTGCGCAGTTTTTCGTGCACCTGGCCACCCAGCAGCTTGTAGACGGGTTTGTTCACGTCTTTGCCCACAATGTCCCAGCAGGCCATCTCGATGCCGCTCAAAATGCCCATGGTGGAGATGTCAGGCCGCTGGATAAAGCCGCTGCCGTAGACGCTGCGCCAGATGCGCTCGGTGTCAAACGGGTCTTTGCCGATCACGCAGCGCTCCACCACGTCTTTGACCATCTGCTCGACGATGGCGGGGTGGTAGGGCAGGCTGTAGACCTCGCCCAAGCCTTCAATGCCTTCGTCGGTGATGAGCTTCAAAAAGACAAAGTAGCGCCCACCAAAGCCGGGCGGCGGGTTGCCTACGACAAAGGTTTTTACGTCGGTGATTTTCATGCTGTCTCCTCTATTTTTATAGGCGCTGGCGCGTGGACGGGGCTCACGTGGCGCTGTTGATCACTTTGTATTCCAGGTAGTCCTGCAGACCAAAACGGCCCCATTCGCGCCCGTTGCCGCTTTGCTTGAAGCCGCCAAAAGGCGAGCAGTAGGCCTGGCCGGTGCCGTTGATGGACACCGTGCCCGCGCGCAAGCGGCGAGCCACCCGCTTGGCGCGCGCCACGTCGGCGCACTGGATGTAGGCGGCCAGGCCGTAAGGCGTGTCGTTGGCAATGGCGATGGCGTCTTCTTCGGTGTCAAAGGGAATCATCACCAGCACCGGGCCAAAAATCTCTTCGCGCGCGATACGCATCTGGTTGTTCACGTCGGCGAACACCGTGGGGCGTGCGTAAAAGCCCTTCTCAAACCCCTCGGGTCGGCCCAGGCCGCCGCACAGCAGGCGCGCGCCCTCGTCGATACCGATCTGGATGTAGCGCTGCACCGTGTCAAATTGGCGCTTGGACGCCAGCGGCCCAATGCCGTTGCCCTTGTCTGACGGGTGTATCACCTGGACGGCTGCGCCGGCTTGCGCCGCAAATTCCACCGCCTGGGCATACACCGAGCGCTCCACCAGCAAGCGCGTGGGCGCGTTGCAGCTTTGGCCGGTGTTGCTCATGCACTTATTCACGCTCCAGCGCACCGCCTTGTCCACTTTGGAGTCGGCAAAGATGATGTTGGGCGACTTACCGCCCAGCTCTTGCACCACGCGCTTGACCGTGTCCGCCGCATGCTTGGCCACCGAAATGCCAGCGGCCGTGGAGCCGGTAAACGACACCAGGTCCACGTCCGGGTGGCTGCTAAGCACCGGGCCGATCAGCGGGCCGTCGCCGTAAATCAGGTTGAACACGCCCGCTGGGTAACCCGCCTCGTGCACAAATTCGGCCACCAGTTTGGCCGACAGGGGCGCGTATTCGCTGGGTTTGAGCACCACGGTGCAACCCGCTAGGAGTGCGGGCGCGAGTTTGGAGACGATTTGGTTGAGCGGCCAGTTCCAGGGAGTGATCAGCACGCACACGCCAATGGGCTCGCACACCAGCTCGCCGTTGGGGCCACTGCGGGTCTCCCAGGGGTAGTCTTTGGCGGCGTCCAACGTGGCCTTGATGTGGCCGGTGCCGCATTCGGCCTGCGCGTCATAGGCCCAGTTCCACGGGGCGCCCATCTCTGTGCTTAGGGCTTGCGCCATTTCGGTGTAGCGGCGCTCAAAGGCGGCTTGGAGCTTTTGCAGCAGCTCGGTGCGGTGCGCCAGCGTGGTTTGGCTGTAGCTATCGAAGGCGTGGCGGGCGGCGGCCACGGCGCGGTTCACGTCCTCGGCGCTGCCCATCATCACCTCGCCCACCACCGATTCGTCGCCAGGGCTGACCACCGGGTGCACCGTGTGCGCCCCCACGGGCTCCACCCAAGCGCCGTCAATGTAAAAGTTGCAATGTGTCATGGTGTGTTTGCTCCCAAAAAAGGTGTTTGCCGCACTTAGGCCAGGTTGATCCAGGTGGACTTGGTTTGCAGGTAAGACAGCAGGCTGTCCTTGTGTTTGTCGCGCGAGTTGCCGCTTTGCTTGTAGCCGCCAAAGGGCTGCGTCATGTCGCCGTCGCCAAAGCAGTTCACCCAGACCACCCCGGCCTGCAAGGCGGCGCTCATGCGGTGCGCGGTTTTCAGGTCAGCGGTCCAGACGCTGGCGGCCAATCCGTAGACCGAATCATTGGCCAGGGCGATGGCTTCGGCTTCGGTGTCAAAGGCCTGGACGGACGCCACCGGGCCAAAGGTTTCTTCTTGAACGATGGCCATGTCTTGGCGCACGTGGGTAAACAAGGTGGGCGCCACATAGGCGCCCGCTGCGTTCAGGCCTGCGGCCAAGGGCGGCAGCACCTGGGTCGCGCCTTGCTCCAGAGCGCGGGCGATGCGCGCTTGCACATTGGCGCGCTGGGTTTGGCTCACCAGCGGGCCCATGGTGGTGGCCGGGTCCAGCGGGTCACCCGGCTGGTACAGGACCGCAGCGCGCTCAATAAAGCGCGCCACAAAGCGGTCATGAACCGAGCGGTGCACCAGCAGGCGCGAGCCCGCGTTGCAAACTTGCCCCGCGTTGTCAAAAATGCCGCCCACAGCGCGGTCCACCGCCGCGTCAAAGTCGTACAAGTCAGGCATGAAGATTTGCGGGCTTTTGCCTCCGGTCTCCAGCGCCACGCGCTTCATATTGCTTTGGCCGGCATAACCCAGCAGCAGCTTGCCCACGGCAGTCGAGCCGGTGAAGGTGATCTTGTCCACGTCCATGTGCAGCGCCAGCGCTTTGCCCGCCTCGGCGCCCATGCCGTTGACCACGTTGAACACGCCGGGCGGGCCACCGGCATCCACAAACAATTGCGCCAGCCGCGTGCAGGTCAGGGGTGCCTGTTCGGCGGGTTTGAGGACGACGCAATTGCCTGCGGCCAAGATGGGCGCGAGCTTCCACACCGCCATCAGCATGGGGTAGTTCCAGGGCGTAATGGCGCCCACCACACCCAGCGGCTCGTGCGTGATGGTGTGCAAAGACTGGTGGTCGGTATGGGTGACGGCGCCCTCGATCTTGTCAATGCATTCGGCAAAGTAGCGAATGGTTTTCAGCACCTCGGGCAGATCGATGTTCAGCATGTCCGAAATCGGTTTGCCCATGTCCAGCGTTTCCAGCAGCGCCAACTCTTCACTGCGCGCCTCCACCAGATCGGCCCAGCGCAGCAGCGTGTCAGCCCGCGCACGGGGCGACTGTTTGGCCCAGCGGCCATCGCGCCAGGCCGCAAGGCCAGACGCCACGGCGCGGTCAATGTCCGCTGCCTGGCCCCGCGCCATGTGTGCCAAGAGCGCGCCGGTGGCGGGGTTGACGCAGTCAAAGGTCTCGCCCGCCAGTGCTGCCACAGACTGGCCGTCAATAAACAGACCGGTGGCAATGTTGAGCCGCACGGCGCGGTCTTGCCAGTCTTGGTGGGTCAGGGAGGCAGTCATGGTGGAGCCTTGCAAGAAAAGAGAGTGGGGATTTACTCAGCGACCAGTTCGGTGGGGTAGCCGGGCGCGCGCAGTTCCAGGCCGCAAGCGGCTTCGATCATGCGCACCACTTCGGGCGATTGCGCCTGGCTGCCGTACAGGCCGCGTGCGCGGCGGAAGATTTGCTGCGCCATCGAACCCAGTTCCAAAGGCACGCCGATTTTCTCAGCAATGCCGTTAACCAGCCCCAGGTCCTTGCAGGCCAGGTCCATGGTGAATTTGACGTTGTAGCTGCCCGAGAGCACCAGTTTTGATTCGGTCTCGTGCACAAAGCTGTTGCCGGAGCTGGCGCGAATGGCGCGGTAGGTGGCGTCCGGGTCCACGCCGTATTTGGCTGGCAGCATCATGGCTTCGCCTGCAGCAATCAGGTGGATGAAGGCCAGCATATTGGTCACCACCTTCACGACCGACGCATTACCCATCTTGCCCATGTAGATGATCTCGCCGCCCATGGTGCCCAGAATGTCTTTGACGCGGTCAAAGGTGGATTGCTCGCCACCCACTAGCACCGTGATCTCGCCCGAATTGGCCAGGTGCACGCCGCCCGTCACCGGGCATTCCAGCACGGTAATGCCCTTGGTAGCTGCCACATCGGCCAGACGCAGCAGGTCTTCCATGTCGGTGGTGCTCATCTCGATCCAGGTGCCGCCGGCTTTCAGGGTGTCAAACACGCCGTTTGGACCTTCAACCACCTTGCGCGAAATCGCGGGGGACGGCAGCACGGTGATCACCACGTCGGCGTCTCGGCAGGTGCCAGCCACATCGTCCGACCATGCAGCGCCGCCCTCAATCAGGCGCTTGGCCAGGTCTTTGTTGAGGTCATTGACCGTGACGGGGTAACCGGCCTTGACCAGGTTGTTGCACAGGCCTTCGCCCAAAGCACCCAGGCCGATAAATCCAATGCGAAGTTTTGGTGCGCTCATGCTGTGTCCTTGAGTTTTAAAAAAGCGGATAAAAAAGAAGAGTGATGAGAGGTGAACGGTTAGCGGTTGACGTCCACCACCACGCGCCCGCGCGAGGTGCCCGCCATAAAGTCTTTGGCCAGGTCCATCACCTCACCCAGGCCCACCACGCGCTGCATATGCGCCTGCGCGGGGGCGGCAAATTCGGTGGCCAGGCGCTGCCAGGCGGCCATGCGCCGCGCTTTGGGGCACATCACCGAGTCCACGCCCAAGAGGCGTACGCCGCGCAGAATAAAGGGCATCACCGTGGTGTCAAGGCCGAATCCGCCCGCCAGGCCGCAGGCAGCCACGGCGCCGCCGTAGTCCATCTCGCTCAGCATACGGGCCAGCACCGTGCCGCCGACCACGTCCACTGCGCCTTGCCAGCGCTGGCTGCCCAAGGCGGCGGGCTTTTCTTTCCACTCGGGGCCGCCAATCACGTCTTTGGCGCCCAGGCCCATCAGGTAGTCACGGTTCTCGTCCGGCCGCTGGCTCAGCGCGGTGACTTCATAGCCCAAGCCTGCTAGCAAGCTGATCGCGACGCTACCCACGCCGCCGTTGGCGCCGCTGACCAAAATCTTGCCGCTTTTGATGCCCGCGTCCTCCAGCGCCATCACGCACAGCATGGCGGTCAGACCGGCGGTGCCAATGGCCATGGCGCTTTGGCTGCTTAAGGCCGCGGGCAGGGGCACGAGCCACTCGGCCTTGACGCGCTGCATCTGGCTGTAGCCGCCCCAAAAACGCTCGCCGACGCTCCAACCCGTCAGCACCACTTTGTCGCCCGCCTTGTAGTCATCGCTGCTGGACTCGACCACCGTGCCGGCAAAGTCAATGCCCGGCACCATGGGAAAGCTGCGGATGATCTTGCCCGTGCCCGTGAGCGCCATGGCGTCTTTGTAGTTGATGCTGGAGTAGTCAATGGCCACCAGCACTTCGAGCGCAGGCAAATCGGCTGCGCTAATGTGCTTGAGCTGGGGCACCGGTTTGCCCTCGACCTGGTCAACAATGATGGCTTTGAATGTGGTGTTCATGGTGGCTTCAGAAATGAAAAAGAGGACTCAATTAAACGTCAGGGCAGATTCAGGCGTTGTCCGCCAGCACCATGTCGGCGCCTTTTTCGGCCACCATGATCACCGGTGCATTGGTATTGCCCGAGGTTACGGCGGGAAAAACGGACGCATCAATCACCCGCAGGCGGCGCATGCCGTGCACCCGCAGGCGCGCGTCCACCACCGATGTTTGTGCGTCCGGACCCATGGCGCAGGTGCAAGACGCATGGTAGACCGAGCCGCTACGCTTGGCAAAGTCGGCCATGACGGCTTCTTCGCTTTGCACGTGGGCGCCCGGCAGGTGCTCGCCTTGCACAATGTCGGCCAGCGGCGCGGTGGCCGCAATACTGCGCACCATGCGCGCGCCCTCAAAAATGTCTTGGCGGTCGTGTTCGGTGGTCAGGAAGTTGGTGGTAATTAGCGGTTTGTCCTGCGCTTTGGCCGACTGGATTTGCACGCTGCCCCGGCTGGTGGG
>Ga0209500_10002413_pt1 | contig 13276 bp, 24 predicted proteins | sample S_140212_EF_Meta_FD_187323 | JGI IMG/M metagenome (GOLD analysis project Ga0209500, IMG submission 187323) | Freshwater microbial communities from Lake Simoncouche, Canada to study carbon cycling - S_140212_EF_MetaG (SPAdes) (version 2) | ecosystem: Environmental > Aquatic > Freshwater > Lake ...
ATTGAGATTGCACACATTGGTGATATAAAATTCACAGTAATCAAGATTGAACATGCATTACTTATAACTGGAGTAGCGGGTGAGATTTGAACTCACGGTGTTAGAGTTTTGCAGACTCTTGCGTTGGACCTCTCCGCCACCGCTACATGTATTTGGTACCTCGTGACAGAATTGAACTGCCGCAACCGCCGTGTAAAGACGGAGTTCTACCATTAAACTAACGAGGCAAAAAACTTACGAAATTTTTAAAGAACAAACTTATTATAGCAGGTTCCGTGATTGTTGTCAACTGGTAGACTCTACAAGAATTGAACTTGTGTCTGTGCCATGTCAAGGCACCGTTCTTCCATTGAACTAAGAGTCTGTGGTCTCTGTAGCAAGATTCGAACTTGCGACCCCTTGCACCCCATGCAAGTGCGCTACCAGGCTGCGCCATACAGAGTTAGAAGTCTTCGGTTATCTGTTCCAAGTCGGCCAACTCACCAACATCGGTTCCGCTATAGCTCACGCTACCACCATAGTAACCATTGTGGCTGTTACGCACTTCAAGGTCTATGTATCCACGGTTGGTGCGTATGGTCCAGAACGCATCTTGTACCACTTCATATCCATCTTCGTCGCTGCGATTATCGCCCCACCCCTTGGCTTCTACTGCTAGAACTTCTGCACCGCGTAGCAGGTCAAAAGTATTGCCTTCGCCTAAGATGTTTGCTCCTGTCACATGGTTGAACCATACAGAATTGCAGCAATCATTCTCAGTGTCAAAACGATAGCGACGCCCAGACACATCACGGAATATCAGTGTCCACTTGTCATTTGCTACGAACAAGCCATTGATACGCTTGCCCACTAATACATCAAATTCATTCATGACTTGTCCTTTCTATAATTGTGGTGGAGGATAGCGGATTCGAGCCGCTGATTCCGCCATGCCATGACGGTGTGTTACCAACTATACTAATCCCCCGAGATTTGTGATTGACTACTTTTCCTATTATACGCCATCAATCAAGGCGAGTCATTGTGGTGCCCTAGGCGGGACTCGAACCCGCAAAAACCTGGCTTCTAAGACCAGTAGCTGTGCCAATTTGCATAAGTCACCAGGGCTTGGTGGTTGTGGTTGGTATCGATCCAACCTCCTCGCCTTATGAGGGCGGTACGCATCCATCTACGTCACACAACCGAAAGATTGGGGTATCCTACCGGTATCGATCCGGTACTACCGCTTTCACAGAGCAGGGTGCAGGCCACTACACTAAGGATACCATATAGGTGCTCTCTGTGGCGCTTGAATCCACGGTAGCCCTGCTCTTCCTGGCACTTGTTCACACGCCGCGGGCTAGTGAAGTTCGGTGTTGTTCCAGTGTAGCTACTACAGAAAGCATTTATATAATAACCATTTAGTGAAACACTTTGTCTCTTCCCTTTGCCTTTTCCTAATTCGCATCCCCAAGAGCTGGGGCAAGGATAATTCCGACTTTTCACATCCTAGTGCAGAGAGCGACTCCACAGATGTGTTTCTCGCTTGGGCAAAGTGTTTCACTAAATGGTAGGGCCACTCGGACTCGAACCGAGGATTTACAGGTTAAAAGCCTGATGTTATAACCGCTTAACTATAGCCCCATGTTGGTCCCTCCACCGAGATTTGAACTCGGACGTCACGGATTAAGAGTCCGGCATGCTGCCTTAACATCTTAGAGGGTTGGTATGTAAAATTGTCTTTCACGTGCCAACCCGGACCTACATGGGATCTGGATTGACACTATCGTTTAGTATGTTTCATGCTGTGCTCCTGTGTAAAAATCTATTATACGACATTTTGACAATGTTGTCAACTGTTTGGTAGCCCCGGGAGGTAACGATCCTCCGACTGCCGGTTATCAGCCGACTGTTATACCTTTTAACTAAAGGGCCATGAATGGTACCACCTGAGAGATTCGAACTCCCAGCCCCTGGATTCGTAATCCAGTGCTCTATCCAATTGAGCTAAGGCGGTAAAAAAACTGTCCAGGGACGAAGCCGTCAAAGTGAGTGACGCATGGACTTGACTTGGAAGCGGGTGACAGATTCGAACTGCCGATGCACCTGGCTTATGAGACCGGTGTGGTAGCCTCCCTACCCGCTATATTCTGTAGCACATGATCAGCAAACGAATTATGTGATCGTTTGAAAAAATGCCATTGATCTGTGTGAGGAAAATTTTGATATTGGCACCATGACGTAAAGTCGTGCGGTGTTGGCCAACTCACCGAGCTAGGCCATGCGAATCTTGGCACTGGCCAGCAACTATCTATGTTGATAACCCGGATGCCTTGTGCTTGGGCCAATGCGTTAAGTGCCAGTATGTTTTTTATTTTGTTTAACATACAAACTTCGTTGCTAGTCGAGTATGATACCCAATATTTATAATAATCAGGGTTAACATTATCGACCTCTCCTCCTGGTATTAATCTTATCCATCGATTATCAAAGATCTCACTTCTGTTGATCCCGGTCCAGCAAGCGATCACTATATCGTTGGGTGTCAATTTTTGTTCCAAGAACAATCTAAACATAGCATCATTGCTGCCGCCTGATATGCCGAGATTGATTGGATTGTATCCCAATGCCTGCGCTATCTGAACTGGATAAGAGTGTAGCCGTCCATAGTTATCGGCTTGGTCAAAGTCATCAAAAACCAATCCTGGTTCTTTGAACATCTCTGCTCCTACCGAATGACTACATCCTAAAATCAATGCTTTTTTCATATATTTGGTGCCCCACGACAGAATCGAACTGCCATCACAGGATTACAAAACCAGTGTACTGCCATTGTACTAGTAGGGCGAAATCTCCAAGATGTCTTTGATCTTTTATCAATAGCACGTTGGATCTTGGCTCGGTGTTTAGGCCTAGCACTTTCTAACATCTTTGTTAGTTGAGCCACATTCAATGGGCCCAGTCTGGGTTTGCCACTGTGATGTCTCATGGGATCGTTGTTGGTATTGAATGCTGACATATTGTTTCCTTTTTTGGCTCCGAGTGTGGGGTTCGAACCCACCTAACCAGTGATTAACAGTCACGCCCATGCACCTAGCTCGGGTTTCTCGGAATAATGTTTTATATATCTCTTGATTGGTGGAGGATAGGAGAATCGAACTCCTGCTTCATGCTTGCAAAGCACATGTGCTACCATTATCACTAATCCCCCGAAATTTGGTGGAGCCGGTAGGGATCGAACCTACGGTGTTTCTTATGTCACTGATTTACAGTCAGCTGCCTTCGCCACTCGGCACACGTCTCCAGATTGAATTTGTAAGCCTACGCCGCATTTATCGTAGATTTATTCAGGACTTACCGGCCGCCTAGCCTGACCTCGAGCACGATGGATATCACTTGGGATCCGTCCAGTACAGTCCCCATTCCGGACCTCCGCAGTTCCCCGCGGGTGGGAGTTGAACCCATTAACCTTCTACTGCTTTGGTCCTTCGAAGAAACCTAGACAGCGTGACTTCACTTGCTGACACTTACAAAACTTGGTGGATTGTAAGGGAATTGAACCCTTGTCAGACCAAGAGTGCGATGGCGCACACTCGATAATGCTCCTACGGCTATTCACCGTGCATGAGACCAACCTTGACAACCCATAAACTTGGTGCACCTGACAGGAATCAAACCTGTCTGCGTTTGGCTTCAAATCCAACTCGCAATGTCAATCCAGCGCAAAAACGTAATGGTTACGAGTTCCATTGCTACTCAATCATGTAGCCGATTTTGTTTGGCGGTCCCAAGGGGTAACGATCCCCTTCTTTATGCGTGACAGGCATATGTGCGTCCATGAACACTTTGAGACCTAAATTTGGCGAAAATGTTATGAGGGCTCTTACCCCATCGTTGTTTGTATAGGTTGCGCGGCCTATACGTCCCGGACACATTTCCTGACCCGGCGATGCTTACTTTGTGGCTCTTGCTTTCCACTTGATTCTTTACCATATAAGGACAAGCTACTGGTTTCCACACCAGCCCTTGATTGAGCGGTTACTCTGTCCATCTTTTTTATCTGGTATCTGTGTGCAGAAAGATAACTGCCTATCAGATTCAGGGTTTCCCCGCTAACGGTCTTCTGCCACCGGATCTCTATCGCTAATCAAACGCTACTTTAACGAAAGTAGTAACGGGATTCTTACCATATAGGAACACACTTCGGATTGTACTAAACAGAAACTATCCATCACGGTCTATCCCGCTGAAATGTGTTTTTATATAGCAAACTCATTGCGGGCAGGACTCGAACCTGCATGTGGTGTTTATTTCCACCGGCCCCGATAATGGGCCTATGTCTACCATTCCATCACCGCGAGTTCATCGGGTCATGACTCCCGATTCTGGTGCAGGGTAATTACTCCTGTTTTTACCATAGTGAAGCACACTCAACATTACACCCTGTTTTCGCCAGTACTCAGCTACTTGGGGCGTGTTCTAATGTGCTTCACTATGGTACTCGGTACGAGAATCGAACTCGTCTTTCCGCCTTGAAAGGGCAGCGTCCTAACCGATAGACGAACCGAGCAAATACTTGCTGTAAATTTTTAACGAACTTGCTGCACAGTGTCGATGCACCGTGCTGCTTTCTAACTAGTCTCTAGTATAACACCATGTGCGATACTGGTCAACTGGTTTTTTAATAACCCGCCAACTTGACGGGTCTTTGTTAGATGGCAGGGGAGATGAGATTCGAACTCATGATACTGATTTCAAAGACCAGTGCCTTAGGCCTCTAGGCGACACCCCAACATACATGGTACCAAGAGACGGGATCGAACCGCCCACACCCTGTGCTTCAAACAGGTGCTCTACCAACTGAGCTATCTTGGCATAAATTTGGTACCCCGGGCGAGAGTCGAACTCGCAGAACTCTTCCTTTTGAGAGAAGCGACTTTGCCAGATTTGTCCACCGGGGCATATGATTTCTTGGTGCTCTGAGTGAGAGTCGAACTCACACTGTCTACCCCCTCAAGATAGTGCGTCTACCAATTGCGCCATCAGAGCTGTTTTTTTCTTTTGTGAAATACCACTGGCTGGAAATCAAATTTGCCAGGGCAAAATTCACATTGAGCGATAGGTTGATGTCTTGAGTCAACAAAGTCTATCAACTGTTGTTCCGAACAATCGGCACTCAAGGGGTGGTACTGAGACAACAACAGTTCTTGCCTTGAGTCCATCTCAACTGAATGTTGGGTCCTGAACTCGGGCAACACTGCCATTACAGGACACTTATGCAGCCGACCTTTAAATATGGTGTGACTGCTACGCATGGTGCATGCATTGAATGCAGTCACCGGATCACTGTGATGTACTGTGAAACTGTTACCATTTGGAATCACAGCAGCAGGAGTAAATTCTGTATTTTCAAAGAACCCATGTATATTCGGGAACCATTGCTTTTCTAACGTAGGCCTCATCTGAGGCTGGTGTACACTTACACCCCATCCTATGCGATATTTTCTCCATAAGTCAAGCTCATGAGCTAATTTTGCATTGGTGCCATTGCTCTGGATCATGATCTCAGTTTCGGGCCACAATCTACGAAGATTTGAGACCCATGTTTCTAATCCTGGATGCAGGCTAGGTTCACCACCAATGACAGTGATCAAGGGCGCATTGATGCGTTGACTCCATGCTGTGACTGCATCTGCTGAATTTTCCCAATAGTAATGACCACGGAAATCGTGATCATTGAACCTATTGCAGTTGGTGCAGGCTAGGTTGCATTGATTGGTGATGTAAAACTCTATCACTGAGTCTAAGAATACAGGCATTGATTATTTACGCACTCTTGTGAATGCGTGTATTAAAGCACACTGAATGTTAGCTGCCACCCCTGCCCGGATCTGTGACGCCACCAATATGCTTTAATACGCTGTGATTTTTCACTCCACAAAAGGAGCTCTATCCCACAGGCCGCCCGTTTCCCCATGTTTTAAGTGCGGGGTGAGCCCTCGTTGCTCCACACTATAAAGACGAACCCCAGGGTGTTTAGTCCTGGGGTCCTTCGGAAGTTAAGTATACGCTATGTTATACTAGGTCTCCTCGGACCCCTGACCCTGTCGCACGATCATAATTCATCTCAATCGCAAACCACAGGGAGGGGCAGACGCCCTGACTCTGGGTCAGCGGTTTGAGTGATAAATGATGTATCGACTGGTTCATAGCATGTATTGTATATGTTTATTTATATCTTGTCAACCCCTGGTTGATGCTTTATATATGCCTTTTGGCAAAAAAAGTCTCTTTAGGCAATAAAATGTGGGTTACCGAATCCCACGCAGGCATTTGGTCCCTGCGGCTCAACCCCCTTTCACCCTTCTCCTTTGCTGTATCACCTAGGGGACAGGGAGCAGGCGAGAAGACCACCTTACATAGTTGGACCGTTGCCGTTGCGGAATCCAATGGTTCCACCTTCAGCAGTGATCCTCTTCATCACATCCTCAAACAAGATAGGAGCGAAGTCTGTATGCTCCACGCACACACAATGATACCGTGGATCAACCACAGCACTCACAAATTCGCCCGAGGCTGGCCCACGCTTCATGACTCTGTTGGCATGCAAGTGTCCGTGAATGTTCACGCCAAATCTACCCAAACTTTCTTCATGGATAGGGATGTGGCTCAAGATCATTCCGTTCATCACGTGGTATGCCCGCAACTCGCGGAAATACTTGCGATATTCGTCATCGGGGAAGATGTCGTGGTTACCGCGGATCAACACCTTGTCGCCGTTCAAGCGAGCCATGGTAGCTAAACTTTTGCGGTTGATCACCACATCGCCCAAGTGATAAACTTTGTCCTTTGGACCCACACGCTCGTTCCAGGCCTTGACCATGGCTTCGTCCATTTCTTCAGGTGTGTCCCATGGACGCAACTTGGTCACGCCGTCAGATCGCGTGAAAGTACACATGCCTTTGTGGCCAAAATGTGTGTCTGATACTAAAAATACTGCTGGCATATTATTTCCTTGTCTTTCCAATCCGTGACGCTTTGTTCCAGGTGTAGGCTACTCCATCAGGAGTCTTGCCGTCCACCACGCTGTCCACACCAAATACACCGCAGACTTCAAAGTCTGGTCCTTGGATGGTTACAAATCCTGCCCAAGATCGGGCGAATTTCATTGAGTCATCTAGTGTGTCGCATTCGCACAACGACATGTTGTTTTTGTTTATTACTTTATACATAGCCCTATTATATAGCATAGAGCCGTTTCGAGTCAACCTACTTTTTCATTAGATCGTCGACAAATCGCAACAACAGTTCATGATGAGCACCTTGATGCCAGTGCTGTGAAATGTATTGCCTGGGCTTTTCGAACCATATTTCTGTGCTCTCTGGATGGCATCCTATCAGCCCGATCCGCCCCTGCACAATGGCCATTGGGTCGCCATTTTGATATCGAGCGATTACATCAAACTTGCTTTCATCCCCAATCAGGGCACAACCATCCCAAAAGAACATGTTCTGCTTTTGTCCTTGCCAGTCCACTTCTGTGACCGTGCCATAGCTCTTACGCACATCTGCCCCGGGTCGTTTGATGTATTGCTCGCATTTTACATCCTCTAAGATGTCAAAGAACCAATGTCCTGCCCAGTATGCTCCCATGCAGATGCCCAGATATCTACCACCCTGTGCCACATAGTCCGCTACCATATTGGCTTTTTTGCGTAGGAAGAAATCGTAGTAACTATCAGCATCCCCGATTCCGCCCGGAAATGCTACTACAGCAGCAGACGCTAGGAGATCAGCATCTAGGGTTTTTTCGTCAAATCTTTTTATATTGTAGTGATCGCCTAATGCTCTTTCGATCCCTTCACAGCATTGATTGCTACATTCAGGATGGTGAGAGAACAGGGCGATCAGTGGTTTTGGGGTGCTCGTGTCGGGCATTATACCCATATTTACACACTACACCACCAGGTCTTGATATTCTTCCCGGCCGCACCCGCATTCTGGGCATGTAAAATCATCTGGCAAAGAATCCCATGCGCCTTCTGTTTCTTCATCGTGGACATGTCCACATACTACACAAACATGTTCCATTATAGTGTCTCCAATTTTTCTTTATAAGCCGCTGCGTGGCGGGCTTCGATCTTTGCCAAAGCAGCAAACTTCTTTTCTGCCCGGGCTAACACCGCGGCAAACTGCTCTGCATGTTCCTTTGATTCCTCAATTTGCGTGTTAGCTTCTGCAACTGCACGGGCATTGCCTTCGTGTTCAGCAGCCCTGCGGAATTCGGGATACATGGTCTCAAACTCGTAAGTTTCCCCTTCGATTGCTTTGATCAGGCATTCCCGCGTTGAGGGTTTTCCGATCAGCAATTCCAGGTGGCTCCATGCGTGTAAGAGTTCTTGATCTGCTGTGTGCTCGAAATGCTTGGCTACTTCTTCGTAGCCTTCTGCTCGGGCTATCCGGGCGAAATAACGATATTTGGTATGTGCTTGGCTTTCTCCAGCCAGGGCACTTTCTAAGTTTTTGATTGTGAGTGACATGCGTTCTCCTTGGTTGTCAACGCAAGTATATAGCATGCAAGGCCTATGTGTCAATGCTTTTTAATAGCATTTTGCTATTGAATTTTTTTATCCTCAGGATAGGGTTCTACCGTCCACCCAATAGCAAAAAGGTCTTGACGGATCTCATCTGTCACTGTGCTTTCACTTACATAGCCTTGGAAACTATCTGACTCGCCCACTCCCATGATGCCCGAGCAATACCAATCTATGTAATCGCCTTGACCTCTCAAGTCAGCAACGATGCCGCCGGCACTTCGCCATGAACATGACCAGTATTCATCTTTAAGTCGAGGCCATACTTCGTTTCTTTGGAACACATTGTTGCACATGGCCGCATAGAGATTCTGTGCGTAGGTCTCATTGTCCACAACTTTTTTCAACATCCACTCGCACTGTTGGATGTCCTTTTCTAGATTGTGGTCAACGGTTCTCTTCATTATAAATGGTGGGCCAACTTGGAATTGAACCAAGACTCGACCGATTATGAGTCGGTTGCTTTACCATTAAGCTATTGGCCCGAATTTGTTTATGCCAATCTGTCCACATTCTGTCCTGGACGATTCAGGCGACGATTCATTTCTATTCTGTTTGCTTCAGATACTTCGTGTTGATGTTTCACTCGTGCTTCATCCTGCACACGCTCAGCATGGCGTTGATCCAGATTATGGATCTCTTGCAGTCTATAAAGTTCATTGTTCCGTGCTTGCACTCGTGTTATGGTCATTGGGTACCTCTACTATATGGTATTTACTCCTGGGATAGTTCTCCTGTAGCCATTCGATCAAGCCCGGCTCCCAGGGTAGCACTACACTTTCGTAACGATTGGTAATATATCTAGTCATAGAGATTTCCGTGGTTCAAAACTGCAATAGCCATGAGCAGCAGGATTGCGTTCCGCTAAAGTCCTAGCATGTATACAAGCCTCTAGGGTAGGGTATTTCACGGTCTCAAGTTTGGCCGGGCTGGCTCCGTCATTTATGATGGTGATTATCAATAACGCCCACATGCTATCGCTCCTTCAACAGTCGAACAAATTCATCCATACGAGCCAACTGCAAGTGATGCAGATACATGTAGAGTCGTGTTTCTACAGGCCAAGATCCAAAAGTGCTTACCACCCACGACGGCACCTGGTCTTCTAATTGGTCAGCGTATTCTTCAATGCTCATGTTATCATCCTCGGATAAAACCCCATGCCCACCCGGCCCATGTTATCAATCGCAATCGTGCTCGTGCTCGGGCACCTGCACCATCGGCTCGGGCAGTTTCAAATCGTCGTTGATATATTGGGTGCATCATTCGTGCCACTTGTTCTGTAAGCAATGCATGAACTCATGTCCGATGGTTCGCATTTCTACCATCTCAGGCACGATGATATAGCAACGATCTTCCCAATACCAAGAACATGCCAGCACAGGTCCACCCATGCCTTTGTAGCCAAACGTCCGACTTTGATTGTCGCAGGCCTCTTGCACCTTGTTAGCTGGCACATATTTCAGTGTGACAGTAGTGGTGTTGGTAAGATTTTTCTTCATGTCAAACTGCCGGCTCAAGGTATTATCAAACGCCCATTGAGCGTGAGCAGAGCCCACAAGCATAGCAACCACAGTGGTCAAGATCTTACGTTTCATCACAATTCCTCAAGGTTTCATGTTGTAAAAATACAATGCAAATGGAAATCCAATTGTAGCAGCGATCACTACGGATTGGGCGAATTCGATCAAGAATCGTTTCATGTGTGTATTATAGCAGGGTTCGAGATACCGGTCAATCACTTGAGTTTTAGTAGATACATAGTAACCGACGGGCCCTCAATCACCACCATCTGATCACCGTATTTGTTATGATGCCCTTGGTACCAAGAGTTAGTAGTGATATTCGCTATTTTTATCCTGACCATTTTGGGAGTGAGTTTGACCACTGTGGCCACAGCCAACGAATTGTGATGTGCCACCGCCACACAGGCACCAACCTCAATCTCTCGACCCAGTTTGTCCTGATGAGTGATTGGTGGTTTCATTTGATTCCCAATGTGTCGGGGCTGTGATCCAGCCGATCTGTGAATTCATCTCGGTAGAAGTATGCATCCGGGTCCGTGATTGTGACTTCAAGATCTGCATGATGGAGATCATAGTCCGTGAAGTTGTGATCCTTATCATACACACGGAACATGGTTCGGCCCTGCACTGAGATCAAGTGTCCTGAGACACCGTTGGCTGGCACTGGTTTCATTCTTCAACCTCAAAATGTTCTCGAATGTGTTCGATGCCCAGAAGCCGTCCATTGACCCAACCACGATTGTAGTCAGCAAGTTCTTCAGGATGATTCATAGGATACTCTGGGGTCATTAGAATGCCAACACATTCCCTCACAATCAACTGGGCAAATCTTTGCTGGAAGTCTTCATCAAACACAACAATATTTCCAGTTTCATTAACTAGCTCATCATAAGCCTGATTAGAAAGTTTTTTAATCTGTTCGTTCATTTTCCTTCGGTCTCAATTTCATGACAAATTAAACATACTGCATTATATCGTGGTCCCATGCAATGATAGATAGCACAATGACAATATCTGCAATGTATAAATGCCTGTGTGACTATGCTGCCTCGTGGTGGTGCATACAAGGGTTCGAACCCTGCTTCATGTTCGGTATAGCCAATAAGTTCTCGGTCACTCATTCTTCAACTCTTTAATATATCTATCAATTCAGCATGCTTTTCGTTGGTCCATCGTTTGAGCCAGGGACTACGATCACATTCTTTCACATGATTCAGAATCTTCCTCCTACTACAACTTTCAATGGCTTCGTGCATACTAATGGTCATTACTTTATTGCCTTGATACTTTATGACCATTAGCATATCGTTAGGATCGTCTATGTTCCAAGATAGTTCGTTTGGATTCATGCTACTGCCCACTCATAAGGGTTGCTAGTGTGTTCGTTTTTCAACACCAACCACATTTCGTCTTTGGTGGTATAGATCAACTCGGCCTGTTCCAACACCACTCTGCGATCTTCATCAGTCATCTTGAGCCAGGTTCGAACCCGATCATAACTGCCCCAAGCAGTATTGGGCATGGTGTTGTAGATCCAGCCTGCCAGCCCTTTAAGGGCGTCTATCTGATTGCCGGGATGGCTGCGTATCACAGCACCCATGAAATCGTTGGCAAACACCGCGGTGTAAAAACCGCCCGGATCCCAGCCATTCACCAGATAGTCACTCACATGCTCGTGATATTCCTGCGGCACATCCCACAGTGAGAAAGAATGCAACAGACGGTTTCGACTGTGCTCAGATAGTTTCATTTTCTTTCTCTTGAAGTTGGTCGGGGATGTTTTCTGTATCACCATCCTGGGCAACAACAAACCCCAAGTCCAACATGATTTTCCGTTCGTCCCAGGTGCAGCGAGGACGGAATACAAACAGCCGTAGAGTAAGGTTATCTCGGCTGTAGTAAATCCTATACCGCACTGGGTTCTCACCCAGTGCTTGAGCCAGGTCCTGAAATGAGAATGTTTCGGGCCAATCTTCTTTCACACTGGTTCGAGTCTTTTCAAAGTAGAAATCCAGCACACGCGGCACAGCAGAAGGTTTGCCCCAAAATGCATTTTGCCTGCACAATTGAATTGTGCGGTCCAGCATTGCCACAGTGATTTCTTTGCTCATGATTTACCTCTTGAGTGTATTATAGCATTACTCGCCAAACTCGTCAATCAACTTCTCATCTATTTCCATCAGGAGATCATGCACACCCTGGGTCCTTTGGTAGATGTCTTCGATCTGTGGATCGAACAAGCGAGTGAGTTCCCGCAGTTGGAAATCAAACTCAGTCAGCGCAGAGCAGAGTTCGTTGTATTTGGCATCGATCTCTTCTTGTCGCTTGGTGCGGGTTACCATAGATCTAGTCATTCTTCAACTCCGAATTGTCGTGCGATTCGATATGCCACAATGCCCACTGCACTTGATTCTTTAACAAGTTTGGCATTTACCAGTTGATCATCCCAATTTTTAGCAATATCCAAACATTCCTGAACAATCAACTGGGCGAACACCTGTTTGACTTTGAGCACTTGGCTGTGACTCAGTTGGCTGTATGTTTCAGGCACTGCCTGATCCAAGGCCTGGCCCCACAGTTGATCAATTCGCTCGTTCACAGGTTCTCTCCGGTCTCAGTGTCGATCTGTCCTGTCACAAAGGCAAAGGATATGGCAGGTGCTGGATGATTGTAGAAGTGTTCACGGTTGTGAACTGCCGCATATCCATATGCCTCTTCTTCGGCCGCTCCTGGATATGCCTCGCCATCGACCGCAAACTCTCGCTCGCTCAGCACCTTGTAGAAGTCAGGGCGGGCAGTCTCGGGATTGACCCGGTATACTTGAACATTCCAAACAGTTGCCATCACTCGCTCCTTGCGTTAAACAAAAACAAATTCTCTAACCCAATCAAATCGGGTTTCAGCAGGAACCCACTTGAAGTGTTCGCGCTTGCGATCAGCCTTCTCAAAGTCCATGCAGATCATCACCCACCCACGATCTGAACTGAAGCCCACGGTGTCAGCAACCCGCACGACTTCGACCATGCGGCCGTCTGTCATCTTTGCTACTGTAGTCATCATTGGCTCCTTGTTGCGATATGTGTATTATAGCAAAACGGTGATTTCTGGTCAACCGTTTTGCTTCACGCGAACATCTGTGTTCAGTGCAGGTGCATACTGAGCAATCAGTTCGCGTTC
>Ga0209500_10002414_pt1 | contig 13275 bp, 31 predicted proteins | sample S_140212_EF_Meta_FD_187323 | JGI IMG/M metagenome (GOLD analysis project Ga0209500, IMG submission 187323) | Freshwater microbial communities from Lake Simoncouche, Canada to study carbon cycling - S_140212_EF_MetaG (SPAdes) (version 2) | ecosystem: Environmental > Aquatic > Freshwater > Lake ...
GTTTTAGAAGTTATAGAAGAGGGAGAATCAAGTGAGGATGTTATCGATTATCTTATTGAAGAGTATTGTGCAACATGGGAACAAAGATGGTGTAAGGTTACGTTATTGACTTTGGAAGAGTTTGAAGAGGTAAATAAAATAAAATAGAAAACATTTTTTTCTTTGTAGAATATTCTATACATTTGCAACATTAACCAATTAAAACAAGAAAACATGAAAATCGTATTAACAAAAGAAGAATCAGAAAAACATTTCCACAACGCATTGTGTAATGGTAGTAATATGAGATATTACGGAGTAGCACTAGATTATGATGCTAAAGATTATTCAGCAGCTAAAAAGAGTTTAGTAGCTAAACAAAAGAAGGGGGAGCTTAAAGATGGAATATGCCAAGAAGATGTTTGGATGGAGATTCTAAGAATTGGTAAGAAGCTAACCTTGATTGATGAAGAGAATGGTATTGGTAATAAATCTGTTACTTTGAAAGATGTACACAGTAGAGTAGCTAAAACCCCACTTAGTCATTTGATGGATGCTATTAATGAAAATGATGATGCTGACACAGCTGATGCTATAATACAGACTGTGTTTTACAAAGAAGTAATTTTTGGTTAGTTGATTGGTTGGTTGGTAAAAGAGCCCGAGAGAAATCTCGGGTTTTTTTGTGGGTTAAGTTTTGACCTAACCATGGTAGAATTCTTGGGGAACCCCCGGTTCTGCTCGAATCCGGATGCTTGTTTTTTTTTTAGAAAACATTTTTTTATTTGTAGAAAATTCTATACATTTGCATTAACCAATTAAAACTAAAAGCGATGTCAGAATTATCATGGAAAGATTTCAGAAAACAAGTATTTTCAGAAATGATGGAAATAGTAGAATTTAGTAACTGTGCTAGATTTAAAATATTAGGGTATAAATATCTTGATATTAGATTGATCCTATATTTTGATGATTGCAATCAAGTATTTGATTTCAGTAAGAATGGAGAAGAGTGTGGTTATACAGTTACTAAATTCTTTACAAAAGATAAGTCACATGAAGAGCATATGGAAGATTTAGGTAGATGGAAAGAAGATACTGAGAGAGATATAAAAGAATAATATGCCAATCTACAATTAAAAATTAAAGAGAGACTTCGGTCTCTTTTTTTGTTGGTTAAAGTTTTTGAATCAGGATTTGAGCAAGGAGTGGGGAACCACAGGCATAGATCCGATTCTGATTCATTATTATTTTTTTTCGGAAAACATTTTTTTATTAGTAGAATATTCTATACATTTACATAAACCAATTAAAACTAAAAACTATGATTAAGTCTAAAGAAGAAAAAGCATCTAAAGTCGAAATTGATTTGACTGGTCCTGAAGGAAATGTATTTGTGTTAATAGGATATGCCAAGAATTTTGCAAAACAACTTGGATTAGAACCTAATGAAATTCAGAAGGAAATGATGTCCGGTGATTATGAGAATGCTGTTAATGTGTTCGATAAGTATTTCGGAGAGTTTGTAATTTTGTATCGTTAATCAATTAAAACCAAATAACAATGAGAGATCAATTCGAATTAGGAACAACAGTACCCCACGACGAACCATGCTTCCAGATGGGGGAAAACGATTTTAGCAAATTCAGCAAAATCGAAGCAAGAGCTTTAATCAATCAAATTATCAGAATCATTGGTAACCCACCAGACAGGACAGGTCTTAAAATTATCTCTTGTCCACATGACTTTGGTACTTACTATGATGTTGCAGTGATTTATGATGATGATTCTGAAGAGAGCCAAGAGTGGATGCTTAAGGCTGAATCAGGGATACCTTGTAATTGGGACAAAGAAGCAATCTTAGAGTTAAAGGAACAGGGGTATCCGGTAACACGTCTTTTGAGTAATCAATTTTAGTAATTGTAATCTACTACTAAAACCCAAGAGTAATCTTGGGTTTTTTTGTGAGCTAAAGTTTTTGTAGCAGCTGCTATCTCCTGGCTGCGGAACCCCCGGCAGCTTCGATCAGCATATGGTGTAACTTTTTTCCAGAAAACATTTTTTTATTTGTAGAATATTCTATACATTTGCATCATAACCAATTAAAACCTATAAAAATGAAAACAGCAGAATTAAAAAAACCAGAATTTCGTAATAAGAAAAATTTCGAAATGTTTTTAAGAGAGATTGATGGAATGAGTGAGTTTGAGATACGTGAGATAATGGGTGATGATTATATTGATACCCCAGGTTACTATAAAAGAGAAAAGAAGTATTATGATAATGATATTCTCGAATTCATGCATCAGAATATGGGAAAGGCTCAATTGGAAGGATTATATGATTGGTGGTTAATTAATGTAAAAACTAAATAAATAAAAATATGACATTAACAGAATATCTAAATCAGAAGGACCCAGTATGGTTTCCTACAGTTGTCCTTAAAGAGGAAGAGCTAAATATGCTCGATACAATTTATATCTCTGGTGAAAAACGAAGTTTGGTAACAATCAAATCTGATAATTCAATAGTAAAGGATTTGCATTATTGTCTCGTAAGAGGTAGACTATGGGTAATGGATGGACATGGAAATCCAAGAGCACGTAGTGTTTTCACATTAAAGTAATCAGGGAAACATTTATTGATTGTTGTTATCCTTGGTTAACTAAGAGGACTTCGGTCCTCTTTTTTGTGTGCGGTGTTTTTCGGATGTAGGCGTGGTGTTTTCAGTTGAGGAACCCCCTCGCAGCAGCCGCAGGAAAACCGCATAGCATCCGGTATGAAATTTTTTTAGAAAACATTTTTTTATTTGTAGAAGATTCTATACATTTGCATTAACCAATTAAAACTAAGAAGATGCAATACAATAAAAAATCAAAATTCGGAGTTAAGAACCACGAGTTCGTTATGCGTTATATTAAACAAAATTCTGGAGAAAGAGATTTACCCCCTTATGAATATGATCCTTCTACTGGGTTAGTACATATCAATGGATCATTTAGAGCCTATCGTAAAAAGCTTAAAAATTTTCGTGGAATAAAATTTGGGATAATTCTTGGAAACTTTGATTGCTCAAATAATGACTTATCCTCAACCGAAGGATTTCCTATTGAGGTACATGGAGATTTTAAGGCAAGTAGTAATTGTCTAAAAAGCTTGGTTGGAGGTCCAAAGATAGTTAAGGGTGACTATGATGTCTCATGTAATCGAGGTCAAATTGTTAGTCTGGAAGGTTGTCCAAGGGAAATTGGTGGAGACTTTGATTGCTCTTGTAATGATATTACAAGTTTAGAGTTTGGACCAAAAAAAGTCAAAGGATCATATCATTGTGATAGAAACGTATTAAAAAATCTCAAAGGTGCACCTAGTAGAATAAATGGTACATTCATGTGTAACGATAATGAGTTAGAAACTCTTGAAGGAAGCCCTTCTATTGTTAAAGGTTTTTTTGATTTCTCAAGCAATAAATTGAAATCATTAGTTGGCGGTCCTAAAGAAGTTGGGGGTAATTACGATTTTAGTAATAACCAAGTTGAGTCATTTGATGGATTGCCTAAGCTTTCTGAGGATTCAAATGTTTGTGCAAACGAAAACGGAATGAGCATTAGAGCTCTTGAAGGTTTACCTCTTTACGTTAAGGATTTGGAGTTCGAGAATAACGATCCTTTCATAAGCTATAACATTTGTTCTGAATTTATTGAGGACTTTCTAAAAAACAGAAACCTTTCTATGTCTGTTGCAAAGTTTAAGAATCAGATAAAAGAAGAGATTGAGGAAAAGAAAAGAGATGTATTGCATTCAATAGAGGCAGCTAAAAATAGAATTCAAGACTCAGAACTTTATTTAAAAGAACAAAAAAAAGATCTTGAGACTTATGAGGCTGAATACCAAAAAATAAAAGATGATAAATCAGCTGACGATTTTATCAATTCTTTTGCTAGCCACGATTTACAAAAGGGTGTAGGTGCTTTAAGTAAATTTGGAATTTTTTAAGAAAACGTTTTTTTATACAAATAGAATTTTCTACATTTGTGATCTAATCAAAACCCACACACCATGAAAAACGAAAATTATTTAATAACAGAAAAGGTCAAAGGAGATCTAACAGGAAAAAAATTATTTGTAGTTGTCACGATTGACCAGGAAGACTCAGAAGATTCAACCACAGAATTATGGAGAGCGAACGATGAAGATCATTTGCAGGATTTAGTTAAGGAAGAATATGTTGGTGATGACTTTGAAGGAACACCAGGCGAAGATTCTTTATTTGATGGCGACTGGGGATTTTCAATTCTCGTTACAGAAATTGGAAAAGCAATTTCTAAAAAATAAATAAGAAAACATTTTTTTATACAAATAGAATTTTCTACATTTACGACATAAACCAATTAAAACTTAAGAAAATGAAAAGATTATTTTGCACAGTAGTTACAGATTTTGATGGAAACTTAGAAGGTCCAATTATCTTCCATATCAAAGCAGAAACAATGCAACACGCAGAAGCATGTGCACGTGAACAACTTATTGAATCAGGGTATGATGATGTGTCAATTGACGATACATTTGATATGTTTACTTTCGAAGTTAGCGAATCAGATATTGTTGAAGCATAAACTAAAAATAAAAAACTATGGCAGATAAACTAGAATATCGAAATTACAAATGTAAAGAGTGTGGACATGAAAAATAAAACAAAAACTAACATAGTATTCGGTCTGATTTTTGGATTAGTCGGAATTTTAGGAATTTTAGTAATAACTATGTTTATTAGTATAATGTAATAAGACGGTCCCATCGTCTAACGGTTAGGACGCCAGGTTTTCATCCTGGAAATCGGAGTTCGATTCTCCGTGGGACTACAAATAAAAGACCTAACACTTGGATTTTCAATGGAGAGGTACCACCAGATGCTTGGGTACCAGCCCCTTGGAAAAAAGCTGAAATAAAAGTCAAGAAAATTTAAGAAAACATTTTTTTATTTAGAGAATTTTCTATATCTTTGCAACATTAACCAATTAAAACTAAAAAAACATGGCAACAAGAAGCAGAATCGCAATCGAAAATGAGAATGGCTCAGTAACCTCAATTTACTGTCACTATGATGGATATCCAGAAAATAATGGAGCAATCCTTCAGGAACATTACACAGACCACGAGAAGGTCAAAAAATTAATCACATTAGGAGATATTAGTACTTTAAGTCATGAAGTGGATATCCCAGAAGGTGTGGAGCACAGTTTTGGAACTCCTGTAAAGGGTATAACAGTAGCTTATCACCGAGATAGAGGCGATGATTTTCATCAAAAATCTAATGCTTCTGTAAATGAATTCTTTAACGGAGATATTCAAGAATACGGATATTGTTTTACTGCAGCAGGAGAATGGTTAGCTAAATCAGCTAGCGGGAATTGGAGAGGTGTTAAACCATTGGAAGATGTATTGAAAGTAGTGGGTTAGTGTTTAATTGGTTATAACACGCAAGAAGGGGTTTGGATTTTTATCCGGCCCTTTTTTGTTGTCCGAAGGTTTTGCCAGACCGCAGCGGACGCAGGGAATGAGGAACCCCCGACGAGCTCGATCGGCATAGGTTTTAGATACTTTTTCTAGAAAACATTTTTTTATTTGTAGAAGATTCTATACATTTGCATTAACCAATTAAAACTTAAAACAATGAGACTATATCACGGAACAAGTATTAAGAACGTAGATTCTATTAAGAAAGAAGGATTAAAAGCTATATGGGAAGGTGTATATCTAACTGATTCAGTTGTGTCTGCTACTAGATGGATAGGATTCAGATTAACTGTTACAGGAGAAACTAATATGGCAATAATAGAGGTTGAAGTAGATGATAAGCATCTGGTAGAAGGTAATGATCATTCACCGTTTATGGAAAAGTTCTTTGGTGTGGGTAAGAGTATACTTTCTCTTAAATCCATACCTAAATCTAGGATTAAGAAGATCCATTACTATTCTATAGGAGGAATAAATCATTAAAAATACAATAAACATTTTTTTCTACAGATATAATTTTATATCATTACAGAATAACAAAACAAACAAAAATGGGATACGAAGTTAATGTAATAATCGGAAAAGCAGATGTTGATGGTAATGAAAAAGAATCATATTTTCATACTATTGCTATGTATGATCTTTCTAAGGTAGATCTAAGTGTTCTACAAACATCTATTAAGGGAAAGGGTGCTAAGTTTCTTAGCCGCACAGATATTATAGAAAGAACTAAGGTATACTGGTATGAAGGTGATAATAAAATAACTGAAGACAAATATGGAGAAGGGTTAATAGCATTCGACCCAAATCTTTTATTGGAAACTTTAATAGAAAAAAGAAAAACTGATGGATATCGTAGATATCCCCCACTCATAGCACTATTGGAATCTATGCTTAAAGAATTCACAGATGGATTTCAAGTAGTTCTTTTCGGCCGCTAATTTTTTAATAATCAATAAAACCAAATAGAAAATGTCTAAGCCTAAATCTAACAGCAGTTCTACAGGAACTAAAACCAAATCTTCAACTAATAATAGTAGAAAATATTACTATGGCATCTCAAAAGGAACAAAAGCAATTAACAGACCGAAATAAAAATGTGTTATCAACTATTCTCAACAGAAAAGATTCAGATGGTTTACATTTCAAGGAAGTGTGTTCTTTTATCTTGGCTAAGATGAATTTGGAGTTTGATAAAACTTATACTATTCATGAAATAGTAGAAAGAGTAATTGAGAGTGGAAATGAAATAAACACGATCAGAAATCAAAAATTCGATTCAGATTTTTATCAAGGAATAAAAGGTGACTTCATTTCAGATTTCCAAAAGAAAATAGTTTCAAGAATCATCTTGGACAGTCCTGATGAATTCCACGAATCACTGAAAGAATTTAATGATGTTGAAACAATAGATGCGGTTGACATAATTCATTCACAAAACATGAAAGGAGAAAAAGAAGAGTTAATAAGAATAAAAGGAAAAAGTGGTAAATTAATAATTACTGTAAAAGTACCTTATTAACACAAAGATGTTAAAAAAGTAGTAAAAAGTTTTTTTTAATTAGAAAATGTCTTTAAATTTGTCGAACATTCTAAAACAAATAATATGAATTGGGAAAAGTGCAAAGAATACGGATTAATAGAAATCAACCCCGTAAATGGTAATATAAAACTTTACTACAGTCAGTTCTCTTACATGCTAGCTGGCAATCCAATTTGGTTTACCCCAGATACAGCAACATGGCAAGGAAACAATTTGATAGTCAGAGGATATGACCAATACGGAAAACAACGAGCAGTAGTTATGAATGGTTTTAATAGCTACAGCCAAGTAATATAAAAGAAAAATAAAAATAGAAAAGTATGAACAGAAAAGTAACGATGACGTTGGAGAAAAGCTTAAAGATGTATTCAAATCTAAAGTTTACAGAAAAAGGTATATCTATGTTAAAATCAGGAACAACTGTAACTTTAGAAGATACAGGTAAAGTACATCCAGACGAAGAGGGAAACGAAAGAAAAGTATTTCGTCTCAAAAAGAATACAAGAAACTACTATACATTAGAAAGCCTGTTCTAATATAGTTCAATAGGGTAGAATGCCAATTCTTACCTTTACTGCCGAAACCCGAGAGTAATCTCGGGTTTTTTGTTGTCCATAGTTTTTGACCTCTGCTGGAGACGCATAGATGCGGAACCCCCGGTCAGCGTCTCCAGCAGTATTTCAGGAGGAGGACTCCGGGGAGGGGACGTGCGTATACGTGCGTACGTACGTGCGTACGAGAGGTTTTTCTGTTTTTTTCAGAAAACATTTTTTTATTTGTAGATTATTCTATACATTAGCGTCATAACCAATTAAAATAACTAATATGAAAAACGAGACAATTCAAGAAGCATTAGGATTAGAGGAATCATTTCCAAAACTTATTAGGGATCTATTAGATCAGAAGTTTGAAGAATTAGAAAGAATCTCTGACATTATGGAAACTGCAGCTGAGGAGGTTAGAAACGATGACCTAGGAGAGGTAAATGTAAAGCTTTCCACTTATGAAAAGAAACTGGTTTTCCTTGGGATGATGATAGGAGCTAGAAAAGTTGGTAATGATATGGAAGGGTTTTTAAGTTCAAGTATTCTTGGTAGTATAATTAAAGAACAGAAGATGAAAAGAAAAAAAGATGATGAGGACGGGGAATAAAAAACACAACTTAAATCAAAGGACCTTCGGGTCCTTTTTTTGTGGACTGAAGTTTTGGAATCAGAATCGGATTACTCCGGGTGGTTCCCCACAGGGATAGCAGCATCGCATTGGCAGAGTTAGCATCTGTGGGGAACCTCAGGACAGCGGATCGGACGGTTTGAAATTTTTTCAGAAAACATTTTTTTATTTGTAGAAAGTTCTATACATTTGCGTCACAACCAAATTAAACTGAAAATGGAAAATAAAGAAAAACACGCCGGTCAACTTCAAGGAAAGTTTTGGCAGGATAGAAAAATTGAACACGCAGTGGAATTCGAGCCATCTGGAACATTCGAAGCTTTTTATGCTGCTGAGAGTTATCTTAAGGAGTTAGGATATGCAGTTGGGTCTATGTGCAGTCGTGAGCCAATTGGATTTAAGCACGGGGATTATCGTGTTGCTAAATGGTATAACTTGTCTAAGGAGGACAAGGAACAGCTGGACGGGGTAATGCTTCCCGAGCCGGAGTTTAGAGAAGGAGGAGCAGTTATTTTATTTTTAAACCCACCTAAATACTAAGAACATGTTAACAAACGCAGAAAGAGAATTTTGCTTTTTTAAGCTAGGAATAGCTGGTTCGTTTATGGAATCGCTAATTGAAACCGCATTTAAAGCTGATATCCACAACCAATATAAATTGGCAGCGGGATTTCCAGAATTGATGGAAGTGGTTATGAAGTATCAAACTGAAAGAGGTTATTGGCAGGCATTGGCTAAAAGGTTTAATGATGAATTTCCAGGACATAAAATTTACGCGTAATGAATCCAGTTAAATTAATAATCACAGACAAGGGAGATCCTTCAGTTGGGATCTTCCCTCAATCTTGGGAGGTTGAAACCCCACACATTGCTGAGATCGACAAAGACTCACTTGAATTTTTCAGAGAGAAGATGATAGAGGCTTATAAAGATTTCTGTGAAGGAAGGTGTGTTGCCGAGTATGATTTCGAGTTAAAATACCCTGAAGATTTTGATTAAAATTTTTTTAGAAAACATTTTTTTCTTTGTAGAAAATTCTTTATATTTGCTTCACTAACCAATTAAAACAAAATCAAAATGGCAAGTTTAACAAAAATCACTCACGACGAATTAAAAAACAGACTTCGTCAAGGCTCAGCAAAATTCTACTTTCGTAAAGTAGGAGGGGAATTAAGAATCGCTTTAGGAACTTTGGACCTTTCAAGAATTCCAAATGACAATCATCCAAAGGGTGGAAAAATTTCCGACAAACAAGTTGCTTATTACGATTTGGAAAAAGGGGCTTGGCGAAGCGTTTCATCCGCACAGGAAATTTGGGTTGATTAAAAGAAACCCAAAAATTTAGAAAAGGACCTTCGGGTCCTTTTTTTGTGGGCTAATTTTTTCCAGACCAAAACCTATGCCCTATATGAGGAACCCCCGGGCAGGGCATAGGTTTTAGATTCTTTTTCCAGAAAACATTTTTTTATTTGTAGAAGATTCTATACATTTGTGTCAACCAATTAAAACTAAATCAAATGATGTTAAAAGATTTTATCGGAAAAGAAGTTCAAATCTATCCAGGAGACACACACAGTAAATTCGGAATTGTAACCGATATTACAGACCAGGGTGTAGTATTTAAAATTACTGAAGCTAGTGAAAAATCAGACTATAAAAAAGGTGATATTGTTTTTATAGCATTTTCAAACAAGTTAAATTTTAAATTGAGAAAATAATTCTTATATCTTTTTTTAAAAACCTGAGATTAATTCTCGGGTTTTTTTGTGGGCTAATTTTTTCCAGACCAAAACCTATGCCCTATATGAGGAACCCCCACAAGACCGATCAAAACTATGAGATTATATTTTAAGAAAACATTTTTTTATTTGTAGAAGATTCTATATATTTGCACCATAACCAATTAAAACTTATAATCATGACAAACGAGGAAAGAAAAATTGAATTGCTAAATAAAATGATGGAACTTGCAGAAATCTGTTCAGTGAATGGATTGATTGGAGATGATGGTCAATCTATGTTTATTGGAGAAAGTATTAAAGTAGTTTTAATGGCAGGTTCAGAGGAATCGCATGCAGAATTACTTCATAAACATATCTCGAACTTTTTATCTGAAGCTGAGGTTTTGATGAACAAGAAATCTTTGAATAAGTATTTGTCTGAGCAAGTTCAATCAGTAAATTAAAAAGAGTTTGGTAGTTTTAAGAAACCAGGGTAACTCCTGGTTTTTTTGTGGGTTAAAGTTTTGACCTAGCCATGGTAGAATTCTTGGGGAACCCCCGGCGACAGATGTTGCCATATGGTGTAACTTTAGTCATAATCTTTTTTCAGAAAACATTTTTTTATTTGTAGAATATTCTATACATTTGTGTCAACCAATTAAAACTAGAAAATTATGAGTATTTTAAAATTTACAGATGGTGAGGTTTTTGATACCTCTGGACAATTAAGAAAAGAAGAACGTTATGATGGATGGTACGTTATAGGAGAAGGTAAACTTATTCCTGTTAAGGATGAGAAGGAGGCAGATATGGTTATCGATGAATTGAAATTCGGAAAAAGAAGTTTTTAGAAACATTTTTTTATTCAAATAGAATATACTACATTAGCGAAGTAAACAAACAAGACTAATATGAAAACTAAAGAAGAAATAAAACAATTAGCTGAAAGTGAATATGGAACTGAAATAGGAAGTATAAGAGGTAGTAACCCTTATGATTTAGAGAAAGATAGAAAAAATGGTTTTATCAAAGGCTACACTCAATGCCAAGAAGATATGGCTGATAAGAAATATACAGAAAGTCAATTAAGAGATGCTATGGAAGAAGCTATGTCTTATAGTAAATTAAGACAAATTACAGAATACATAAACTCACTAAACAATGAAAGCAACTGAAAAAGAAATTAAAGACTACATATACAAACTATTTATGTTTGCTGACCTTGATTGGAATGGATATTTAGCTTTAAAGAAATTTGAAAAACAATGCCTTGAAAAAGGTGAAATAATATTTTTATGAAATCACTAAACAAAAAAGACTAATATGGAAGATATAACAATAAAATCAATAATACATTGTCCAACTTGTAATAGTGAATGTAAAGTAAATGGTGGCACTACACAATATTATGTTCCTGTTAAAAAATATACAGAAGAAGATATAAGGGAAGCAATTGATATGGCTAGAATGTTATCACATGTTTCCTGTCTTGAAGAAGGTGAACATAGAATAAAATACTCAAACACAGAAGATGAAATTATCAACTCACTAAACAAACAAGACTAATGAAAACAAAAGAAGAAATAGAACAGTTAGCTGAACTATATACTCAAGATGGAATATACCTGAGTGAGTCAGAAAAGCAACAAACAGAAATTGCTTATATGACTGGTTACACTCAATGCCAAGAAGATATTGTTGAGAAATATACAGAGCAAGATATGATTAAATTTGCATTTGATACTTACTACCAAGAAGATATGGCTAAGAAATACACAGAGGAAGATATTAGAAAGGCTATTGAACTAGCCAGAGAAACTGAAAGTGTAAGGAGAGGAGCCTTAAGTGAAGATTGGGATGATATAGAAAAGTATGATGAAATGGATATTATTTACTTACTAAACAAACAAGAAAATGAAGACTAAAGAACTTTTGGATAACACTTGGCCTACCCATAGTTCTAGTTCTCTTATTAGGACTATGGGTACATGATAAGTATCATAAATTAACCTGTAAAATCTGTAAAAAATAAAAATATGAAAGGAACACTACATAAAACAGAAAAGGGTTGGGTTGTAAAACAACTAATAAAAGAAAGTCCAAATACCAAATACATCAACCAGTATCCATTAATAGACAATGGTGATATAGATGGACTAAAGTTGTATGACTCTAATGAAGGACTAGAAGTAGACTTTGAGATTGTAGATGAGATAATAGATCTAGGTAGACATGGTTCTACACTAGTAGAAAAAGCTAAACTTGTAGATAAAGAAACAAGACCTGTTACAGAAACAAATGCTTATAGAACTAGACTTGATCAATTAAGAGAACAAGCTTGGGATGAAATAATCAGAGAGTTTTATAGAGATACTCAAAAAGTACCTATAGGAGCACCGCCCCTTATGATTGAGTGTTGGTTAGTAGATAACTATAATCCACCAACTAAAAAACAAGACAATGATAAATAAAAGAAATCTCCTAATATATGTACTTAGTGGTATAACACTGATAAGCCTTATAGGAACTCTTTCTAATACCCCTGGGTTTTTAGCAATAGCTTCCTACTTCCTAGGTATGGCTACAATAAAAGAAATTAAAAGATAAGTTTAGTTGGTTAAGTGCAATAGAGCCTGAGAGAAATCTCAGGTTTTTTTGTGTGCTGAAGTTTCGGATGCAGCAGCGGATGCAGGGATGCGGAACCCCCGACCCTGCAATAATCCGAAAGATTTCGGAAAAACATTTTTTTATTTGTAGAAGATTCTATATATTTGCTCCATACTAACCAATTAAAATAATTTGCAAATGGAAACATTAAAATTCAAAGCAATCATTACAGGACCAGAGGCTTATCTTCCAGAGGGAGTTAAAATTGAGGATTTTGAAATCACAGAAGAAGACGTACTTGAGGTAATAGAAGAAGGGGAATCAAGTGAAGATGCTATTGCGTATATCAAAGAAGAGTATTGCGCAGAGTGGGAACAACATTGGTGTAAAGTTATTTTGGTTACTTTAGAACAGTACAAGAAAATGCCTAAAATTCATAAATGTAATTTTAAGCTAATTGAAATACGTCTAACTGAAAAGAGTGAAATACGGATACAAGAATGTAAATGTGGTAAGAAACTGAGAGTTGTTTAAAAAATATGATTCTCGTTCTTAAAAAAATTCAGAAAACATTTTTTTATCCAAGTAGAAATTTCTATATTTGCTCCATACTAACCAATTAAAATAAACAACATGGAAAAACAAATCAAATTTACAGCAAAGGGTTACGTACTAGGAAATTACTGGGGTGGTGGACAAGGAGCTTATCCCACTATTAGATTTACTGCTAACACTAAA
>Ga0209500_10002415_pt1 | contig 13272 bp, 10 predicted proteins | sample S_140212_EF_Meta_FD_187323 | JGI IMG/M metagenome (GOLD analysis project Ga0209500, IMG submission 187323) | Freshwater microbial communities from Lake Simoncouche, Canada to study carbon cycling - S_140212_EF_MetaG (SPAdes) (version 2) | ecosystem: Environmental > Aquatic > Freshwater > Lake ...
ATACCAAATTGGAATCTTGAGTTTATGTATTACGGACCCAGAATTGTGTCAAATGGATTGGTACTGTGTTTGGATGCGGCTAATAAATTTAGCTATCCTGGCACTGGTACCACTTGGACTGATTTAAGCGGTAATAGTAACAATTTTTCATTAATTAACGGACCAACGTTTAGTAATACAAATCTCGGAAATATTGTTTTTGATGGCGCCGATGATTATTTATTAATTAGTTCATTGGTTTGGGATTATAATGCAAATTTTACAATACAATTTTGGTTTAATACAAATTCGTTGGGTGGGGCAAATGGTTATGGTCTTTTTTTTAATGGAACAACTGGTGCAAATACAAACAGAGTGCAAATAGCTGGTAATTCTGATGGTTCTATTTATTTAAATACCGTTGGTAGTAGTGTAGGAGATGATTTTGTTAGTGCTGCTGGATTAGTTACTGTAGGAAAATGGTTTAATTTTGCAGCAGTTCGTAATAGTGGTGTAATAACTACTTATCTTAATGGTACATCAGTTGCATCTGGAAATGTAAATTATTCTGTATCTCAACAAAGCAATTTATATGTTGGATTTGTAAGAAGTAGTGGTGCACTTTGGTATTTAAATGGTAGAATGTCAAGTATATTAATTAATAACAGAGTATTAACCGCATCAGAAATACTTCAAAACTATAATGCTACTAAAAGTAGATTTAATAGATAATTATAAGATATATGTCAGGAAAAAGTGGACCAGATATTGTTGAAAATGGATTAGTATTGTGTTTGGATGCGGCTAATAAATTTAGCTATCCTGGCACTGGTACCACTTGGACCGATTTAAGTGGTAATAACAACACAGGTACACTAACCAATGGTCCTACATTTAGCGCTGGTAATCAAGGAAGTATTGTATTTGATGGTACCAATGATTATGTTACTAAAACAAGTTGGATTAGTCCTCCAACGAACACTTTTACTATTGGATGTTGGGTTAAATTTTCAGACAATGTAAATGATAGATATCTTTTAAGTTTTGGAAGAGATATTGGTGGATCAACTGGAGGACTTGCTTTATTTGCTTATGGATTTAATGTGATTAGTGATGTGTTAATATTTGAATTTGGTTCTGGTATAGGAAGAGTTAGTTCTGGAATAGTTCCAAGTTTAAATATTTGGTATTATTTAACAGTAACTGCTGATGTAACTAATGTAAAATTTTATTTAAATGGAGAAGTAAAAAATACATCATCTCAAGGTTCTGGGGCAATAACATCATCGCCAACTTTGAGTATAGGTTCTTATGTTAATGGTAGTGGAACTCCTGGAACATATTTTTATGCTGGAAACATAGCACAAGTCTCAATTTACAATAGATCATTAAGTGCAACTGAAGTATTGCAGAACTATAACGCAACTAAAAGTAGATTTGGCAGATAATTATACTGTATATGGGTATATCTAGAGGACCAAAAATTGTATCAAGTGGATTAGTATTGTGTTTGGATGCGGCTAATAAACTTAGCTATCCTGGCACTGGTACCACTTGGACCGATTTAAGCGGCAATGGTAATAACGGCACATTAACCAATGGTCCTACATTTAGCGCTGGTAATATGGGTAGTATTTTATATGATGGTGTAGATGATTGTGTTAAGTCCTTTCCCACACAAATATCAGGTGTGGGTTCAAAAACAATTTGCGCATTTATATATCCCACTACTACCAGTAGAGCAGGTATATGTGGAGTAAGAAATATTAACGATGGGTGGGTATTTACTATCAATAAAAACGCATCTGGAAATTTAACATATTTTCATACAACAGGTACCGAGTGTCAAGTTGCGGCTGGTATTACGACAAATACTTGGTCATATGTATGTGCAACTTATTCAACATCAACGGCTACAATAATATTATATAGAAATGGTGTACAAGTAGGTTCACCTACTACAGTTGTTAGTAGTATTGTATCATCAGCTTTTAATGGCGTAATTGGAGATGAAAATTCAACCGTTATATGGCCATTTAAAGGAAATATGTCAAGTGTGCAAATATATAATAGAGCATTAACTGCAAGTGAAGTATTACAAAATTATAACGCAACTAAAAGTAGATTTGGCAGATAAATATCTTAATTTGATGAATGTGTATAATTATGATATTTATATGATATGTTGACGTTAACAAAGGTATTACCAGCATTAATTTCAAGTGGTAGCTTTACTGGTTCATTTCGTGGTACCAGCAGTTATTCAAGAAGAGCATTAACCGCAAGTTATGCGTTGAATGCGAGTGGTGGCGGCGGTGCTTCATTACGAACTGGTAGTACTTATCCAATTACTGCTAGTTATTCAAGAAAAGCAGTTACTGCTAGTTATTTAGCCACCATAAGTCAATCTTTAATACCCGCTAAAAATAACACATATAGTTTGGGTAATGCTACTAATAAATGGAAAGATATATATGTAAGTACCGCGAGTATTTATTTTGATAATTATCCACTTACAGTTACTGTCACAAATAATAGTCCAAAACTCAATTTCTTCAGTAGTAGTATAGTAACAGTACCAATAGGTTCAAATACAAATACATCCAGTTATGCACTTAAAGCGTTAAGTGCAAGTTATGTAACAGGTGGTGGAGTGGGTAGTAGCGGTACAAGTGGTAATAGCGGATCATCAGGTACAAGCGGTAATAGTGGATCAAGTGGCACAAGCGGTAATAACGGATCATCAGGCAGCAGTGGCGCTTCTGGCACATCAGGAAGTAGTGGTGCAAATGGTACATCAGGCAGCAGTGGCACTGCTGGTAGTAGTGGTTCCACAGGCACAAGTGGATCAAGTGGTGCAACTGGTACACCTGGATCAAGTGGTACAAGTGGAACAGGTGCAGCAGGCACACAAGGTACCAGTGGATCAAGCGGTGTAAGTGGTACCGCAACGTTGCAAACAGGTAGTTTAGCTAAGCAAACCATATTGTACAATGTAGTATCAGGCAGCCAAAACACTATTACAGGCCTAAATTTAAGCGGAAACAAGTGGGGTGTAGACATTAAAGAAGAATGGGACTATGCGGTTGTACCTGGAGATCAATATTACAATAGCTGTAGTTTGTTACTACGTCTTACCGGAAGCAATGGAAGTACAACATTTGTTGACAATAGTTCATCTCCAAAAACGATGACTGCTAATGGTAATGCTCAAATTAGTACGACGCAAACTAAATTTAGTGGGGGCAGTCTTTATTTAGATGGTAATGGTGATTATCTTACTACACCAAATACAACTTCGTTGTTATTAAGTACAAATGATTTTACTATAGAATGTTTCTTATATTTGACGCAAAACGGTACCACTTCAGCTGGTGAAACATATGCACCATTAATTTCGTTGGGAAATTATTTTGCGACACCATCAAACAGTAGAGTTTTTTATTCTTTTATATATAACGTACAAGCTGGAAATAGATTATCATTTTCAACAAAAGGCGGAAACAGTTTTAGTGTACCCGATTATTATAACGCTTCAAGTAATGCAATTAATATTCCATTAAATACTTGGGTGCATGTCGCTGTAACCAGAACTTCAAATCAATTGAAGTTTTGGTATAATGGATCACTTGTAGGAACAGATAACACTTACTCTTGGAGTTCAATTAATTTAAATGTTACTCCTGGCGCTAACAATAACTTATATATCGGAAGAACAAGTGGAGGCGACACAGTTGATAGTGCTTTATGGCATTTTCCTGGGTATTTATCAAATATTAGAATTACTAAAGGTGTAGCTAGATATACTGGCAATTTTACCCCATCTACATCTCAATTTCCAATCAATGGGGGATCAACACAATATGCGACTAAGTATGTAGGTTTGATTGGTGGATTGAATGATAAAAGCGTAGATTACGGCGTACAAAAGCTGAGTGATAGTTCGCTTAAGGTGGTGAAGATGACTCAGACCACTTCGCCATTTCCAAGTGGTTCATTAAGCGCATCTGTTGATAGAGTATATGTAAATGTGCTTGATTACACTAAAGTTAGTGTGACTAGTAGTTATGCTACCAATGCTTTGACTGCAAGTTATGTGATGGGAGGTGCAGCTGGATCATCAGGCACAAGTGGTGCGGCTGGATCAAGTGGATCTAGCGGTGCTTCTGGCACAAGTGGATCAAGTGGATCAAGTGGTGCAGCTGGATCATCAGGCACAAGTGGTGCTTCTGGTACAAGTGGATCAAGTGGATCAAGTGGTGCTTCTGGTACATCAGGTACATCTGGAAACAGTGGTACAAGCGGAAGCAGTGGTGCTTCTGGAACTTCAGGTAGCAGTGGAACAGCTGGTTCATCGGGATCTAGCGGTGCAACTGGTGCTTCTGGATCAAGTGGTACAAGTGGTGGGGGTGCTTCATTAATAACTGGTAGTTTATATCCTATAACAAGCAGTTGGTCACGCAGATCTTTAACTGCTAGTTATGCTTTAAATGCTAGTGGTGGGGGATCTTCACTTGCGGTTGGACAAACATTTATAAGCAATGGTAGTCAAACTGTATATACTTTAAGTCAGACCGCAGCAAATAGAGATCAAATACTTGTTGTAACCAATGGTGTGGTTCAAAGTCGAACCGGTAGCAATTATACCGTGAGTGGTACTACATTAACTTTGAGTGAAGCTGTTCAAAGTGGTGGTTTGATTGATGTTCGTTTTATAAATGCGGGTCAAGGTTCAAGTGGCACAAGCGGTATAAATGGCACTGTGCAAACAGGCAGTATTGCTAAACAAACCATACTATATAACGTAATCTCAGGTAGTCAGAATGTTATAACCGGCTTAAATTTGAGCGGTAACAAGTGGGGTGTGGACATCAAAGAGGAGTGGGATGCTGTAATTGTAGCGGGTGATACTTATTACAATAGCTGTAGTTTATTATTGCATTGTAATGGTGCAAATGGAAGCACCACATTCACTGATAATAGCCCATCACCAAAAACCGTAACATCAAATAATGGTGCAGCAATTAGTACTGCGCAAAGTAAATTTGGTGGTGCAAGTGGATTATTTGACGGTACAGATGATTATTTAAATACACCGAGTAGTGCTGACTTTGATTTTGGAACTGGTGATTTTACGGTTGAATTTTGGGTTAATCCATCATCGTTAAGTGGCGGCAATGCTGCACTTGTCGGTACTAGAACAAACGATACATCTACAACAATTAGATGGTGTATTCTTGCTACAACAGATGCTGGTATAAATGTTTTGGGATGTGATATTTGGTCTACATCAGATGCGAGAATTGCACTGTTTAACCATCAATCACAAATTCCAACTGGACAATGGACACATTGTGCTTTAGTTCGTTACGGTACATCGTTTAAACTTTATCAAAACGGAGTTCAATCAACCAGTGGTGCAACAACATCAGCGCCAGTTGCAAATAGTAGTACTGTTGTAAATATTGGTTCTTTTATTAGTTCTGGTGTTTTAAAACTTAACGGTTATATTGATGAATTGAGAATAACCAAAGGTGTAGCTAGATATACCGGTAATTTTACCCCATCAACAACTGCGTTTCCAAATAATGCTGGTGTAACGCAATATGCGACTAAGTATGTTGGTTTGATTGGTGGATTGAATGACAAAAGTGTGGATTATGGTGTGCAAAAGTTGAGTGACAGTTCGCTTAAAGTGGTGAAGATGACTCAGACTACTTCGCCATTTCCAAGTGGATCATTGAGCAGCAGTGTGGATAGAGTGTATGTGAATGTATTGGATTATACAAAGGTTAATGTAACGAGCAGTTATGCTACCAATGCTTTGACTGCTAGTTATGCTTCTAATAGTGCTGGTGGGGTAACTTCTGGAAAAGTATTTGCTATGACGTTGTTATTCTCATAAATTTTGATATTTAATAATATATGGCGAATCCTAATATAATAAGTGCGACAACGGTTAAAGGTAAAACATTTGTTACCAATTTAACTACCACTGGTAGTATATTGATATTATCTAATAGTTTCAACAGCAATAAAGTATTTAAAGTGGAATCTTTGTTAGTATCAAACAGAGATACAGCTAATGCTGTTAATATTACAGCTAATTTTTACAACTCATCATCTGTTAGCAAAGCTTTAACATCAGGATCTTTTGCATTTAGTGTAACTGTACCGGCTAAAAGTAGTTTGGTAATTTTAGACAAAGCTAGTTCTATATATCTTGAAGAAAATAAATCTATAGGAGCTATAGCAGGTACCGCTAATAAATTAACAGTGGTATGTACTTACGAGGACATTAGTTAATGAGAATCAATGGTTCAATTATAGGTTCAAATGTTACCCCGTCATTTTTATCAGGTGCTACTGGCGTTTGGTCTATGCAAAATGTTGAACTTGCGAACAGACAAATTATATGGCCAACAAATATAGTAACAAATGGATTGGTATTATTTTTAGATGCAAATAATACAAACAGTTATCCGGGATCTGGAACCAGTTGGTATGATTTAAGTGGCAATGGCAATACAGGCACACTTACCAATGGCCCCACATTTAGCAGTGCAAATGGTGGTAGCATTTTCTTTGATGGTACCAATGATTATGTTAATATGGGATCAAGCACTTATTGTAATCTTATTAATATAAGTGTTTCTGTTTGGATAAGAGTTACTAGTACAAGCGGATATTTTTTGGGTAGATATTATAATACTACTATTAATGGATTTTTTATGTATTATGATGTAGCATCAACTAAATTTAGTGTTGATGGTAGAGAATCAGGCGCAACCTATTTATCTAGACCAACAACAAATACATATCCATTAAATAACTGGTATAATTTTACCTGGACAAAATCCGCAAATGTTTGGTCACTTTATGTTAATGGTTCTTTAGATGTATCATCATCGATTGGAAATGGAACCACACCATTTTCAAATAATACTATGTGGCTTGGCGGATTCAACGAAGGCGGTGCCCAATATTATTCCAGTGTTAATTTATCTAATGTTTTTATATACAACAGAACAATAACTGCTGGCGAAGTATTACAAAATTTTCAAGCAACAAGAACTAGATTTGGAGTATAAAAAATATGCCATTACTAAAAATACTACCATCTTTAATATCCCAAGGATCTTTTACAGGATCCTTCAGTGGTACAGGCAGTTATGCTCGTAGAGCACTAACCGCAAGTTATGTATTGGGTGGTGCAGCTGGTTCGCCAGGTACAAGTGGTACAAGTGGTGCAAATGGAACATCCGGATCTAGTGGTGCAAGTGGTGCAAATGGAACAAGTGGTAGTAGCGGAAGTAGTGGTACTTCAGGTTCATCAGGCAATAGTGGAACATCTGGAACAAGTGCTACTGCTGGTAGCAGTGGTACAAGTGGAGTTGGATCTCCAGGTACAAGTGGTAGTAGTGGTGCTTCTGGCACATCAGGAAGTAGTGGATCAAGTGGTAGTAGTGGCACCAGTGGTAGTAGTGGTGCTTCTGGAACTGCTGGTAGCAGTGGATCAAGTGGTAATAGTGGTACAAGCGGTAGTAGTGGTGCTACAGGCACCAGTGGTACAAGTGGCACTGGATCGCCAGGTTCTAGTGGCACCAGTGGAACAAGTAGCACACCGGCTTTATCATTGGGTCAAACTTATATTGGAAATGGTAGCACTACCAATTATGCTTTATCACAAAGTGTAGCTAATCGTGATCAAATATTGGTAAATGTAGACGGTGTATTGCAAGGAAGAAGTGGTAATTATTATACTGTAAGTGGTACCACTTTAACTTTAAGTTCCCCACCACAAAATGGTAGCATCATTGATATACGTTATATTAACGGCGGAAGTGGAATCGTCACAACAGGCAGCTTAGCAAAACAAACCATATTATATAACGTAATCTCAGGTAGTCAAAACACTATTACCGGCTTAAATTTAAGCGGTAACAAGTGGGGCATAGATATCAAGGAGGAATGGGACGCTGTAATTGTAGCGGGGGATCAATATTATAATAGCTGTAGTTTGTTATTACATTTTGATGGAAGCAATGGAAGCACCACATTCACAGACAATAGCCCATCACCAAAAACAGTTACTGCTAATGGTACTGCTCAAATTAGTACAACGCGAAGTAAATTTGGCGGTGCTAGTGCTTATTTTGTTGGTTCTACCGATAATTTAATTGTAAATAGTTCCAGTGACTTTGCATTTGGAACAGGAAAATTTACAGTAGAATTTTGGGCCAACTGGACAGCGTGGACTGGTAATCAGCGTTTTATCTTAATGGGACAATCAGGCGCAAGTAATATTGAAATTGGCAGAAGTAGTGGTACGGACGCAATCTATTTTTATATTATGGATAGTTTACTGGGAACATATACATGGAATCCTGGTACTAATATTTGGCGCCACATTGCTTTGGTTAGAACTGGTACCAGCACCAATCAGGTAACTTTGTACATCGACGGAATTAATGTAGTATCAGCTACAAGTGCAGCTAACATAACTGCAAACAATATTATTGTTGGTGGATTAAACTGGGCCGGTTCGTATAATATGCAAGGTTATATTGATGAACTTCGTATAACCAAAGGAGTTGCAAGATATACCGGCAATTTTACCCCACAAACATCAGCATTTCCGAATAGTATTGGTGTTACGCAATATGCGACTAAGTATGTAGGTTTGATTGGTGGTTTAAATGATAGAAGTGTGGATTATGGTGTGCAGAAATTGAGTGACAGTTCGCTTAAAGTGGTGAAGATGACTCAGACCACATCACCATTTCCAAGCGGTTCATTGAGTTCATCTGTGGATAGAGTGTATGTTAATGTATTGGATTATAGCAAAGTAAATGTAACGAGTAGTTATGCGACTAGAACTTTGACTGCTAGTTATGCTTTAAATGCAAGTGGGGGTGGAACTGGTGAATCGTTTCATCCATTTTTGTTGGCGTAAAACAAAGTGTAAAAAATATATATAGAATATGGCAACAGTTTATAAAATTCTAGGACAAGTTAATCCAGCTTTAACATCGAGTGTTGATTTGTATACGGTGCCGGTGGGTAAGTCCACAGTCTGTTCTACTTTAAATATAGCTAATTTGTCTACGAATAATGGTACATTTAGATTGTCTGTAGTTCCATCTGGTTCAACGTTGCAAGCTAAAAATTATTTGGCATACAATACAGTTATACCTGCCAATGACAGTATTTCTTTAACTATAGGTATGACGTTGGGACAATATGATAAAGTGAAAGTATATGCTTCATCTATAAGTCAATCATTTAATCTATTCGGTACAGAAATAAGTTAATATGCAAGTAAAAACATTAAGCACATCCAGATATAATTCAACAAATACTGTGACATCAACTGTTGTTGAATATTTAGTCGTTGCTGGTGGTGGCGGTTCGGCCTTCGGCGCTGGTGGTGCTGGTGGATTGTTAACCGCAGCAGGATTTGCAGTTACATTAGGTACTCCAATTACGGTTACAGTAGGTGCAGGTGGTGTAGGACAAATCACTAGTATAACAGGCACAAATGGTACAGACTCTGTTTTTAGCACAATAACAAGTACAGGTGGTGGTGGTGGTGGCAAATCTAGTGGAACATTAACTGGAAATTCTGGTGGTTCTGGTGGTGGTGGTGGTAACAGCGGTACTGGTGGGGCAGGAACACTAGGACAAGGATTTGATGGTGGAACCGGATACACCGACAACTACAGTTACGGATTGGGAGGCGGCGGTGGCGGGGCTTCTGCAGTTGGACAATCTGTAACTAATGTTTCTAGCGCAGGTGGTAATGGAGGGGCGGGTACTGCCTCTTCCATATCTGGAACTTCCACCTATTACGCTGGTGGCGGTGGTGGTGGCGGACATACATACGGATCTAGAGCAGGGGGTACTGGTGGCGCTGGCGGTGGTGGTAACGGTACAATGACAGGAACCGCTAGTTCCGGTACCGATAATACTGGGGGTGGTGGTGGTGGGGCAGGATCTGCAGCTGGCACCGGAGGTAACGGTGGTTCAGGTGTGGTGATTTTAAAGTATATTTCTTCCTTTACATCAACATTTAGTGTAGGGCTCACAGTATCAACTGCAACATCAGCAGGATATAAAATAAGTACTATTACTGCGGGTACAGGAACAGTAACATTTACATAATAAAAAATAAATAATATGGCACATTACGCATTTTTAAATGAAAACTATATAGTTACAGAAGTTATTGTTGGTAAAGCCGAAAGTAATTTTGACTGGGAAAGATATTATGGGGATATTCGTGGACAATTATGTAAACGCACGAGTTACAATACAATAGGTGGCGTACATAAAAATGGAGGAATTCCTTTTCGTAAAAATTATGCTGGTTTAGGATTTACTTACGATCCAATTAGAGATGCGTTTATAGCACCAAAACCATATCCAAGTTGGATATTAAACGACGGAAGTTGTATATGGGAAGCTCCTGTTTTATATCCAAATGATGGTCAATTGTATAGTTGGGATGAAACTACAAAATCTTGGGTATTATCAACAAATAAATAACTAATTTATGTCATTGCTTAAAATACGACCATATCTAATAAACTCAGGTTCATTCACAGGATCCTTTAGTGGTACAGGCAGTTATGCTCGTAGAGCACTAACAGCGAGTTATGTATTGGGAGGCGCAGCTGGATCATCAGGCACAAGTGGTGCAAATGGAACAAGTGGATCTAGCGGTGCTTCTGGCACATCAGGAAGTAGTGGACAAAGTGGTACTAGCGGATCAAGTGGTACTGCTGGCAGTAGCGGTACAAGTGGATCTAACGGATCAAGTGGTACTGCTGGCAGTAGCGGTACAAGTGGAACAAGCGGTGCAACTGGTGCACCGGGGTCAAGTGGTACCAGTGGAGCAGGTGCAGCAGGCACACAAGGTACTAGTGGATCAAGTGGTGTAAGTGGTACCGCAACGGTGCAAACAGGCAGTATTGCGAAACAAACGCTTTGGACCAATGTAACTTCAGGCAGCACAAACACCATAACTGGACTAAGTTTAAGTAGCAACAAGTGGGATGTAAGCGTTGTGGAAGAATGGGACGCTGCGACACTTGATCAGTACTACAATAGTTGTAGCTTGTTGTGTCATTTTGACAGTATAAATCCTGCGGGAAGATTTATTGATAATAGCAGAAATAATTTTGCAATCACTTCTAGTGGAGATGTTAGTTTAAGTGATTCACAATATAAATTTGGTGGTGGTAGTGCATATTTTGATGGAACCGGTGATTATTTAGTTACACCCACCACATCGGTACTTACATTTGGTACAAATGATTTAACAGTTGAACTATGGATATATCAAACGGTATCATCTGTTGGTGCGTATAAAGTAATAGTAGGCGACAATGTATATAGTTCGGTCGGCGGATGGACGTTATATAGTTATAATAATCAATTAAATTTGTGGAAAGGCGGAACAGAATTGATTACGCCTTCTGGAACGTTAACATTAAATAGTTGGAACTATGTAGTCTGGACCAGACAGTCTGGCAATAATAGAATATTCATTAATGGAACGCAAGTTGGATCAACAGTAAGTGATAGTACAAATTATACTTCAACCGCAATTTATGTTGGATCGAGCAAAATTAATACTTTAAATTTTGCTGGTTATTTAGATGAATTAAGAATAACAAAAGGAGTTGCTAGATATACCGCTAATTTTACACCTCGAAATTCACCATTTCCAAATTCAAGAAATCAAGTGCTTACAAAATATGTAGGATTGGTTGGTGGTATTGATGATAAATATGTAGATTATGGCGTACAAAAACTAAGTGATACTTCGCTTAAATTAACAAGATTAACATATCCAAACCAACCGATTGTTGGTAGTGGATCATTGAGCGGCAGTGTGGATAGAGTGTATGTGAATGTATTGGATTATACTAAAGTTAGTGTGACTAGCAGTTATGCTACTAATGCATTAAATTCGGTTAATTCATTAGATATTCCCAAAATTAAATCTATTATTTATACAAACAGTGGTTATACGCCAACCACAGCTTCTGCGGTAGATCTTGTAAAAGGTAATAAGTATATAATTATATCTGGTAGTAATTTTAAATCTAGCGCATCTGTTTTTATTGATACAACTACAGGTTCCATAGTAAGTTATGTAAATACAAATCGGTTAAATGTGAATGTAGAAACAAAGGCGGTTGGAACATATCCAATATATTTGATGAATACGGATGGCGCTTCTACATTTAAAATAAATGCTATAACATATATAGCAGGTTCAAGTGGTAAAGCTATTTTTGGTTATGGTTATACTAGTGCGGTGGTATCTATGACAAATTTAGTAAGTAATGCGGGAGTGGTTGCGACAGATACAACAGGCGTAGGTACTGCTAGATGGTTTCCAGCAGCAGCAGGATATGGTGGTGATAAAGCTATATTTGGATATGGAACTATTAGTAATTCAAGTGGCGTTGTATCTACTACAAATTTAGTAAGTAATACGGGAGTGGTTGCGACAGATACATCAGGTGTGGGTACCGCTAGATATTCACCCGCAGCTGCTGGATATGGTACAGATAAAGCAATATTTGGTTATGGTTATGCATCAGGTGCTGGTGGATATTTATCTATGACAAATTTGGTAAGTAACACAGGTGTAGTTGCAAATAATACAACAGGTGTAGGTCAAATTAGATCTAGTCTAGCAGCTGTTGGATATGGTAGTGATAAAGCTATTTTTGGATATGGTGATGTTGGTTCAGTTGTATCTATGACTAATTTGGTAAGTAACACAGGTGTAGTTGCGACAGATACAACAGGCGTAGGTACCGCTAGATCTACATTAGCTGCTGCCGGATATGGCACAGATAAAGCTATATTTGGATATGGTATAACAAGTGTTAATGTGTCTATGACAAATTTGGTAAGTAACACAGGTGTAGTTGCGACAGATACAACAGGCGTAGGTACCGCTAGACAAAATTTAGCAGCAGCTAGATATGGTGGTGATAAAGCTATATTTGGTTATGGTTATACTAGTGTCGTTGTATCTATGACAAATTTAGTAAGCAACACAGGTACTGTTGCAATAGATACAACGGGAGTTGGTACTGCTAGATATACATTAGCAGCAGCTGGTTATGCGGCGACATAAACTATATATATTAAACAAACATATGGCATCAAATTTGAATTCAGAATTTAATTATCGTTATCAAGTGATAGGAAGTACCCCGTGGGAAAAGTTAAAAACATTAAAAGGTTTTCTTGTGGGTAGAAAAAGAG
>Ga0209500_10002416_pt1 | contig 13270 bp, 10 predicted proteins | sample S_140212_EF_Meta_FD_187323 | JGI IMG/M metagenome (GOLD analysis project Ga0209500, IMG submission 187323) | Freshwater microbial communities from Lake Simoncouche, Canada to study carbon cycling - S_140212_EF_MetaG (SPAdes) (version 2) | ecosystem: Environmental > Aquatic > Freshwater > Lake ...
ATTCTCCCCAAGTAGTAAATCTAAATAGCTTTCCAAAAGTATTAAATGACATTAAATATATTTTATAAGGTATTTTTAGTTATTTATGAATCAAAAAAAATATAAAACAAACAAACTTGGACTGAATGCGTGTTTTCTTGATAAGAAAAATCCATTTGAGCTATTCAAGACATGGATGACTAAAGCTAAAAAAACAGAAATTAACGATCCAAATGCTCTGGCGCTTGCAACAGTAAATCGTAATAAACAACCATCTGTTCGTATGGTACTTTTAAAGGGATTAACAAATACAGAATTTGTTTTTTATACAAATTTAAAAAGCAAAAAAAGTAGTGAATTAAAAAGCAATCCAAAAGCTTCCATGTGCTTTCATTGGAAAAGTATAAGAAGACAAATAAGAATTGATGGATCGATTAAACAAGTTCCAAGTAAAGTTGCTGATCAATATTTTAATACAAGACCTTACGGCAGCAGAATAGGCGCTTGGGCATCTATACAATCAACTCCAATGGAATCTAAGTTAGATTTGATTAAAAGAATTCAAGAGTACAAAAAAAAATTTCCGATTCATAAAAAAGTTCCAAGACCTTCTCATTGGTCGGGTTGGGCTTTAAAAGCAAACGAAGTTGAATTTTGGCTAGATGGCAATAATAGAATTCACGAAAGACTTAGATATAGAAAATCTGGATCTAAATGGGTGAAAGATATATTGTATCCTTAAATTTTAATAGATAGATGCAAAATATACTAGATCCAGCAATTTTATTTTTTATCTTTGGAGTTTTTGCAGGCGCGGTTAGATCTAATTTAGAAATTCCACCAGCAATTACAAAATTTTTATCACTATATCTTTTAATGGCGCTCGGTTTAAAAGGAGGATTTGCATTACAAAAATCAGGATTAACAATTGATGTAGCAAAAACTTTATCTATTGCTGTTATGCTTGCAATTATAATTCCAATTATTGGATATTATTTTCTTAAAAAGAAATTAAATAGTTATGACTCAGCAGCAATTGCAGCAACGTATGGCTCAGTAAGCGCAGTTACTTTTATTACTGCCAGTCAATTTTTAGATCAAAACCAAATTACTTATGGAGGTCATATGGCTGCAGCAATGGCGCTAATGGAATCTCCTGCAATTATTCTTGCTGTTATTTTAGCAAGTGCTGCCAAATCTAATAAAAAACAAAGCTCTTTAAACTTGTTGCACAAATCTTTTACAGACGGAGCGCAATTACTTTTAATTGGATCAATGATCGTTGGTCTTTTTGCTGGCGCTACAGGAGAGAGAATCATGGCTCCATTCTCAATTGATTTATTTAAAGGCATGCTCGCATTTTTCTTGCTTGATATGGGACTGATGGTTGCTAAAAATTTTAAACAAGTTTTAAATAAACCTGTTTATGTTTTAATTTATGGAGTATTTGCTCCACCTATTCATGCATCATTAGCTTTATTAATATGCAAGATTGCAGGGGTTGATTTAGGCGAAACAATTCTTTTAATGATTTTGTCTGCAAGTGCTTCATATATTGCAGTGCCAGCAGCATTAAAATATGCACTACCACAAGCTAATCCATCACTTTATTTTGGAATGTCATTAGGATTAACTTTCCCAATAAATATTATAATTGGAATTCCGCTTTATACTTTTGTAGCTAAATTATTTTTTTAGAAAATACTATTTTTACGATTTTTGTACTCGATTATAAATTTTATCAAAACCTTTATTTAAATTTTTAAATACTCCAAATTTTTTTGCTCTAATTAGAAGTTCCGCGTTGATTCCACCTTTTGTTTGAAACTCTTTAACCATTTTATCCATTGAGTAATTAGAGTTTATTAAAAGCTGATTATTTAGCGCTTTAAATAAATGATTTATATATTCTTTGGATTTATTTTCATTAATCCCTTTTTTTACAAACCATTTATGAGCAGTATTAAATATCTCCAGATATGTTGCCATAAATGAAGTCATTACCCATAATTTTTTATTTTCTTTTTCATTACTTGTAGCAATCACTTTTCCAAGCCTGTTAAAGAAGCTTTCAACAATCTTATTCCTTGGGTAAATAATAATAGGTCCAAGATTATATTTAATCATAGGAAGAGGGGCTATTTTAAATATTTGTTTAGCTGGGAATATTATTTTTTTTAGTTCTTGATTATGAATAGTGGAAATAAAGTTTAAGACTGTATGATTTCTTTTAAACTTCAATTTTCCTAATATTTGCTTTCCAACTTTTGGAGTAACAGAAAGTACAATCCAATTAGATCTATCAAGTACCTCTTGATTAGATTTTGCAATTTTAATTTTCTTAAATTTATTTTTTAAAGATTTGCTATTTTTATTATTTTTGGGAGAAAGAATTATCTCTTTAACATTTATTTTTGCTTTAAAAATTCCTTCAATAACTGAAGTTGCTATTTTTCCAACGCCAACAAAACCTAATTTCATATTTTTAAAATTTAATTAAATTAGATATACCACTCTTAAGTGCAATTATAAGATTAGTAAAACTTTTATTTTCAGCAGAATTAAACGTACTAAGCTTCCTAAAATTGACTTTTAACATTGAATAAATGAATATGGGATTCGTAGGCAATAGACCTCTTAATATTTACCAAACAAGGTTAATTATTTGAAATTAGAATTACTTTATAATCCAGGCAATGTTCTTTGTGATTTTCTTGAGATAAAAGATGATCATAAATTTATTTTAAGAGTTTTTGTAAACTTAACTTATTATGGACATATATTAGCAGCGCTCGCTTTATTTTATGTTAAAGCAACTGGTTAATAATGAAAAAATCAAAATCAAAATCTCAAGGCTATTCAAGTTTATTCGCAATTGTTGTAGCTACTTTTTTAATAACTTTTCCAGCAGGATTTGTAACAAGGGCAGCATTAGATCCTTGGTATTATAATTTAGTAAAACCAGCGTTTAATCCTCCTAATTGGATTTTTGGACCAGTATGGACACTGCTTTATGCAATGATGTCAGTGGCTGCTTGGCTTGCTTATAAAAAAAGCAAACATTCTAATAAAATTTTAGCAGTTTATTTTATTCACTTATTAATAAATGCAAGTTGGAGTTATGTATTTTTCTATTATAAACAAATTTTTCTTGCGAGCTTTATAATCTCAATAATTATTTTTTTTATTTTGTATTTAATGGTTTTATATTCAAAATATAGTAAGCCCTCTGTTGTATTAATGCTTCCTTATTTTGCGTGGTCTACGTTTGCGCTATATTTAAACAGTACAATTTATATTCTTAATTCGTCCTATTAATTAAATAAAAGCATAGTTCTTGCAGATTCTTTCTAATATCAGAATCTTTGAATATATTTAAAGAGTCGGAAGATACATTTGAAAAATGCTCCGCCCTTTTTTTGCAAATATTAATTACGTCATACTTTTGTATTAATGATAAAACAATATTTAATTCTTCCTTAACTCTTGTTTCTTGAGTAAAATATTTTTTAATTTGTTCTCTTTCAGTTTCATTTGATTTTTGAAATAAAATAATAACTGGTAAAGTAATTTTGCCTTCATAAAAATCATTTCCTATATTCTTGCCAAACGCTTTAGTAGAATTGTAATCTAAAATATCATCGCTGATTTGAAATACGATACCAAGATTAATCCCATAAGATTGTAACGCTTTTTTTTCATTTTCAGATTTATTTGCAAGACACCCACCCACTTTCATTGCCGCACCAAATAATGAGGCTGTTTTTTGTGTTACGATATTTAAATAAACTTGCTCGGTAATATCTACTTCGTTTTTATGTTGAAGCTGAAGCACTTCCCCTTGAGCAATTTCTGCAGATACATTTGATAATAGTTTTAAAACTTCTAAAGAACCAACATCAACCATAATTTCAAAACATCTACTTAGAAAATAATCACCAACTAATATTGAAGGTTGGTTTCCCCAAATAACGTTTGAAGTTTTTTTACCTCGTCTTACTGTGCTGTTATCAATAACATCGTCATGTAACAAAGTTGCGCTATGAATAAGCTCAACACAAGCAGCTAAATGAATATTGTGTTCACCCTTGTATTCAGTAATTTTAGAACTTGCTAAAGTCAGTATAGATCTTAATTTTTTTCCTCCAGAACCTAATTGGTATAAAGCCATTTTCCCAATTAGATCTACTTCGCTTGATAATTTTAATTTTGTAAATTCTTCTATTTTGTCCAGGTCATTATTAAATATTTCCTTAAGAGAATCGTAAGGAGTTTTTTTCTGAAATTTTTCTAGTTGTACGATATTATTTTTCACGAGGTGTTTGTAGCATTAATAAATATAAAGTATTATTAAATTTTTATTCTGGAATACTGACAATAAACGTTTAAAAGATATGAATTAAATATGTTCTCATTTTTTAAATCAAAACCAACAGTTTCCCTAATCAGATTAAATGGAGTTATAGGCAACGTAGGTAGATTTAGCCAAGGCATGAGCTATGCCAGTCAAAGTGATATTATTAAAAAAGCCTTTGCTTTAAAGAATATTAAGGCAGTAGTGATCTCTATTAATTCTCCAGGAGGATCACCAGTTCAGTCTAATCTTTTATACGATCTTATTCGATCAGAGGCAGATGATAAAAAAGTAAAAGTAATTACTTATGCCGAAGATGTGGCCGCCTCGGGCGGATATATGCTTATGTGTGCAGGAGATGAAATTTATGCAAATGCCAATTCAATCGTTGGATCTATCGGAGTTATTTATTCTGGATTTGGATTTCAAGAGTTAATAAAAAAAATCGGTGTGCAAAGAAGGGTGCATACTGCAGGTGAGAGCAAAAGTATTTTGGATCCCTTTGTAGAAGAAAAAAAAGAGGATATAGAAAAGTTAAAATCTTTACAAAAAGATTTGCATGAAGAATTCATTCATTTAGTTAAAAATAGCAGAAAAGATAAATTAAAATCTGAAAATCACTCAATGTTGTTTTCAGGGGAGTTTTGGTCTGGAAAAAAATCATTGCAACTTGGTTTAATTGATGGAGTTGGAACTTTACAAGAAATTTTAAAAGAAAAATTTGGCAAAGATCTCAAAGTTAAAAAATTTGAAGCAGCGCAAAGTTGGTTAAAAAGAAAACTTTCCTCACAATTACCAGGATCGTATTCAGAAGTTATAAATGAACTGGAAGTAAGATCGATCTGGAACAAATATGGCTTATAAAAATGGCAGCTAAAAAGAAATTAAATAAAAAAAAAGTTATAACTAAAAAAAAAGTTGTAACTAAAAACAAATCTAAGCCACAAGATTTGTCTTTTCAGGAAGTTATATTTAAATTACAAAAATTCTGGTCTGATTATGGATGCGTTGTAATGCAACCCTATGACATGGAAGTTGGAGCTGGAACTTTTCATCCCGCAACAACATTAAGATCTCTGGGACCAGAGCCTTGGAAAGCAGCTTATGTTCAACCGTCTAGAAGACCAACCGATGGTCGCTACGGAGATAATCCAAATAGACTTCAGCATTATTATCAATTTCAAGTTTTAATCAAACCATCACCAGAAAATGTGCAAAGTCTTTATCTCAGAAGCTTAAGTGCACTTGGAATAAATTACAAAGAACATGATATTCGTTTTGTAGAAGATGATTGGGAAAGTCCAACATTAGGAGCCTCAGGACTTGGATGGGAGGTTTGGTGCGATGGAATGGAAATTACTCAGTTTACTTATTTTCAGCAGATGGCAGGATTTGAATGTAAGCCAGTTTCGGCAGAAATCACTTATGGTCTTGAGAGAATTACAATGTTCATTCAAGGAGTAGACAGCGTGTACGATATTAGATGGAATAATGAAGGTGTTAAATATGGAGAAGTTTATAAACGTAATGAAAAAGAATTTTCAGCATATAATTTTGAATTTGCAAATACAGATAATCTTTTAAAATCATTTGCAATGGCAGAAGGTGAGTGTCAGAATTTATTATCTAAAAATTTAGCTCTTCCTGCTTATGATCAGTGTTTAAAAGCTAGTCATATCTTTAATACTTTAGACGCAAGAGGGGTTATCTCTGTGACAGAAAGAGCTGGATTTATTAACAAAATCAGAACTCTTGTTAAGACTACAGCAGAAGTTTGGTTAAAGAACTCTGACTAATGTCTGACTTATTATTAGAATTATATTCTGAAGAAATACCCCCCACATTACAAGAAGACGCAAAGAATAATATCGCTGCAAACTTTACATTATTTTTTGAAAAGTATGATTTTAAAAAAGTTGCAAGTGAAATTTATTCAACTCCAAAAAGATTAATTTTTTATTATAGTAATTTACCAGCAAATATTAAAACTGAAGCCAAAGTTTTAAGAGGTCCAAAAGTTGGAGCGCCAGAGCAGGCTATTCAAGGATTTATTAAATCAAATAATTTAGATCCAAAAGATATTTATGAAGAAGAAACAGATAAGGGAAAATTTATTTTTGCAAAAACACAAAAAAGAGAAATACCAGTTCTTGAAGAAATTAAGAAAAATATTCCTCATTTTTTAAATGGCCTACAATGGCGCAAAAAAATGCGTTGGGGCAATCATGATCTTTCTTGGGGTAGACCTTTAAAATCAATTTTATGTTTATTTGATAAACAAACTATACCATTTAATTTTTTTCATTTAGCATCAACAAATATCACTTATGTAGATGGTCCATTAGAGGATAAAGCGGTTGTTATTAAAGATTATAGTCATTTTAAAAAAATATTAGCCGATAAAAGAATTACGTTTGATAATGCAGAGAGAGAAAAATTAATTACTAAAAATATACAATCATTTCTTAAAAAAAATGATTGTGAATTAGAAATTAACAATAAATTACTTAAACAAGTTATTAACCTTGTTGAAGATCCAATTGTCCTAAAAGGATCATTTTTAAAAGATTTTTTAAAATTACCAGAAGAACTTCTTATTTTAACAATGCAACATCATCAAAGATATTTTCCAATGCGATCTATTAATAATCATAAATTAATTAATAATTTTATTGTCGTTGCAAATAAAGAAGACATTAATAATAAAATTATAAAAGGTAACGAGAGAGTTCTTACTGCACGTTTAACAGATGCAAAATTTTTCTGGGAAAAAAATAAAAGTCAAAATTTAGTAAAACAAGTAAGCAAACTTAAAGGAATTACTTTTTATCAAAGCTTAGGTTCATTACATGATAAAACACAAAGAATTAGAGTTTTAGCATCATTTATTGCTGATATTGTTAATTGTAAAAAAGATGATGCAGAAATCGCAGCTTCAATTTGTAAAGCAGATCTAGTTTCAGATTTAGTAGGAGAGTATCCAGAGCTTCAAGGTGTTCTTGGAAAGTATTTTGCAGTAGAGCAGGGTTTTAGTTTGCAAATTGCAAATGCAATCTCCGATCATTATTTGCCAGTTGGACCAGAAGATAGAGTACCAATAGAAAAAATTTCAATAGCAGTCGCGCTTGCAGACAAGATTGATAATTTAGTTGGTTTTTTTGGTATCAATGAGAAACCAACAAGCTCAAAAGATCCTTACGCATTAAGAAGATCAGCGCTTGGTATCCTTAGAATAGTAATAGAAAATAGAATTCCTATTTCATTAAAAGAGTTAATTAATAACTCCAAAAACTCATATCTTACTCAAAAAGTGAACATGCAAAATCTTAAGTTTACTGAGGAGATTTTAGCTTTTATTTCAGATCGATTTAAAAATTTACTTAAAGATCAAAAAATAAGACCTGATGTTATTGAATCCGTTTTATTTAATAGTAGATCCGATGATTATTATTCATTGTTTACTAAAATTAAAAATTTAAACAAAGTAGTAAAAAGTGATGACGGACAAAATGTTATTGCAGTTTACAAAAGATGTACAAATATTTTAGAGCAATCAAAGAAAGATCTTAAACAAGAGTTGTTTGGAGATCCCGAGACTGTTTTATTTAAACATAATGAAGAAAATTTTTTATTAGAAAAAATAAATGAAATTAGAGAACATTATACAACTCCTGCACGATTAAGAACTGTTGAGCAGACGATGGGATTGTTAGCTGGCACAAAAGGTTTTGTTGATAAGTTTTTTGATAATGTAAAAGTTAATGATGAAAACGAACAAATTAAAAAGAACAGACTAGAGTTACTATTCCTATTGTGTAAAACTTTTGATAGTTTCGCTGACTTTTCAAAATTTGAGGTTTAAAAAAATGCCAAAGTGGGTTTATCAGTTTAATAGTTCAAATTGCGAAGGTACCGTTTTGCAAAAACCCCTTTTAGGTGGAAAAGGCGCGAACCTTGCGGAGATGGGAAAATTAGGTCTTCCTGTTCCTCCAGGATTTACAATCACAACAGAAGTTTGCACTGAATTTTATAAAAATAATCAAAAATATCCGGACGATCTTAAGATTCAAGTAGAAGACGCTATAAGAAACATAGAGAAAATTTTAGGAAAAAATTTTGGTGATGTTAATAATCCTTTATTAGTATCAGTTAGATCAGGCGCAAGAGTTTCTATGCCTGGAATGATGGATACAGTTTTAAATTTAGGACTAAACGATAAAACTGTTTTAGGGTTAATTAAAAAAACTAACAACGAAACATTTGCTTACGATAGCTACAGACGCTTTATTCAAATGTTTAGCAACGTTGTTCTCGAAGTAGATCATCATAATTTTGAAGACTTGCTTGATAATTACAAGCTAACAAAAGGTGTATTGTCAGATACAGATCTTAAAGCAGAAGATTGGAAAACAATAGTTGTTAATTATAAAGATATTGTAAAAACACATACAAAAAAAGATTTTCCTCAAGACTCCAATGAGCAATTGTGGGGAGCAATTAGCGCCGTATTTAAATCTTGGCACAATCAAAGAGCAAAAACTTACAGAAGATTAAATAATATTCCCGAAGAGTGGGGCACAGCAGTAAATATTCAATCTATGGTATTTGGTAATATGGGCAATGATTGTGCAACCGGCGTTGCATTTACCAGAAACCCTTCCACAGGAGAAAATAGTTTTTATGGTGAATACTTAATTAATGCTCAAGGAGAAGATGTTGTGGCAGGTATTAGAACGCCAAGAAATATTACTAAAAAAGCAAGACTAGAGTCTTCTTCAGAAGATTTGTCATTGGAAGAAACGATGCCAGAAGCATTCGCTGAGCTTACAAAAATTTATAAAAAATTAGAAAGTCACTATCGTGACATGCAAGATATTGAATTTACCATTGAAAATAAGAAACTTTGGATGCTGCAGACACGATCAGGGAAAAGAACTGCAAAAGCTTCAATTAAAATAGCAGTAGATATGGTTAGTGAGAAATTGATCACAAAAAATGAGGCATTACTCAGAATTGATCCAAAAATTTTAGATACTCTTCTTCATCCAACATTAGATCCAAAAGCTAAAAAGAATGTAATAGCAAAAGGTCTTCCAGCGTCACCAGGCGCTGCAACTGGTAAAGTTACTTTCAATGCAGATGATGCCGAGCAAATGAAAGCCAATAATCAAAATACTATTTTAGTTCGTGTCGAAACATCACCGGAAGATATTCACGGAATGCACGCTGCTGTTGGAATTTTAACTTGCAGAGGAGGAATGACAAGTCATGCCGCTGTTGTTGCAAGAGGAATGGGCAGAGCCTGTGTTTCGGGTGCTGGAAATATAAAAATTGATTATGCGGCCAAGTTTTTCAAAGTAGATAAGACTGAAGTTAAAGAAGGGGACATTATAACAATTGATGGTTCAACAGGCGAAGTTATGCTTGGAGAAGTTAAAACAATTAATCCAGATATCTCAGGAGATTTTTCTGAGATGATGAAATGGGCGGATGAAGTTAGAACTTTAAAAATTAGAGCAAATGCCGAAACCCCATTAGATTCTAGAACTGCAAGAGGATTTGGCGCTGAAGGAATTGGACTTTGTAGAACAGAACATATGTTTTTTGATGAAGAAAGAATTTTATATGTAAGACAAATGATACTTTCCAAAACTAAAGAAGATCGTCTTAAAGCCTTAGATAAAATTTTACCATTCCAAAAGAAAGACTTTGTGGAAATTTTTACAATTATGAAAGGTCTTCCTGTCACAGTTAGATTGTTAGATCCACCATTACACGAATTTTTACCAAAAACAGAAAAAGAAATTGATATTGTTGCAAAATCTTTAAAAATTCATTCAAGCGAAATTAAAAATAGAATTAATTATTTGCATGAAGAAAACCCTATGCTGGGTCATAGAGGTTGTCGTTTAGCAATTTCTTTCCCTGAAATTTATGAAATGCAATGTCGAGCAATTTTTGAAGCTTTATATGAATTGCAAAAACAAAAAGTTGAAGCAGTAATTCCAGAAATTATGATTCCGCTTGTTGCAACAGAAAGAGAAATAGAAATTTTAAGAGGATTAGTTGATCGTATTGCACAAGAAGTTCAAAAAAAGAATAATTTCAAAGTAGATTATTTAGTAGGCACTATGATTGAGCTTCCACGAGCTGCGCTTAATGCAAAAAATATTGCAAAACATGCAGACTTTTTTAGTTTTGGAACAAATGATTTAACACAAACAACTCTTGGTATTTCAAGAGATGACTCTGGTAAATTTTTAGATGACTATGTTGAAAATAAAATATTTAAAATTGACCCATTTGTAAGCATTGATCAAGATGGAGTGGGTGAACTTATAAAACTTGCTTGTTCAAGAGGGCTTGAAACAAAAAAAAATTTAAAACTTGGAATTTGTGGAGAACACGGTGGAGATCCAGATTCTATAGATTTTTGTCATAGAGCAGGATTAAATTATGTATCCTGTTCACCATACAGAGTTCCAATAGCAAGATTATCTGCCGCCCAAGCAAGCATAAGGGCAAAAAAATAAAAAACGATTCTTTTAAATTTAAGAAAAATTCTAGCCCAAAGTAAATGCATATAGAATTTAGTCATATTGATTATTCAAAAATTGTGGATTTTATTGGGTTATTTAAGAATCTTTATTTAGAATGAAGGCTTTTCCTTGTCAAAAATACATTTACAGAAAACACTAAATTAAATAGTTTCGCCGCTAATTAACTTAACAACAAGTAAAACAAATGAAAACTATACTAGCAACAATCGTAAGTATGTTCTTATTCGTATCTTTTGCAAACGCTCAAGCTAAATCTTGCGCTGATTTAATCAAAGGTTACGATGCAGCAGTAAAAACAGCAAAATTAGATGCAGCAGCTACTAAAAAAGCTGGTGATCTAAGAAAAGCAGCTGGTGATGCACTAGCAGCTAAAAAAGAAGCTGATTGCGTTAAATCAATCAACGCCGCTTCTGCTGTTCTAGCTCCGGCTAAGAAGTAAGCATTTTTTTTTAAAGTGCTAACTTCTGGTTAGCACTTTAAAAATCTCCCTCCTCAAAAATTACTCAAGTTAAGTTTTTTAAATTAAAAAAAGTAAATGAGCAGATCTATTAAAGTATTTCATGGTTTTGATAAAAAATTTATCAAGGGAGATATTTATGGTGGCGTTACAGCTGGAATTATTGCTTTACCACTAGGTCTTGCGTGGGGAGCTGTTTCGGGACTTGGGCCATTAACTGGAATTTATAGTTCAATTATCGTTGGATTTTTAGCAGCGATGTTCGGCGGAACACCAGGTCAGATTTCAGGACCAACAGGTCCAATGGTTGTAATTATTGCAGCTGCTTTTTTAGAATTTAGAGATCAGCCAGAAATTGTTTTCTTTTGTGTTACTTTCTCAGGATTAATTCAAATTTTAATTGGTATTTTTAGACTTGGAAATTTAATCAATAAAATTCCCTACTGTGTTTGTTCAGGCTTTATGTCTGGGGTTGGCTTAATTATTATTTCTCTTCAGCTCACAATTTTATTTGGTCTCGGTGCAAAACCGCAGGTGATTAGTGCGCTTACTAATTTACAAAATATCTCAAATGTTAATGGACAAGCTCTTCTTATTGGATCTTTTGGTCTCTTCATTCTTTTTTTTATTCCAAGAAAAATTAATAAAATTATACCATCTTCAATTATTGCTTTACTACTAGGGACTCTATTGTCTTACTTATTTTTTTCTGAACAAGAAATAATTGGAGAAATTCCAAAAGGACTTCCGTCATTTCATTTTACCTTACCTAAACCAGAACAATATTCAGCTGTACTTTTTTATTCTATAGCACTTGCACTGGTTGGGGTTATAGACAGTTTGTTAACAGCAGTAGTGCATGATCGAATTACTCTTACAAAACATCTTCCAAACAAAGAAACTATCGGACAGGGAATTGGTAATTTTGTTGCAGGTTTATTTGGTGCTTTAGCAGCAACTGGCGCTGCGATGAGAACTGTTGTTAATCTTAAAACAGGCGGGAAAACTCCTGTATCAGGCATTATACACTCTGTAACACTCACTCTTATTGTTTTTGTTCTTGCCCCATTAGTTAAAGTAATTCCATTAGCGATTTTAGCTGCAATTTTGATTAAAACTGGACTTGATATTGTGGACTGGGAGTTCTTAAGAGAACTTAAAGGAAAGAGTAGAGTTGATGTTATTACCAAATTTATAGTTCTTTTCCTTACAGTGTTTACAAATTTAATTTTATCAGTTTTTGTAGGAGTTATTTTTTATTTTACTTTAAAATTCTTCTTAAAATCTAGAAAAGACGCTTAAAAATACTGTTTTACTAAAAATTTTTAATGGTAATGTAACCCGATATGTTTTTGGGAATTCCTATAGAATTTTATTTTTTCGCTCTCATATTATTATTTGTAGCATTATTTCATAATCACGTTCTAAAAACAGCGCTCATCGGTCTTGCGATTGTTAGCTTATATAAAATTGGTTTTTCTGGATTTAAAACAGGACCAGGCATTAGTGGATTTACAGGTCATCTAATTCATGAATGGGTTATTATAACTAATCTTTTACTTTTACTTGTTGGCTTTGCATTACTCTCTAATCATTTTGAAAAGAGCAATGTAACAGAGGCTGTTTCAACAATATTACCAAAAGGATGGCAAGGGGCATTTGCTCTGCTGGTAATTATTTTTGTTTTATCTTCATTTTTAGACAATATCGCAGCAGCCATTATTGGTGCAACGATTGCATCAAAACTTTTTCAGAAAAAAGTACATATTGGTTATCTCGCTGGAATTGTTGCCGCATCTAATGCTGGAGGATCAGGAAGTGTTGTTGGTGATACAACGACTACTATGATGTGGTTGGCTGGTGTTCCTCCAATTGAAGTATTTCATGCATATATAGCAGCAATAGTTGCTTTATTTGTTT
>Ga0209500_10002417_pt1 | contig 13269 bp, 2 predicted proteins | sample S_140212_EF_Meta_FD_187323 | JGI IMG/M metagenome (GOLD analysis project Ga0209500, IMG submission 187323) | Freshwater microbial communities from Lake Simoncouche, Canada to study carbon cycling - S_140212_EF_MetaG (SPAdes) (version 2) | ecosystem: Environmental > Aquatic > Freshwater > Lake ...
CAGAAGTTCCAGCAGTTCCAGAAGAACCATTAGAGCCAGAAGTACCAGAAGAACCAGTTAATCCGCTAGAACCAGATGTGCCGCTTGTTCCTGAAGTACCAGTTGAACCGCTTGAACCAGAAGTTCCAGAAGTACCACTTGAGCCATTTGAACCTGAACTTCCTGAAGTACCAGCAGTTCCGCTTGAGCCATTAGAACCTGATGTTCCAGAAGTTCCAGAGCTACCATTTGAGCCTGAAGAACCATTTGATCCTGAAGAACCTGAGGTTCCAGCCGTACCGGAGCTACCGTTTGACCCACTTGAACCTGAAGTCCCAGAGGTTCCAGAAGAACCGTTTGAGCCACTAGAGCCATTTGAACCAGAGCTGCCCGATGTACCAGAAGTTCCCGAGCTACCATTTGAGCCAGAAGAACCTGACGTACCAGATGTTCCAGAGCTTCCATTTGAGCCACTTGAACCTGAAGTTCCAGAAGAACCAGTTAATCCACTAGAACCTGACGTACCAGATGTTCCTGAAGAACCGTTTGAGCCAGAGCTTCCTGAGGTTCCAGCCGTACCTGAGCTACCGTTTGACCCACTAGAACCTGAAGTTCCTGAGCTTCCATTTGAGCCAGAAGAACCATTTGAGCCGCTTGACCCTGAAGTTCCAGAAGTTCCACTAGAACCGTTTGAACCTGAAGTTCCAGAAGAACCAGTATTACCTGAGCTTCCAGATGTTCCACTTGACCCATTTGAACCTGATGTTCCAGCTGTTCCAGAAGAACCATTTGAGCCTGAAGTACCGGCGGTTCCACTTGTTCCTGAAGAACCTGAGCTTCCAGAGGTGCCTGATGTTCCAGCAGACCCAGAAGAACCATTTGATCCAGAAGAACCAGAAGTACCTGAGCTTCCGTTTGATCCAGAAGTACCGGAGCTACCATTTGATCCTGAAGTACCAGATGTACCGGAAGTTCCAGAAGTACCACTCGATCCATTAGAACCAGAAGTTCCAGATGATCCATTAGAACCAGAAGTTCCAGATGATCCATTAGAGCCAGAACTACCATTAGAGCCAGAAGAACCTGATGTTCCGCTTGTTCCAGAAGAACCGTTTGAGCCTGAAGTACCAGATGAACCATTAGAACCTGAAGTGCCTGATGTTCCAGAAGAACCATTAGAACCTGAAGTACCTGAGCTGCCGTTTGAACCAGATGTCCCTGAAGAACCATTTGATCCATTAGAACCTGAACTACCTGAAGTTCCACTTGAACCAGAGCTACCGTTTGATCCGCTTGATCCAGAAGTACCTGATGTACCGCTTGAACCAGAGCTGCCTGATGTTCCTGAGCTTCCGTTTGAACCAGAAGAACCTGAAGTTCCAGATGTTCCGGAAGATCCATTTGAACCGGAAGTACCACTAGAGCCGTTTGAACCAGAAGAACCTGAAGTACCAGAAGTACCGCTTGAACCGTTTGATCCTGACGTACCAGCCGTACCTGAGCTACCATTTGATCCGCTTGTACCGGAGGTTCCACTTGATCCATTTGAGCCAGAAGTACCTGAGGTTCCAGAGCTTCCGTTTGAACCTGAAGTTCCTGAGCTTCCACTTGAACCATTAGAACCAGATGTTCCAGAAGAACCATTAGAACCTGAAGTACCAGAAGAACCGTTAGAGCCATTAGACCCTGAAGTTCCGGAAGAACCGTTTGAGCCACTAGAACCTGAAGTTCCGGAAGAACCATTAGAGCCAGAAGTACCAGAAGAACCAGTTAATCCGCTAGAACCAGATGTGCCGCTTGTACCTGAACTACCATTTGAACCTGAAGTTCCAGAAGTTCCGCTTGATCCATTTGAACCTGAAGTACCAGCAGATCCAGAAGAACCATTTGATCCAGAAGAACCAGAAGTACCTGAGCTTCCGTTTGATCCACTTGAACCTGAAGTTCCAGAGGTTCCTGAAGAACCGTTAGAACCTGACGTTCCGCTTGTTCCAGAGCTTCCATTTGATCCGCTTGAACCATTAGAACCTGATGTTCCAGAAGTTCCAGAGCTTCCATTTGAGCCTGAAGTACCTGAGGTACCGCTTGATCCATTTGAACCGGATGTACCACTTGATCCATTAGACCCTGAAGTTCCAGCAGTTCCGCTTGATCCATTTGAACCGGATGTACCACTTGATCCATTAGAACCTGAAGTTCCGCTTGTACCAGAAGAACCATTTGAACCTGAAGTACCGGATGTACCTGAGCTACCGCTTGATCCATTAGAACCTGATGTTCCAGCTGTTCCAGAAGAACCATTTGATCCATTAGAACCTGATGTTCCTGAACTACCATTTGAGCCTGAAGAACCTGACGTACCGGAAGTTCCAGAAGAACCGTTAGAACCTGACGTTCCTGAAGTTCCACTTGATCCATTAGACCCTGAGGTACCAGATGTTCCAGAAGTACCAGAGCTACCGTTTGATCCGTTTGAGCCGGAAGAACCTGAAGTTCCACTTGTTCCAGAAGACCCATTTGAGCCACTAGAACCTGAAGTTCCAGAAGAACCATTAGAACCTGAAGTTCCAGAGCTTCCATTTGATCCATTAGAACCAGAAGTTCCAGAAGAACCGTTAGAACCTGAAGTTCCAGAGCTTCCATTTGATCCATTTGAACCTGATGTTCCACTTGTTCCAGAAGAACCATTTGAACCGGATGTACCGGCAGTTCCGCTTGAGCCGTTTGAACCTGAAGTTCCAGAAGTACCGCTTGAGCCGTTTGAGCCATTAGAACCGGAAGTACCTGAGCTACCATTTGATCCACTAGAACCTGAAGTTCCAGAAGAACCATTTGAACCTGATGTTCCAGAAGTTCCAGAAGTTCCGCTTGATCCATTAGAGCCTGAAGTTCCAGAAGAACCATTTGATCCAGAAGAACCTGAAGTACCTGATGTACCTGAACTTCCATTAGAACCTGATGTTCCGGAGCTTCCATTTGAACCTGAAGTTCCAGAAGAACCAGTTAATCCGCTTGTACCTGAAGTACCATTTGAACCTGATGTTCCTGAAGTTCCGCTTGAGCCATTTGAGCCAGTAGAACCTGAAGTACCTGAGCTACCATTTGATCCATTAGAACCTGATGTTCCTGAACTACCATTTGAGCCTGAAGAACCTGACGTACCGGAAGTTCCAGAAGAACCACTTGAACCTGAAGTACCAGAGGTTCCGCTTGTTCCAGAAGTACCAGAGCTACCATTTGATCCACTAGAACCTGAAGTTCCGCTTGATCCATTTGAGCCTGACGTACCTGAGCTTCCATTGGAACCATTAGAACCTGAAGTTCCGCTTGATCCATTAGAACCTGATGTACCAGAAGAACCATTTGACCCGTTTGAACCTGAAGTTCCTGAGCTTCCACTTGAACCATTAGAACCAGAAGTTCCTGAAGAACCGTTAGAACCTGAAGTACCAGAGCTACCGTTTGAGCCATTAGAACCTGAAGTACCAGAGCTACCGTTTGAGCCATTAGAGCCTGAAGTACCACTTGTACCTGAAGTTCCTGAAGAACCATTAGAACCTGAAGTACCACTTGAGCCGTTTGAACCGGAAGAACCTGAAGTTCCCGAAGAACCGTTTGATCCAGAAGTACCGGAAGTACCAGATGTTCCTGAACTACCATTAGAACCTGAAGTACCAGAAGTTCCAGCAGTTCCACTTGAGCCATTTGAACCGGAGGTCCCTGAACTACCATTTGAGCCTGAAGAACCTGAGCTACCAGTTGATCCACTAGAACCTGAAGTTCCTGAGCTACCGGTTGAGCCGCTAGAACCTGATGTTCCGCTTGATCCTGAGCTTCCATTAGAACCACTTGAACCTGAAGTTCCTGAGCTACCGTTTGAGCCACTAGAACCTGAAGTACCAGAAGATCCTGAGCTTCCATTAGAACCGCTTGAACCGGAAGTACCAGAGCTACCATTTGAACCATTTGATCCAGATGAGCCTGAGGTTCCAGAAGAACCATTTGAACCTGAAGAACCGGAAGTACCAGAGCTACCATTTGAACCATTTGATCCAGATGAGCCTGAGGTTCCAGAAGAACCATTTGAACCTGAAGAACCGGAAGTACCAGAGCTACCATTTGAACCATTTGATCCAGATGAGCCTGAGGTTCCAGAAGAACCATTTGAGCCTGAAGTTCCGCTTGTTCCAGAAGAACCATTAGACCCTGAAGTGCCGGCAGTACCAGAGGTTCCGCTTGATCCGTTTGAACCGTTTGAACCACTAGTTCCTGAAGTACCAGTTGAGCCACTTGAACCAGAAGTTCCGGAAGTTCCTGAGCTTCCATTAGAACCTGAAGTACCTGCAGTTCCACTAGAACCTGAAGTTCCTGAGCTACCGGTTGAACCTGAAGTTCCGCTTGTTCCAGAAGATCCTGATGTACCCGAAGTACCGCTAGTTCCTGAAGTACCACCAAGTATCCAATTTGTACCATTACTTTCTAATGATAAACTTCCATATTGAATTATAGATTTAGTAAGAGAGCCGTCAATTGTTTGAGATGAAGTAGTTGCAACGGTTATTGTACCAGAACCTGAGTTTTTTACAATGTAAGCTTTACCTTTTATGCCTACTGCACTTGGAAGAGTGACTGTAAATGTTCCAGTTGTACACTCTATAAAATAATCATCAACTCCTATTGAATAAGTAGTACTTATCTGAGTTAAGGGTAGGGTTATTCCACCCAATGAAATTAGCCCTTTTCTGGTTATAAATTCGTTTGCCATTTATTTTTTCTTTTTTCACCTCTCCAAAAGAAAAGTATGTTATTGACTCTATAGATATATATTCATTCTCAACTAGTCAAATATTTAGTCTGCATATTTTAGTTTCTAATTATTAAAACATTATTCTACTTCCTACTTTAACTGTCCAAGTTCCTGAAGTTACTATTGCATTTAAGTAAACGTTTGTTCCATCAGTTGATGTAGCAAATGATATACCTGCAGTTGAGCTTCCAATATCTGGAGTTGAATAGTCAGTATCTACAGTTGTTGCATTATCCCATGCGGCCATTACTGTACCAGCTCTTTTACTTGTTCCGTTAGAAACAAAGTAGTCAAATACAGCTGAATTTCCGGCAGATACTAAGATTGTAATTAGTACTCCACTTGCGCTTATTGAACCTCCATTATATGAACTTATTCCTAAACTTGTTCCATCAAATGTTAAGTTTGCTTCTGCATTTGCTTGACCTGATGTACCAGTTGCAGTTAATACTCGGTTGTCTGAATTATTTGTGATAGTTGCAACTCCAGAAGTACCTGATGAACCGGCAGTTCCCGAAGTTCCAGTTGAACCTGACGTACCAGAGCTTCCACTTGTACCAGAAGTTCCGCTAGAACCGTTTGAGCCAGATGTTCCTGAGGTACCATTTGATCCGCTTGTACCGGAGGTTCCACTTGATCCATTTGAACCAGAAGTACCACTAGAGCCGGAAGTACCGCCAGTACCAGCAGTTCCAGAAGAACCTGAGGTTCCAGCTGAACCGGAAGTACCGGTTGAACCAGAAGTACCTGAAGTTCCAGAAGTTCCAGACGTACCTGGAGCAGTCATATTTTCCCAAGAAATATTGATATTTGGTGGGTTTTGGCCTGATGATATTGTGGTTAATGCAATATATGATGCTCCTAAATAATAAACAATATCATTTTTATAATAAGTAGTTACTGGTTGCCAGCCTCCTTGCCAAATAAATCCTGAGCCTGATGTACCAGCTGTTCCTGAACTACCGCTAGTTCCAGTTGAACCTGAAGTTCCAGAAGAACCTCCAGTACCAGCAGTTCCAGAAGAACCTGATGTTCCTGAAGTACCATTTGAACCTGAAGTTCCAGAAGTACCACTTGAGCCATTTGAACCTGAGGTTCCGCTAGTTCCAGAAGAACCATTAGAGCCTGAAGTTCCGCTTGAGCCTGAAGTTCCGCTTGATCCTGATGTTCCACTTGATCCTGATGTTCCAGTTGAACCACTTGTTCCTGATGTTCCAGAAGTTCCAGTTGAACCCGAAGTTCCGCTTGTTCCAGAAGTACCTGATGTTCCAGAAGATCCAGCAGTACCAGAAGTTCCGCTTGTACCAGAAGAACCATTTGAACCTGAAGTACCTGATGTTCCAGAAGATCCAGCAGTACCAGAAGTTCCGCTTGTACCAGAAGAACCATTTGAACCTGATGTTCCAGCTGTACCAGAAGATCCATTAGAACCTGATGTTCCTGAGCTACCAGCAGTTCCGCTAGTTCCAGAAGAACCATTAGAACCAGAGGTTCCAGAAGTACCAGCAGTCCCACTAGATCCTGAAGTACCTGACGTACCAGTTGAACCGGAAGTTCCACTTGTTCCAGAAGAACCATTTGATCCAGAAGAACCTGATGTACCAGAGGTTCCGCTTGTTCCATTAGAACCAGATGTTCCACTAGTACCAGTTGAACCTGAACTACCTGAAGTTCCACTTGATCCATTTGAACCTGAACTACCTGAAGTTCCAGAAGAACCATTTGATCCACTTGAACCTGAAGTGCCTGAAGTTCCAGAAGAACCATTTGAACCCGAAGTTCCAGAAGTACCACTTGAACCGTTAGAACCTGAAGTTCCGCTTGAGCCGTTAGATCCGCTTGAACCGGACGTACCTGAGGTTCCGCTTGATCCATTTGAACCTGAAGTGCCGCTTGTTCCAGAAGAACCGTTTGAGCCGCTTGAACCTGAAGTACCTGAGGTTCCGCTTGACCCATTTGATCCTGAAGAACCTGATGTTCCTGAGCTACCAGATGTTCCAGCGGTACCACTAGATCCAGAAGTACCTGATGTTCCAGTTGATCCACTTGAGCCTGAACTTCCAGAAGTACCAGAGCTACCTGAAGTACCAGAAGAACCTGAAGTACCGCTTGAACCATTAGAACCTGAAGTTCCGCTTGACCCATTAGAACCTGAAGTACCTGATGTTCCTGAAGTTCCACTTGAACCTGAAGAACCTGCTGTACCTGAAGTTCCAGAAGAACCATTTGATCCTGAAGTTCCAGAAGAACCGTTTGAACCTGAAGTTCCTGAAGAACCATTTGAACCGCTTGAACCTGAAGTACCGCTAGAACCGTTTGAGCCAGACGTTCCTGATGTACCAGCTGATCCGCTAGAACCAGATGTTCCAGAAGAACCGCTTGATCCAGAAGTACCAGTAGAACCAGAAGTTCCTGAAGTACCAGAAGTTCCTGAGGTGCCGCTTGTTCCTGAAGAACCGGTTGAGCCTGAAGTACCAGAAGTTCCAGAAGAACCATTTGATCCACTTGAACCAGATGTACCAGAAGTACCAGTTGAGCCTGAAGTTCCAGAAGTTCCGCTTGATCCAGAAATACCGGCAACAAACATTTCTAAAAGAATATCATCGCCAGCAGATGGAGTCCAAATTGAACCATATTCATAAACTACTGAGAAGTTCCAATATGCTCCAGCATCAGTAGGTATTGAAATAACTCGATAATATGTAAGATTAGTATGAGCAAGATCCTGTAATTGAATAAGTGTTCCAATACCAACTGCTGCAAATGGAATTGCATAATTTGTACTACTTAAGGATACTTCCGCAATACTTAATGTATTAGTAGATGCATTAAATGCAGAGTTATTACTAGATATTTTAGTATTAGCTAATGGTGTTCCAAAGTCCCAACTATCATCGATTGCGGCTCCACTATATCCACTTGTTCCAGCAGAACCAGAAGTACCGCTTGAACCTGAACTGCCTGAAGTACCGCTTGTGCCTGAAGTACCAGAAGAGCCGTTAGATCCGCTTGAGCCAGATGTACCAGAGGTTCCGCTTGTTCCTGAAGTACCATTAGAACCAGAACTACCTGAAGTTCCTGAAGAACCAGATGTTCCTGAAGTACCATTAGAACCAGAACTACCTGAAGTTCCTGAAGAACCGCTTGAGCCGGCTGTACCAGATGTTCCGCTTGAGCCGTTTGAACCTGAAGTTCCAGATGTACCGGAAGTACCAGTTGAACCTGAACTACCTGACGTACCTGAAGTTCCAGAGGTTCCAGAGCTACCATTAGAACCGGAAGTACCTGACGTACCTGCTGTTCCAGAAGAACCGTTTGAACCTGATGTACCTGAGCTGCCGGAAGTTCCACTTGTTCCAGAAGACCCATTTGAACCTGAAGTACCCGAGCTTCCATTAGATCCGCTCGTTCCTGCAGTACCGGATGTTCCACTAGAACCTGAAGTTCCGCTTGTACCAGCTGAACCGCTTGTTCCTGAAGTTCCTGAAGAACCATTAGATCCGGAAGTTCCAGATGTTCCGCTTGAACCGGCTGTTCCTGAGCTGCCGGAAGTTCCGGAAGTACCAGAAGATCCTGAAGAACCTGATGTTCCAGAAGATCCATTAGACCCGTTTGATCCGCTTGAACCTGAAGTACCAGAAGTTCCGCTTGAGCCTGAAGAACCGTTTGATCCGCTAGAGCCGGATGTTCCTGAGCTACCGTTTGATCCACTTGAACCAGAAGTTCCACTTGTTCCATTTGAACCTGAAGTGCCCGATGTTCCAGAGCTACCATTTGATCCGCTTGAACCAGAAGTTCCGCTTGTTCCATTTGAACCAGATGTTCCAGCGGTACCACTTGTACCTGAGCTACCATTTGATCCACTAGAACCGCTTGTTCCTGAAGAACCGTTAGAACCTGAGCTTCCTGAAGTACCTGAGGTACCGGAGCTACCATTTGAGCCTGAGGTTCCGCTTGTTCCTGATGTACCGCTTGAGCCGTTTGATCCAGATGAACCAGAAGTACCAGTTGAACCGTTTGATCCAGATGAACCAGAAGTACCAGTCGATCCACTTGAACCAGATGAACCAGAAGTACCACTTGAGCCAGATGTTCCTGAAGTTCCTGAGCTTCCATTTGACCCACTAGAACCTGAAGTTCCTGAGCTTCCGTTAGAACCTGAAGTACCAGAGCTTCCGTTTGATCCACTTGATCCAGAAGTACCTGACGTACCGCTTGTACCAGAAGAACCATTTGATCCACTAGAACCTGAAGTGCCAGACGTTCCACTTGAACCGTTTGAACCGGAAGAACCTGAAGTTCCAGATGTTCCAGAACTACCATTAGAACCTGAAGTTCCGCTTGTTCCTGAGGTTCCGCTTGAGCCATTTGAACCTGAGGTTCCACTCGTCCCCGAGCTTCCATTAGATCCAGATGAACCTGAAGTACCAGAAGTTCCAGTTGAACCAGAGCTTCCAGATGTTCCAGAAGAGCCGTTAGATCCAGAAGTACCTGATGTACCACTTGAACCAGAGCTTCCAGATGTTCCACTTGTACCGGAAGAACCTGAAGTTCCAGAAGAACCATTTGAACCAGAGGTTCCTGATGAACCATTTGAACCTGATGTTCCTGAAGTACCTGAAGTTCCAGAAGTACCAGTTGAGCCGCTAGAACCTGAAGTACCAGATGTTCCAGCTGATCCACTTGAACCTGAAGTTCCGCTTGTTCCAGAAGAACCAGAGCTTCCTGAGGTTCCAGATGTACCACTTGAGCCAGATGTACCAGATGTACCTGAGCTGCCGGATGTTCCTGAAGAGCCGGATGTTCCAGAGGTACCAGAGGTACCAGTTGATCCGCTTGAACCTGAAGTACCAGTCGATCCACTTGAACCAGAAGTTCCAGAAGTACCGCTTGAGCCTGAAGTACCGCTTGTTCCAGAAGTACCAGAAGAACCATTTGAGCCTGATGTACCTGAGGTACCATTAGATCCGTCTACTCCACTTATTCCACTTGTTCCAGAAGTTCCAGTAGATCCGCTTGAACCTGAAGTTCCGCTTGTTCCAGAAGTACCAGAAGTACCACGTGTTCCGGACGTACCGCTTGATCCGTTAGAACCGGATGTGCCTGACGTTCCGCTTGAACCATTTGAACCTGATGTACCTGAGCTGCCGGAAGTTCCACTAGTTCCAGAGCTTCCACTAGAACCAGATGTTCCAGAGCTTCCACTAGAACCAGATGTTCCAGCGGTACCACTAGTTCCTGAAGTTCCAGAGCTACCATTTGATCCACTTGAACCTGAAGTACCTGAAGTTCCAGAGCTACCATTTGAACCTGAGCTACCTGATGTACCGGACGTTCCGCTTGATCCACTTGTACCGGAAGAACCTGAAGTTCCAGAAGAACCATTTGAACCTGAAGTACCGGCTGATCCAGATGTTCCAGAAGAACCATTTGAACCTGAGGTTCCACTTGTCCCCGAGCTTCCATTAGATCCAGAAGAACCTGATGTTCCACTTGAACCTGATGTTCCACTTGAACCTGATGTTCCACTTGAACCTGAAGTTCCACTTGAACCTGAAGTTCCACTTGAACCTGAAGTTCCACTTGAACCTGATGTTCCACTTGAACCTGAAGTTCCAGAAGAACCATTTGAACCTGAAGTTCCTGAGCTACCATTTGATCCAGAAGAACCAGATGTTCCGGAAGTACCACTTGAACCAGAGCTTCCAGATGTTCCACTTGTACCACTAGTTCCTGAAGTTCCGCTTGACCCATTTGAACCTGAAGTTCCAGAGCTACCATTAGATCCTGAACTACCTGATGTACCCGAAGTTCCGCTAGAACCGTTTGATCCACTTGAGCCTGAAGTTCCTGAGCTACCAGAAGTTCCAGAGCTTCCTGATGTACCTGAAGAACCATTAGATCCAGAAGAACCTGAAGTTCCGCTTGAACCGTTTGATCCTGAGCTTCCGCTAGTTCCTGAAGTTCCACTTGATCCATTAGAACCAGAGCTTCCTGATGTTCCACTAGAACCATTAGAGCCACTTGAACCAGAAGTTCCGCTTGATCCTGAGCTTCCGTTAGAACCAGAAGTACCTGAAGTACCAGAGCTACCATTTGAGCCGCTTGATCCAGATGTTCCGCTTGTTCCTGAACTACCTGATGTACCGCTTGTACCTGAGCTACCGCTAGATCCATTTGAACCTGAAGTACCTGAGCTTCCATTCGATCCAGAAGAACCTGATGTGCCTGACGTACCGCTTGTTCCTGAGCTTCCTGAGGTACCTGAGCTTCCATTAGATCCTGAAGAACCAGATGTTCCTGATGTGCCACTTGATCCAGAAGTACCGGACGTTCCACTTGTTCCTGACGTTCCAGAGCTTCCAGTTGATCCACTCGAGCCAGAGGTTCCTGAAGTTCCGCTTGTTCCTGAAGAACCTGAAGTACCGCTTGAACCATTAGAACCTGAAGTTCCGCTTGAACCATTAGAACCTGAAGTACCGGATGTTCCTGAAGTTCCACTTGAACCTGAAGAACCTGCTGTACCTGAAGTTCCGGAGCTTCCATTAGATCCTGAAGAACCAGATGTTCCAGATGTTCCAGACGTTCCTGAAGAACCAGAGGTTCCTGAAGAACCATTAGAACCAGACGAACCTGAGGTTCCGCTTGTTCCAGAAGAACCATTAGAACCAGAGCTTCCAGAAGTTCCAGAAGAACCGTTTGAGCCAGAAGAACCTGATGTACCGCTAGTTCCAGTTGAACCTGATGTTCCAGCAGTTCCGCTTGTTCCAGATGAACCTGAAGAACCACTTGTACCAGATGTACCGCTTGAGCCGTTTGAACCAGAGGTTCCTGAAGTTCCAGAAGAACCTGATGTACCTGATGTACCTGAGGTTCCGCCTGTTCCAGATGTACCAGTTGAACCTGATGTTCCACTTGAACCTGAAGTACCTGAGGTTCCGCTAGAACCGTTTGATCCACTTGAGCCTGAAGTTCCAGCAGTTCCACTAGAGCCTGAAGAACCTGAAGTTCCTGAACTACCATTTGAGCCTGATGTTCCACTTGAACCAGAAGTACCTGAGCTACCACTTGTTCCTGAAGTACCTGAGGTTCCGCTAGTTCCTGAGCTTCCAGATGTACCAGAAGTTCCAGAAGAACCTGAAGTTCCTGAACTACCATTTGAGCCTGATGTTCCACTTGAACCAGAAGTACCTGAGCTACCACTTGTTCCTGAAGTACCAGAAGTTCCAGATGAGCCGTTAGAACCTGAAGTCCCGGATGTTCCAGATGTACCGTGTGTACCATTAACGCCGCTTATACCTGAACTGCCAGAAGTTCCAGATGAACCACTTGTACCTGAAGTTCCTGAGCTACCATTTGATCCTGAAGAACCTGATGTTCCAGAAGAACCCGAAGTTCCGCTTGTTCCAGATGAACCACTTGTACCTGAAGTTCCTGAGCTACCATTTGATCCTGAAGAACCTGATGTTCCAGAAGAACCCGAAGTTCCGCTTGTTCCTGATGTACCGCTTGATCCATTAGATCCAGATGAGCCTGAAGTACCAGAAGTCCCACTTGAACCAGAAGTTCCGCTTGTTCCAGATGAACCACTTGTACCTGAAGTTCCTGAGCTACCATTTGATCCTGAAGTTCCGCTTGAGCCTGAAGTACCACTTGATCCATTAGATCCAGATGAGCCTGACGTACCAGAAGTACCGCTAGATCCATTTGAGCCATTAGAACCTGAAGTACCGCTTGTTCCAGAAGAACCATTTGAGCCTGAAGTACCAGAAGTCCCACTTGAACCAGAAGTTCCTGAACTTCCATTTGAACCTGATGTACCTGAGCTTCCATTCGATCCAGAAGAACCTGATGTGCCAGAGGTTCCTGACGTACCAGAGCTACCAGATGTACCAGAAGTTCCTGAGGTTCCAGAAGTTCCAGCTGAACCTGAAGTACCTGAGCTACCGTTTGAGCCTGAAGTACCAGATGATCCGTTAGAACCAGAAGTTCCTGATGTTCCTGAGCTTCCACTAGAACCTGAAGTACCTGACGTTCCGGAAGAGCCATTTGAACCGGACGTTCCAGATGTACCAGCAGTTCCGCTTGAACCGGATGTGCCTGAGGTTCCAGTAGTTCCGCTTGTTCCTGAGCTTCCATTAGATCCTGAAGTACCAGATGAACCGGATGTACCTGATGTACCAGACGATCCATTAGACCCGTTAGAACCTGATGTTCCAGAAGTACCATTTGAACCTGAAGTACCTGAAGTTCCTGAAGAACCGTTTGAGCCTGAAGTACCCGATGTTCCTGAAGAACCTGATGTTCCTGAAGAACCTGAAGTACCAGCAGTTCCACTAGATCCTGAAGTACCTGAAGTACCAGAGCTACCATTTGAGCCGTTTGAACCTGAAGTTCCACTTGAGCCGTTAGAGCCGGATGTACCCGAAGTACCGCTAGTTCCTGAGCTACCATCTGATCCATTTGAACCAGAAGTTCCTGAT
>Ga0209500_10002418_pt1 | contig 13269 bp, 8 predicted proteins | sample S_140212_EF_Meta_FD_187323 | JGI IMG/M metagenome (GOLD analysis project Ga0209500, IMG submission 187323) | Freshwater microbial communities from Lake Simoncouche, Canada to study carbon cycling - S_140212_EF_MetaG (SPAdes) (version 2) | ecosystem: Environmental > Aquatic > Freshwater > Lake ...
CTCGGCCCACGCCCGGTCGGCGATCGCAGCCTGCTCGACGCCGGCGAGTGCCGCCATGGCCGACTTTGGCTTTCCTTCGGCAATCGCCTTGTCGACGGCCTGCCACGCCGCGGCCCGCGGTCCAGCCGGAATATCTTCGCCGCCAGCCGTGCGATTCGTCACAAGTATGCCTCCAAAAAGAAACGCCAGAGACCATCCCACAACGCGAGTGGATCGAATGCTAATGGCACGCATAACAAAGTCCTTGTCGGGTTTAAATAGAGGACTGGATCCAATACAATCGAGCTCTTGGGCCAGACGTGCAGATTGCCGCGCTCACCGCACGAGGTGGAATGCATCCACATTCAGACTCCCTCGGAAGCCAAAAGTTCCCGCATGCAGAATCTACCAACTTTATTGCTCACTCGAGAGGGAGCGATCAGGTCGTTCTCCACAGGCGGCGTTGACCACTGCTTGTCACCGCCCGTAGCATTCCTAACGAATCCGCTTGTTTCTGCGGAGAGCCTTTTTTCCTGCGGAGAGCATTGATGCTGCAACAAAAGAGCACGGATCGCGACTGGCGGCTGGCAGTGATTCGCTTGGTCGGCATCGTGGGCATCGGTGCGGCCGGGTGCGGCAGGCAGGCAAGCGATATTCCGGCCGATGTCCTGCCGGAATCATTGGTGGCCGAGGCCGCCCGAACAAAACCGCTCGATACTCCTGCCGATCGTTTGCTTGAGGTTTTCGAGCCACCCGCATTGGACATACTGAACCGCGATGCCAAGTGGATCGATCGGCCTGTCCGAGACGGCCTTGAGTTGATGCGATCGCAGCAAAAAGACGAGCCGTTGCTGGCTACGGTCGAGGAGGCGCTGGCAATCAAAAACGATGCGGCCCCGGCCAACGCGAAGATTCTCTCAGCGCTTGGTCGATTGCCGAGGCCGGCTGAAGCCAATCGTGAGGCGAGAGTCGATCGGCACGTGGTAGGCGATCTGGGCAGCACCAATCCGATCATGATCAGCACAAGTGCTGAGTTCGACATCCTTGGGCTGACGGGATTTGGGCTCTTCTCATTTGACTGCGCGCTCGAGCCGTTTGCCACCACCGACACGGTGGCCTCGTGGCAGAGCAGCACCGATGGCATGTTCGACAAGGTCGTGCTGCGAGATGATCTGGTGTGGAGCGATGGTCGACCGATCACGGCGCACGACATCGCGTTTACGTTTCAGGTGATCATGGATCCTCGCGTGCCAGTGCCAGCCGTGCGCAGTGGCACCGATCAATTGCGATGGGTGCATGCCTACGATGATCGAACGGTTGTCTTCTTTCATAAAGAGGCACTAGCCACCAATGTCTGGAACATCAACTTTCCTGTGCTTCCCAAGCACATCTACGAACGGACGTGGGAGGCCGACCCAACGCTCAAAGACAGCACGATCCACGTGCAACTCGAACAGTCGCCAGTGTCGGGAGGGCCGTACGAGATTGTGGAGCGGAAGCGAGGCCAGCAGATTGTGCTCAAACGACGACCGAGTTGGACAACGGTGCGGGGCAAGCAGGTGCGAGAGGATCCGTTTTTCAAGGAGATACGTTTTCGCATCATCGAAGACCCTAACACGTCGCTGTTGGCACTGAAATCTGGAGAGATCGACGAAATGATGCTCCTGCCCGAGCAGTGGACCACACAGACAACAGGAGATGATTTCTATGAGCGCAACACAAAGGTGACAGCGCCGGAGTGGGTCAGCTTTCATTTTGGCTGGAACATCGACACTCCTTTCTTCGCTGACCGGCGGGTGCGTCGCGCGATGAGCTACGCATTCGAACACGACCGAATGCTCGAGGAGCTTTGCTACGGCCTCTACACGCCCGCTGCTGGCAACTTTCACGAAACATCCTGGATGGCACCCAAGAAAAAACTCGTGCCCGCCAAGCAGGATCTCGACAAGGCTGAGGCACTGCTCGATGAAGCCGGTTGGGTCGACCACGATAACGATGGCGTGCGAGACAAGGAGGTGAATGGCCGACTCGTGCCGTTCGAATTTTCAATCCTCGTGAATCAACAGCCGCTCCGGGTGGCGATCTGCACTCTCTTGCAGCAAAATCTGGAGCAGGTGGGTGTGCGGTTGAATGTACGGCCGATGGAGTCGACTGTGCTGCAGCAACTCACGCAAGAGAGGAAGTTCGAGGCGTATTTTGGTGGTTGGGGTGCGGGCACCGACCCCGACACCTCTGAAAATATCTGGGCCACCGGGGCTGGCCGCAACTTCACCAGCTACTCCAATCCAGAAGTCGACCGGCTCTTTGCGGAAGGGCGCCGCGAACTGGACCGCGAAAAAAGGGCTGAGAAATATGCCCGCATTCAAGAAATCCTGTACGAAGATCAGCCCTACACGTGGCTCTATTGGCGAAACAGTTTTTACGGCTTCTCGAAGGATCTTCGCGGATACGTGTTCAGCCCGCGCGGCCCCTACCACTATTCCCCTGGCTTCAGCAGCCTATGGATGCCACAGGCGGAATGAACGATGCTCAACTACATGCTCAGGCGGTTGGCAATCGGGCTCCTGACGCTCTTGATTATTACGGGGGTTATCTACGGCCTAGCCCGGAGCATGCCCGGGACGCCACTCACGGTGGCACTGGGCGAAACGGACCCCAGCCGCAAGCTGAATCCTGCCGATCTCGAACGCATGAAGATGGCCTACGGTCTCGACAAGCCGTGGTACGAAGCCTATTTCCTCTGGCTGGGCAACGTGGCGCAAGGCGATCTGGGCCGGTCTATTTCGCGCAAGCAACCGGTTACAACACTTATCGGTGAACGCATCGGGCCCACGCTGGCGCTCTCTGCAACTGCGCTGCTCCTGACATGGGCACTGGCGGTGCCGCTAGGGCTGTATGCCTCTGCGCGGAGCGGCATGCCGGACGAGCGGGCCACGAGCTTTCTACTGTACGTTCTCTATTCGTTCCCAACGTTTGTCGCAGCGCTGTTTCTCCAGATTATTTTTGCTGTCTGGCTGCGAGGCACTCCTTGGGAACTACCACTGTTTGGCATGACGGGCGATCTGGTAGACCCGTCGTGGGCGGCGCGCCTCGCCGACGTCGCCAGGCATGCGATCCTGCCAGTTCTATGTCAGACCTACGTGAGCCTTGCCTGGTACAGCCGATTTATCCACTCCACGATGGAGGAGGTCGTGCGTCAAGACTACATTCGCACCGCGAGGGCAAAGGGAGCCGGACCGTGGCGAGTGCTCTTTCACCACGCCTTTCGCAACACGCTCATTCCGCTTGTCACGCTGCTGGGACTGTCGCTGCCAAGTTTGCTGGGAGGTTCTGTGATTATTGAGCAGATATTCACGTGGCCGGGGATGGGGAGGCTCTTTTTTGAGAGTATCCGAGAGCGAGACTATCCAACGATCATGGGACTGACGCTGCTGTTTAGTGTGCTGACGCTGGCCGGGCAGTTGCTGGCCGATCTACTCTATTGCGTCGTTGATCCTCGTGTGAGCGTGGAATAGCAAAGGACTGCCTCCGACAATGCCCGAGCGAGTATCACATGGATTTTGGGCTGCTGCGTGGCGGCGCTACCGCCGCAAGCCACTCGCCATGGCGGCGCTTGTGTTTGTCTGCTTTCTCATCGCCGTTGCGATCCTTGCGCCGGTCATTGCGGGCACCAAGCCCGTGCTGTGCCGATACAAGGGGCAGATCTATGCCCCTTGTCTGAGTTATTTCGACCGCAGGCTTGAGCCCGCAATTTTTGCAAAGGATCGATTCCGGGGCACGTATCCACAAAACCTCAGGGAAAAAGATCCCGATAGCTGGGCGATCTGGCCGCTGGTCTTTCAGGATCCCTACCGTGCCGTTCGCGACAACGAGTGGCCGGGACGACCGGCAAATCCGACGAAAGACGAAGGGCATCCCAATCGGTTGAATCTCTTTGGCACGGATCAATACGGCGTTGATGTGCTGGCCAAGATGGTGCACGGTACGACCGTGGCACTGGCCGTGGGATTTGTGTCGATGGGGCTTGCGGGCACGATCGGCATCGTAATGGGTGCCCTTGGCGGCTACTTCGGCGGCTGGATTGATATGCTCCTGAGCCGTGTGACAGAAGTAGTGATGTGTATTCCCACACTTGTGCTGATTCTTGCGCTGGTGGCGTTCGTTGATAAGCCAACGATTTGGAAAACAATGGCGATCATCGGCGCCACAGGCTGGACGGGCATTGCGAGGCTAGCTCGCGGCGAGTTTTTGCGATTACGATCCAGCGAATTCGTACTGGCCGCACGGTCTGCTGGGGCGGGCCCACTCCGCATCATGCTGCGACACATCCTTCCCAATGCCCTCGCACCGGTGCTCGTGCCGATCACGTTTGGCATCGCCTCGGCAATTCTGACCGAAAGCGCACTTTCCTTTCTCGGCTTTGGATCGCCTCCACCTTCGGCCAGTTGGGGCGCACTGCTCAACGACGCGCGAAGCAATCTTTCGATGTGGTGGCTTGTGGCATTTCCGGGCATAGCGATTTTTCTCACCGTTCTGTCCTACAACCTAATCGGCGAAGGACTCCAGGAAGCCACGGATCCGAGGCTTCGGGAATCCAGAAAATGAACGGATTTTTTGCACGCCGCTCCCGCTGTTTCTGTCGTAGCCTCTGCGAACGCATCGTGTTTTCCATCACGCACGCCAACGAATGAACTCTTGATGCCACTCCTCGCAATCAAAAACCTCGTGACGGCTTTTCATACGCCCACCGGCCGCGTGCCGGCGGTGGATGGAGTGTCGCTCTCGATCGAGCGAGGCACCACGCTGGGGCTTGTCGGGGAAAGTGGCTGCGGAAAAAGCGTGACGGCGATGTCAATCCTGAGGCTTGTGGCATCGCCCGGCGTGATCGAGGCAGGAGAAATTCTTCTCTCCGGTAAGGGCTCCTCCTCTCGAACCGGTGCGATGAATTTGGTGACGCTTCCCGAACGACAACTACGAGAGGTGCGGGGCGGCCGAATCGGCATGATCTTTCAGGAGCCGATGACAAGCCTCAATCCTGTGTTCACAGTCGGCGCGCAGATCGCCGAGGCTATTCTCTTGCATCAGCCTGTGTCGCGTGAGGTGGCACGGATTCGAGCGATTGAGATGCTGAGGCTTGTGCGTGTGGCCGATCCAGAGCAACGGATTGATGAGTATCCCCATCAGCTTTCGGGTGGGATGCGGCAGCGGGTCATGATTGCGATGGCACTGGCCTGCGAGCCTGATCTTGTCATTGCCGATGAGCCAACCACCGCGTTGGATGTAACCATCCAAGCGCAGATCCTGGATCTGCTTTCCGATCTTCGGCGACGGCTTGGCACAGCCATTTTGCTCATCACGCACGACTTGGGTGTGGTTGCCGAAACGTGCGACGAAGTGGCTGTGATGTATGCCGGAAAAATCGTTGAGCGAGCGGCCGCCGACGAACTCTTCCGCCATCCGATGCATCCTTACACGATTGGGTTGCTGGCGGCCCGTCCGGCCTCGCTTGAGTCTGCTGGTTCTCCTGACACGCTTCGCAGGGGACCGCTCCGCACGATACCCGGCATGGTGCCACTTCCGCAGCACTTTCCCAGCGGGTGCCGCTTTCATCCGCGATGCAGCTTTGCCAGGCTCCCGCCAGAGGCCGGTCAAATGCCCCATTGTTCCAGCGAAGAGCCTGATCTCCGTGAAATAACGCCCGGGCATTTCGTGCGATGCCACTACGCACAGATGCTGGGCGAGGCGAAGCCTCTTGTGGCACTTGAAAATGTGGAGCAGGGCCGATGAGCGCATCAGGAGCAGTCCCTTTGGTGGAGGTGAAAAATCTCCAGACGCACTTTCCTGTGCGAAAGGGACTCTTGCGCCACGTGGTCGGTGCGGTTCAAGCGGTGGATGGCGTGAGCTTCTCGATTCAAAAAGGACAGACGCTCGGGTTAGTCGGCGAAAGTGGTTGCGGCAAGACAACCGTCGGCAGAAGCATCTTGCGGCTGATCGAACCAACCGGTGGCAGCGTGCGGTTTGGAGGCACGGATGTGCGAGTCCAAAATGGGGCTCAGCTCAGGGGGATGCGTCGGCGGATGCAAATCATTTTTCAGGATCCATACGGTTCGCTGAATCCACGCATGACCGTCCGCACGATTCTAGAGGAGGGGCTTCTCATTCATCGGATTGGGAATGCAGCCGAGCGTTTGGCGACGGTCAGCAGGGCACTTGAACGCACGGGCATGTCGCTAGGGAGCCTGGATCGCTATCCGCATGAGTTCTCTGGTGGCCAACGGCAACGCATTGCAATTGCAAGGGCGTTGGTGCTCGAACCGGAATTCCTTGTTCTGGATGAGCCGATCTCGGCGCTCGATGTTTCAATTCAGGCGCAGGTAGTGAACCTGCTCGTTGAACTCCGTGAACAGTGTGGCCTCACGTATCTATTTATCTCGCACGATCTCTCGGTTGTCGAGCATATCTCCGATCACGTGGCAGTCATGTATCTTGGTCGAATCGTGGAGCGGGCGAGTGCCTCGCAGCTCTACCGCGAACCTCTCCACCCTTACACGCTGGCACTTTTTTCGGCGGTGCCGACAATCGATCCGGCAAAACGCCGGCGGCGGATCGTGCTCACAGGCGACGTGCCGAGTCCGTCGCGGCCCCCGAAGGGGTGCCGATTCCACCCCCGCTGCCCATTGGCCGAGCAGGTGTGCCGCGAGCTCGATCCGCCGGAAGTGTGCCTCGACGGGCATCTGGTTCACTGCCACGTGGCGGCACGCGAAATCGAACGCACTGGGGGAGATGTCCGGGCCGCATCGGCCAACCTGGCTGAAAAAGTGGCCTCCCTGGTGACTGAGAGTGTGGGGGACACTCGTTGATTTGACCGACAATGCGGTGTGTTCGGGGGCCAATCAGCCAATCGCGCCAATGAAAAGTCGATACAATCAAATACGGTCTATTCCATCGGTGCTTTGTGGGATCCACACACGCCATGTCTCCATGCACCGATGGATTGAGGAATGAAATCCTATCCGTTATATGAGAGGCCGCCGATGAATCTGTTGAGCAATCGGTCAATCCGCGATCACTTCCGGAGGCACGAGCGTTTTGTCGCGAGGCTCATGCTGCTTGTGCTATTGGCAATGAGTCTGGCGGCTGCCGGAGAGTCGCTCGGGCAGGCGATCGACGACAAGAACGTCGCCCGATCGCAGCCGCAATCGTCGCCTACACCACCTAAATCTACGCCAACACAACGTTTGGGTGAGCCTCAGGTGCCGCGTCGCGGGGGTTTGGTTCCGCCCCAGCGCAGCGTGCCGGGCCCCACAGAGTCGATCGGTCGGGAAGAATTGGTACGTCGCTATGACCTCAACGCAGACGGCCGCATCGATGAATCAGAGGCGGAGATGGCACGATCCAAGATGCGGAGGGAGCGTGCGGAGAGGAGTCGGCACTCCGGCTTGAACCCTCTGACGGGCAGGCCTCGCTCCGAGAAAGCGAACCCAAACGTGCCGCAATTGGGTGATCGAGACCGTGCGGCCAGAGAGAATCCGTTGCAGCAGAACCCCGTACAGCCACGCCCGACTCAACCGGCTGGCAGCACGGCCCATACAACCTTGAATCCGGGCAGCGAACTGCTCCTTGTACCTGGGCGACCCGACGGCGTACCTAGAAAAACCGATGGCATTGAATCGCGCCCCGGTTTGTCGCCGTCTACGGCATCGTCGCCCCGAGCCACTCGGCAAACACCTGCTGCGACACAATCGCCGGCACAGCCGCGTTCATCGGTGATCACCGGCGGAGTGCGCGCAGGTGCGCCAGCCGTTCGCCCAGGCTATGGAGCACCTGGGGCGGGCACTGATCTCAACGCCGGCCGTCTTCCCGGCGGGCTCCCTTCCGCTCAGGGCCGCCCTGCACAAGGACAGGCCAGCCCCAAGCCACTCAACCGTCCCAGCCTTTTTCCGCAGGGGCCAGCCCGTGGGCTCACAGGCGAAAACGACGGACGCTAGCGGTCGATCATGTTGATCATGTCGATCATGTCGACCCCGCTTCCCGCCCGCTTTGAAAAGCCATTCCCAGAACATCGATTGCGATTGCCAAAATGACGCTCCCACCGCGCCTCTCCATTTTCTGCGCACCCCTCCGCTATGTGCAGGGTGCGGGAGCCACGCGTGCTCTTGGCCGTGAGATGCTCGCCGTCGGACTCCAAGGGCCAGCCTTGTTTATTGCCGGTCCGACAGCCATTGAGCAACTGGCACCAACGTGGGCCGTCGCGATGGAAGAAATTCACTGGACGCATCGAGTGCGAGTGTTTGCCGGAGAATCTAGCCGTCGGGAAATCCAAGCGATTGTGGCAGAGGGTGCGAATCTCAAAGCCCGCGTGATCGTGGGCGCAGGAGGTGGCAAGGTGCTCGATGCTGCCAGAGCGGCTGCAGCGGCAACACAGATCAGTTTTGTGTCGTGCCCAACGATCTGTTCGACCGATGCTCCAACCAGCGCGCTGTCTGTTATCTATTCTGAAAATCGGGCCGCTCACGGGGCCGGCGAGGTGGAAATGTATGAGATCCACAAGCGTTCGCCCGATCTGGTGCTGGTCGACACACGGGTCATTGCGCAGAGCCCGTCGCGGTTTCTAGCCGCTGGCATCGGTGATGCAATGAGCACATTCTACGAGGCCCGTGCGGTGGTGACTGCCGGAAAGCCGAACATGCGCGGCGGTCTTTCGACTTTGGCGGCATTCGAGTTGTCGCGACTGTGCCGTGATACCGTGCTGGCCCACGGGGAAGCGGCGATGGCCGATTGCTGCAATCACACCGAAAGCAAGTCGCTGGCATTGGTGGTTGAAGCGGCCACGCTGTTATCAGGACTGGGTTTCGAATCGGCTGGTCTGGCAGCGGCCCACGCTGTGCACAACGGCCTCACCTCGGTTCCTTTCACGCACGGCATGCTGCATGGCGAGAAGGTGGCCTTTGGGACGCTTGTGCAACTTATGCTGGAAGCTCAATCCCAAGCAAGCGATCCCGACATACGTGCCAATGCGAATCAGGAAGCCCGGCGTGTGGCCGAGTTCCTGAGGCGAATCGGCCTTCCGATCACGCTGTCCCAACTGCATGTGCCCGACTCCGCCGTTGTGCGTATCGCGGAGCGTTCTGTGGCACCAAACGAAACGATTCACAACATGCCGTTTCCAGTGGATGCGCCGTCGGTTGCTGCCGCGATACGTGCTGTTGATGCCATGGGCCACGAGATTCTTTCACAGCCCCACGCTGACTCCACAATCAACTCTTCCTCGGCAAAAATGGCTCATTGAGGGCCTGTGTTGCGCAGGCATAGAATCAGACGCAGAATACCGGCTTGCGTAGAGGCCGGTTTTCCAAAACAACTTCTGGCCGTGTGCGTGGAACGTCACATTCTCTGGAGACATCATGGATTCGCAGAATCGCTTTGTGTGCCGCTATTTGGTTTACCGCTGCGGGCTTCTTCAATGGTTGATGTGTGGTCTCATTGTGGTTGGGTTGGGAGTGGCTGCGGAGACGTTCTCGCAGTCTGCAACTCTGGCTCAGGCACAAGAGTCACCGGTCGATGCCCGTGCGGCATTATCGGCGAGTGATGCACGACGCGTGTTTGTGTCAGGCGTTCCCGACACGTTCGATGCTGTGCGGGCAGCGATTGCAAAGGCAAAAAACGAAACCGGTCGCGACTACCGAGTGATCGTGGTGGGGAATGGTTCTGGCGGGAAGGGCGGTGGAAAAGAACCAGGGGCCGCAACACAGATCCTCGACGGCGTGATTGACCGTTGGCGGCAAGAGTCGGCCGGCCACAAAACACTTGACGGCAAGGTGGCTGGGTTTGATCCGGCCCGCGATGTAACAATCGTGCTGGATGTGAAAGATCGGCAGTTGGCGATGCGGGCACCGTGGGGGTTGGAGGTGTCCAGTGGGCTCAATCCCGAAACCATCGAGCAGGAACTGATTCGGAAAGTGTTTGTGCCGCGAGCAAAAGATGAGCAATACGATGAAGGGCTAGCCGACTTAGTGAGTGCGACAGAAGCGTGGGTAAAAAACAAACTGGACCGAAAACTGGCAAAGGCTCAAGCTGCAAGAGTGTTTCGCACTCGCACACTGCCGACCGCCCTCGCTGCTACTGGCGTCCTTGGAGGGCTGGTGGCGTTTTTTCTCCAGCGTGCCCGGCACGATAGGCGGGTGCACCTAGCGGCTTCCAAGTTGGCTGCGTTTAAGAGCGAGGTGGTGGCGCTCAGCGATTTGCTGGATAGCCAGCAGGAGCGACATCGCATGCTGCCACATGCCGACCCGGATTTTCAGACGCCCATGCAGGGACAAACGCGGGCAGCATTCGACAATGTCCAAACGGCTATTCGCCGCTACCGCGAACGGTGGCTGGGCCTGATGGACGTTTGGGAGAAAGCTCAGAGCCGCATCCAGAATGAATGGTTTCTCGGAACGGCAGCCGCTGACGATGCGATTCAACTCCTCGACTCGGCGGAGGCCAGGCCACCTCTGTCGGATGTGGCCGGCGAATGCCGCGGCCCTCTGGATGTGCTCGAGGAGTCGCACGAAACGGCCAGGCGCTTGGCCGACGAGTTAGCTGTCACTCTTGCCAAAACAAACGCACAGCTCGCCATGTTGGTTGAGCGAGGCCGGTCTGGAGCGTCGTTCCAAGGCAGCCTTGCCGGAGTCACCCGCAGCCTTGCGGTGGCCCGTCACGATCTGGAATCCGATCCTGTGAAAGCCAGAGGCCGGCTCGAGGAGGCTCAAGGATCGGCAGCCACAGCGCTTTTGGAAATCGATGCGTTTGAAGCGGCCGACGACCGCCGGCACAAGGCAAGCGACGCGGCAGATGATGCCGAGAAAAAAATAGATGGGAAGAGGGCCGAAGGTTGGCTCCTTGCCGAACCAGGCGCCGATCCGTTGGCGAGGATCGTTTCTGTTCGAGAGCACCTGACTCTTGCGACGCAGTTGCTGGATGCCGGCGAAAGAGCTGGAGCCATTGGGCATATCGAGCATGCAGAGCGAAATGTCGCCGAGGCCTTGGCGATGCTGGAGAGTATTGTGGTCGCAAAAACAAAGGTTGAGGAGCTCCTTCCAGGCTGCGTGGCAAGGCTCGAGGCACTCGCCTCGCGTGGCGGTCAGGCGTTGCGCACGCTCGAGCAGATGGCGCAATCCGATGCAAAGAGTGCCTGGTCGGATGTGGCTGAGAATAGTGCGAAGGCAGATGCGGGATTGGTTCGAGTGCAGTCGATGGTTGCCGAGGTGCGGGCTGCTGCAGATCCGTTGAGGCAGCACTTCTTTCGGGCTCTTGCACTTTTGGAGGAAGCATTGCGGCAGGAAGATTGGGTGGATGGCTGCCAAGCGGCCATCATGGAGCGGCGATCGGAGCTGGATGGGCTGCGTGCATCGCTGCCAAACCGATGCCAGACGGTGGCTGCTCGGATTCAATCGCTGGAGGCACGGCTTGAGCGGCAACGCACCGACCGCGTGCGGGCCAACGAGCATTGCCGGGAGGCAGGGCGGCTCGCGGAATTGGGCAAGCAAGGTGTGGGCGTGCAGCGGCCGGATCTTCTTCAGGCCTCGCGGGTACTCGAGGCCGCCGACACAGCCGCCGCGAGGGCTGAGGAACTCGCCACCGATGACGACCGCCTGGCTCGGCAGGCCTTCGAGGAGATCGAAGAGGCCGACGGCATCCTGCGACGTGCGACCGCGTGGTATGCCGAGGGGGTGTCTGCCGATGTGCGAGGCGCAACCGTCGGTCTTGAAGAGGCGAAAGCGTTGCTGGTGCGTCAGCGATACGAAGATTCGATCAGAAGTTCCGCGGAGGCAACCAGACTGGTCCGGGAAGCCTATGCGACGGCCACGGCAGAGGCCGATCGCCGCCGTCTGAAACGACAGCAAGCAGTTCAGCAACGCCAGATGGAAGAATCATTTGCGAGGATGTCGCGGGGCCTTGGCCCATGGGTTATTCAGTTGCCAAGCGGCTCATTCACGGGCCCAGATCCTTGGAGGTCTATGCGATCGCCCTCTGGGCCAATTGCCAGAGCGCCTTCTGCATCGCACTCGGCGGGAGGGAGTTGGTCGAAGAATACCGCGGAGGCAAGCTGGTAATCGGCGGAAGCCGTCTGGCTACGCGGCAGTACCCGCGTGCAATATCGATGTGTTCTAGTCGCAGTGTATAGAGGGCAACTGTGCAGCCGTCGCACTGATCGTCGCGCGTTCAAACAACCACTTCAAATAACCACGATGCCAGCAGCGTCCGCGAGCGTGGGCCGGGGGTGTGGTTCAATCCTTGTTGTCGTGACTCCCCGACCGTATGATCATTATTAAAGCGAAATACTCTGAACCTGTTTGATCAGACACACACGGGCCCCCGTAGCTCAGTTGGATAGAGCGCGGCTTTCCTAAAGCCGAGGTCGCAAGTTCGATCCTTGCCGGGGGTATTGATCTGCAGCGTTTTCTGGGACGTCTAGCGCTTTTTCGGGGGCTTCGTGAAGCGTTGAAGGCTCCTGAACACTGCTGACGGCTGCTGAGTGTGCCGGGTAATGTGCCGGGTAAGTGGTCGGAATTCTGGTGGCCGCTGCCCAGTCCTCCGGCCGCAACCCGTGATAGTGCTTACGGCGGATTTTTTCCGAGTTGCCGATCCAGGAGTCGATCATCTTGTCGCTGAATTCCGGATTGCGATCCAGATCATCCGATCGGCTGCCACGAAGGTTCACGAAAATCTTCGGCCAAACCTCGACGCCCGCTTTCTTTACAAGCCGGATGGCGTGCGTGCGGAGGTTCCGGCCACCGTGGGCCCTGGGGACCACGTAGATGGCTCCCGGCAACCGCTCGCGAAATGCCCGCTCAAGGTGGGGCCTCAACTCGCCGAAGATCGGTACCACGCGAACGCCGCGACCAGGATGGTGCTCAACCTTCTTTTCGTGGACGCTAAACCGCGAGTGCTCCCAGTCGATATCGGACCATTTGAGATCCTCGACCTCGCTGGGAAAGCGGACACCGCCGTATCGGGGCAACGCGAAAATGAGCCGCCAGTCGTTGTCGGGGCAGACGGCGATGACCCGCTCGATAACCTCCTGCGAGACATAGAAGATCCGAGCGTCGTTGGTCTGTGGCCCGCAAGGCACGTCGGCAAACGGGTTCACGGCAATAAGCCGACTCCGGACGGCAGCCCTGAGGAACTGCCGCGCCCGCTTCAGGTCGCCCGACGCTGATGCCTGCGCGAATTGGTCGAGCAGCCACCGCTTGTACGCATCGGCGTCGCCCTCGGTGATCGAATCGAGCGGTCGATCCTTGCCAA
>Ga0209500_10002424_pt1 | contig 13255 bp, 20 predicted proteins | sample S_140212_EF_Meta_FD_187323 | JGI IMG/M metagenome (GOLD analysis project Ga0209500, IMG submission 187323) | Freshwater microbial communities from Lake Simoncouche, Canada to study carbon cycling - S_140212_EF_MetaG (SPAdes) (version 2) | ecosystem: Environmental > Aquatic > Freshwater > Lake ...
CATATCCCATAAAACGCTCATACTGCATTTCGGGTAAGTTAAGAAAACTTGGGAGTCTTTTTTTAATTGACCTGTAAAGTCTGATTCCATGGTTGCTACCTACAACATCTGTTACGCCAAGGTACTGAAGTACATCTTGGGTAAGGTTTCTATCATCATCTAAATTTCCAACCATCTCATCAATGGTTCCTGCATTAAACCCACCAAGCTGAGGAAGGTCAATCTCGTCACCAATTTGAATTGTTTGATGAGGCTTCCATTTAGCTAAAAACTTCCCTACTACCTTCACGCTCTTTTCATCAAAGAACGGTGACTGTAAATCGCTTATGAAAGCGACTTTCTTAATTATTCGTCCTCGTCATCTGTTGGGTCAATGCGAGGAATTAAAGCGTCGGGCTTGTCATTGCTAACCCAATCAGGAAGTGCATTATTTTCCTGCATAAAAAACCAAGCTACTTCATTGCTGAATCCAGCCTTTTTTGCTGCCTTGTAAATCTCATGTTTTGTAATCATAAAAACATCAAGCTTAGACAATGGCTCAGGTGACCTACGAACTACGCGCCTGTTAATCTTTTTGCGTTTTCGTGTGTTTGCCATGGCTTTATTTTACTTCCTAGTTATGACAATAAACAGTTCATCTAATCTTTGTTCAAGGCGTGTCACTTGGTCTTTTAAACTTGTTCCTGAATTCGGACGCAGCTCATTAAGCCAACCTTTAACTAGCCAGCGCATACCAGCTAGTACGCCAATCAATGTTGTGGTGATTCCAGCTGCAAAGCCAGCCCACTCAAGGGCTGACATTACTCTTTACTGCCTCTGCCAAATGCGGTATCTGAAGGAGATAAAGCTCTTAAAAGAGGTGCTGCAAAAGCAACTAAAAATGCCTTCCAAATATCATCAAATGAACCTGAAGGATTTGTTACATATACGGTTGCCAAACAAACAAATGCGCTGCGTGCGTATGAGTTGATTGCGGCTAGTGTCTTGCTATTCATCTTTACCCCCTAGTAGTGGTATGTTAAAAAACTCTGAATTTAAATCTTGATTGGTACGAAAACTGCAATGAATATGGTGGTCATGAGGTGAAAAGCCTCTGTATTTTCTCCATTTGTAATTTAATATTGGAGAAGCAATCATGCCTTTATGTATTACATAAGATAGGCGTCCGTAATCCTTAGCGTAGAGTCTAAGCTGATTTGCCAAATAGATTGAATCCCCTTTGTTGTCAGAAAGGCGAGCGTCAATGTCAATTGCTCGCACGACAAATTTGGATTTAGCGTCGGGTATGTGGTCGCTTTTACCTGCTTGTTGATGGCGCAAATCAGCAATCCACCCATCACTCCCACGAAGGCGGCTTGGGTATGAATCATCTATTTGTTCTCTCAGCTGTGTCGCTGCTTTTGACAACCATGGTTTCATTAGGAAAGTAATAAGGCGGCTTCCTCAGCGGTGATACCTAACTTAACTAAAAGTTCTGCTTTAGCTGCTGCCTTAGCAGCCGCCTCAACCTCTTGAGCCTTTTCCTCAGCCTCATAGGCTTTAGCGTCTGCTTCTCTTTGAGCAATTTCCTCGGCAGTTAATTCCACCTCAGTTTGCTCTCCTGTTTCGCAGTTGATTATTAGTTTAGTTGGCATTGTTTCTCCTTATGAGTTTGATATTCCGTATAGGTAAGCGGTTGAGTATTGAACAAAAGACCCGCCAGCAGGTGTAAAAGTTACTGAAGTAATAGCAGCAACATCACTCCATAATCCAGCAGAAAAAATAGCCCTGCTAGCAGTTGCGTTATTTTCTTGTACTGAATCAAATGAAGCGGATTTGTAATTAGCAGAAGCATAATTTGGAATATAAAGTTCACCATTAGAAAATGTACTTGCTGTTTGGTCGCTTGCATCAGAAACACCATACAAGGTAAATGTGCCACTATTTGCAGCAGAACCAGTACCTTCTAAATATCTACCACTACGGTTAGCACTTGTACCGTTGAACGTTACATCATAATAATATCCGTTTGCCCCAACTGTAACGCTTGTCCTAGCACTTACCACAACCTTCAAATCTGTATACGTTGCAGGTATTGAAGTAAAATAAATAGTTGCAGCACCACCACTACCAACAGTTGAACTCGCTATTAAAGTATATGTATTTGCCATAGTCTATGCCGCCAATATTCCGTAGATAGTTAAAGTGCTACCAGCAACAACATTTCCTGTACCGCTTGATGAAATAGTAATTGAGTTAATTGCTGAAGTATTGCGCCATAATCCAACAACAGCAACTGCATTATAAGAAGCAGCATCGGCTCTTACCAATGCAGTTTTAAATGTAGTTGTATTGCTATAATTATTTAATTGTATTATTTGAACGCCTTTATCTGTTGCACTTGGAATTTCAAAAGCAGAAATATAACTTGTATTTGATGACCTTGCTGATGCAGCGGCAGAACCATTACCAGACAATCTTGTCCAAGAATAATTATTTCCTGTATCTGAATTAAAGCGTATTACATAGGCTTCTGTTGGAATAGTGGAACCAACACTAGCAACAACAACCAAATCAGTATATGCAGATGGAATTGAAGAAAGACTAATAGTTGATTGATTGCTACCCAAAGTAGTTGTTGCTATCGGTGTATATGTTGAACCAGCAGCCATTGTTATACTCCCTTAATTCCGTATAGGGCGAATTGAGTGTATTGTTGAAAAACTGCTGAACCCCCATTTGTTAAAGTAATATTTGAAATAGCGTTTGTATTAAGCCATAATCCCGATGTGAAATCAACGCCACCACTTCCGTTACTATCTTGACCAGACAATACTCTTGCTGTTGTGTATTTATTAGTATTTGTATAATCCAAAATATCAATAACAAAAACGCCAAAAGTGTTAGCAGCCGTTGGCAGTCCAGCATTAGCCAATAGAGGTATGTTAGCAAGACTAGTTGTGCCAGTTGCACTTGCCGCTGTTCCATTTCCAATTAAGCGATGCCGTGCGTAGTTTGTTCCTGTATCGGAATTAAATGTCATAAGCACTATATCGTTTAAGTTATCACGCCCAATTCCTCTTAATTGTAAATGCGTATAAGTGCTAGGAATAGAACTAAAAGTTATCGTTGTACTACCGCCTGAACCAACAGTAGTAGTCGCTATTGATTGGTAACTATTAGTACTTGGAGTTACCCCAACGCTTAAAGTGCCAGCAATTATGTTAAGCAATTCCGCCTACCACATACCAAGTATCGGTTGCAGTCTTAATGCAAACTGCTGATTTATATTGAGCAAGAGTTGGTGCTGCGGGTACTGCCCCGCCTGATAAAACTGTTGTTGTTCCTGAAGTAACTGCACTAATCGTGCAAGCACCTACGCCAATGTTAAGAACTGTAATTGCTGTTCCTACTGGAAATGCAACTGAAGCGTTGGTTGGAATCTTAAATGCAATTGCTGTTGCCTTATTCATTAACTCTAATGTCTGATATTGGTCAGCTGATACAGCTGTGTAATCTGTTGTATTTGCTGCACCAATAGTAAAAGAGGTTAAGCCGTTAAACATTGCAGCTGATAGAACATCACCTGTTGAAGCTGGAAAACCTGTTGCCATTGTATATCTCCTTTAGTAGCTAAGTATATCGTCCCCAAGGACGCCATATGTAAAATCGCCAATCAAAAATCCATCTGAGGTCGGCTCTAAGGTAGTCAAAACTGTCTGCCATGTGTTTGGCGTTATGTCATGAGCCACGCCTTGAACCTGCAAGTTCTTGGTAATTGTTGAGCCGTCGGGTTGAATATTGCTAATTAAAACATTGTCATAATAGTCAAAGGCTAGGATTGTGGCTGTTGGAACATCTGGGTCTAATAAGTCAAGCGTCATTTCGTCTATCCGTATTGTCGTGCTGCTACGGGTCGCAACATAAAGTTTGGCTATATTCATTGCATTTTCGTCGGTGTCAATTACCAATTCAGGCACGCTTATTGAATGAGGGAAGTAAGTAGCAATGCTGTCTGAATCCAAGGCTGTTTGGCTACTGCCCCCAACTCGCGTCATTGTAGCTGTGTTGATAATCAATTTGTCGTCAAAAGCGAACTTTAAGTTTTTGTAAGGAATACCTGTGGTTTGATTAAACTCAGTTGGGGTATCACCCGCGCTTGAAATAACTGTGTTTCTATTTTTAAAGATTGCGTTGCCTTCAGGGGTAATGTAGAAAGCCCCTTGCTCTGAGAACTCACAGTTTTGCAATGCGCCTAAAGAAGTCCTCAAGGTTGCTGGGTCTGCAACTGTAAGGCTGTTACCTGTTTCCACGCTACGCATACCGTTAGGGAAGGATACGGTATCTAAAATCTTATTGATTCTAGTTCCAGTATCTTGTCCAGCGGCTTGTCCAGTCACAGTTACTACGGAAGCCAAGTTGAATAATCTAAAAGCGTCACTTGCACTAATGTCCACATAAGCCATGTTCTCGGCTTGGTCATAAGAGTAGGCATAAGCTGTGGTGTATCCACTAAATAGGTAATAAGTATTTGCACCAACAGTTGCAGAAATTCTAAGTTTTCTCAAAGGTTCTAATTTGCCAAAATAAGGCGAGCTAGTGTTCTGGGGATTGAAGCTTGATTCAGGGTCGTAAATCCTCACAACACATGTGCCAGCCTCGTAAATATCGCGTGCAACATTTCGTCCACGCCTAATGCTTATGCGTCTTGTTGCGTCTGTTAGATTAGCAATCAAAGCAGGTGCGGTTGCGTCTGACAAAACACCAACACCAAGAACACCGTTAACAGGGTCGCCAATTGTAAAGGGGTTTTGAAAGGTTGCGCCCGACGAAAAGTTTAAAGAAACATCAAGGGTTGCTGGAAGTGCCATTACTGGAACGCACCAAGCAATCTACCTACCGCGCTTGGTGAACCTGATAGGTTTTGATTTAGCAAACCATTTCTAATTTGGTCAACAAGGTCTGCGTCTGAAACTACATTGCCAGCATTGTTTATAGTTATGTTTAGTGTCGGTGTTTTAACTCCAACATCACCCATCACACTTGTTATAGATTGGTACTCACTTAGAGAAACTGGGGCATTGGCTAAAACACTTGCTGCATTTTGGGGAGTGACTTGAGCCTTGATTGTTCCTTGAGGCGTAGGTGGTTTAAGTTGCAACATACGATACATTTCAATCATCTTGGCAAGTAAGTTATCAATCTCAGAACCCCAACCCTCAAAAGGATTTAAAGCTCTTGGAATCCTAGAAATTGCCAAGGCAAGATTGGTTGTTTGCAATTGACTAATGGCTAATTGTTTGGCGAGTCTTTCTGCTTCAGAACCGTTTTCTTGAAGTATTGCCATCTGCAATTGAAGTCTTAACTTCTCATCATCTGTAATGTTTCTTTGAAGTGCTGCAATGATTTGAATTTTATCAATGTCAAACATTGAGGCAGCCTTTTTAAGCGCGGCTTCCTCAGCTGCTTTTTTCTTAGCCGCTAATGCCGCTGCGTCTGTAAGTTTCTTTTGCTTGGCTAAAAAAGCAAGATATTCTTTGTTTCTTTTGGCTTGGTCGTCGGCTGTTTTTTGAGCCATTTCCCAAGTCTTAGTGTTTGCCTTCCAAATTTCATTTTGGATTTCTAACTCAGTACCTTTAACATCAAGTATGTATGCCCAACCATCAACAACACGCTTAAGCAAATCACTTATGAAAGGAACATTGTTTGTAAGCGTGTTTATTAAAGTTCCTGTTTTAATCAGGATTGCGTCAACAATATAACCAAACTTTTCCATAGCGTCGGTCATGCCACCAACGCCTCTGTTACCTGTTGCTTCTTGAAAAGCCATAACCAAACCTTGACCAACTATTTGTTTGGTGTCGTTCCATTGGTTATTTAATACTTCAATTTTGCCAGCGTAAGTGTCTAAATAAGCAGCTGAAGCCCCGCTGAATTGCTTGTTTAATTCGGCGGTAATCGCCACCATGTCGCCTGTTGCTAGAAAAGCCTTATTTAGTCCAAGGTCTAAATTGCCAAGTCCTCTAGTGTTTCCCGCATAACCCTTAGATAGTGCGTCAACAACTTCGTTCAAACCATTTGTGCTACCTCTTGAAACTTCAATGGCTAAGTTCAAACTGTCCATTGCCTGTTTAGCATTTCCAGTAGCTCTAAACAACTGAGTAAATGACGGAATCAAAGAGTCGTCTGCAATACCGCTTAACTTACTAAGGTTTTTTAATCCCGCCTCGGTATCGGGAAATGCCATTAGATTGCCAGTATTTTTTAAAGTGTTTTGTAAAGCGGCAGCAGCTCTTTCTGAATCTGTAAACTCCTTGACCGAAGCTCTACCAAACGCCACAATCTTGTTAACAGACAAGGCAACACCCAAGGCAAGTGCAAGATTTTTAGTGGTATTGGTTAATTTATTTAATGAGGACTCGGCAAGTTTTGCGCCTTTATCTTTGTACTCCGAAACAATATCTATGGCAATTGTCATGCGGCTAATCCAAATCTGTCATTTTTCGTTGTGGTTTCAAATAAGTGTTCGGCTTTTCTAATTGCTGCAAACACCGCGTCTTGGACTTTTCCTTGGTCATCAACATAAGACTTAAATAGCAATCTACCTTTATCCATGCGGTTGTTTCCAATTTGTTTGAAGCCACCGTAAGTGCCTTGGATTCTCTGATTGAAATGCGCCCCAGCGTTAGGGTTATTGCTTTGAGATTGTGGGTCGCCGCCCCAGTTCTTGCGTCCAGCGGTTTCAATGATTGCACCCACAGCTGATTTGTTTAGTAAGCGGTAAAGTCCAACAAATCCTGCTTTGTTTCTTTTGCCTTGAGCAACGCTGTAAGTTAAACCCTTTTTAACAATTAAAGGATTGTATTTTGGAAACGCTCTTAAATTTGGTGCCATCATTGTTTTGGCTTTAGTACGAGAAACAACAGGCTTACCTTGGTCTTGCCAATTTTCTAAACCTCTAATTGAGGGTTGTACTTTTGTTTTAGCGTCATCTGTAATTGTTTTTAAAGCAACGCGAATTTCTTTGTTCATTTGCTCGTACAAGTCAGGCGCAAGCTTCTTTAAGGCTTTACGGGTTTCAATTAAACCTTTTACTTGTACGGGCATTTTTAACCTGTTTCGCTTCGTCATTAAGGACAGATAGCGTTGCTCTAAACAATGCCCTGTCCATGTTAATAAACTCTGAGTGAGGAATTCCAGTCCTTATTGCTAAAGACGCCACTAAATAGTGGAAGGAATCCCTCGTTACCCATTTGGGGAGTCAGCGTCCAGAATCTCCACTTTAGCAATGGTTTCTAGAAATGCGTCCCCAAATGGTTTAACTGTTTCGCCTGAACGCCTTAAACACTCCCAAGCAAGCCAATAAATATCTGATTGGCGTTCCTCGTCGCGGAAGCGTTTATGAAATCCAGTTTTCCAATATTGTTCAGCTGCATATTCAATCGCTGGTGAAATCTCATGTGTTGATTCCTCACCTGAAGCCTTGGTGATTTTTAATGCTAACAATTTTTACTCCTTAGAAAGTACCTGTGGTTGCAACGGCAACTGTACCGCTTACAGACCATGTTACATCAATTGTTGCTAAATCAGCGACAGAACCGTTAATGTCGGTTAAGCCATTTACCAAACAGGTAGCGGTGTATAACTTGTTGGTTGCTGAAACAGCTGTACCCTTTTCTTGCAAAAATACACAGGTTACATTTGTTCCGTAAGCAGCCTGAAGGGTTGCAAGAACATTTGAAGTAGCGGTGTCATTGAAAAAGCTGATAGTCACTTGACTATCCTCTAAACCCGCAATTCTCTTAACTCCAAGGTCGCCCATGGCGGTGACATCAAGTTCCGCTAGGTTTCTGTTGATTGTTACTGCACTTACATGGTCAGAAAGGTCAACTGAGTTAACCTTAACGCCTACTTTATTGTTTAGGAAAACAGCCATTGACTATTCCTCATCTTTCTTAGTGGTTGGTTTTGGCTTTTCTGTTTTTGCTACTTGCCCGACTTTTTCAAGCCAAGCTTTATCCTCGGAAGGAACATCATAAATTTCACTCATTTTTAACTCCAACTTGTCATGATTGATACGGACATTTCAGCTGTCAACATTTCACCCGCTACCCCTGACAAAATTGTGGGTGCAGATATTGTGCCAACACTTATATTCATTGTGGTAATGGCTGCTAATTTATTAAACACGCCAACCGCTAAATCCTCAATGCCAGCAAGATTTCCTTGGTTGTCAAACATTGGGACAATTAAAATTAACTTGAAATTTGCTTTAGGTGCAACAGTTGAATAAGTGCCGTTGGTCGGTTCAATGTACGGGTCAGACGGCTGGACAATAACTGAATTTGCAATGGGACTGGCAGGCGGAAAAGAAAAGACCTGCCAGACCCCCGCGTTTACTAACGCGTTCGCAAGGGTTGTCCTGAGAGTTGTAACGGCAACTGTCATTATCCAACCAAGCTGTTAGGTGATAAATGATTTGCTATGAGTCCTCTGATTCTTGCTGTTAAAGTATTTCCCATGCGGTAAGGACTTGGTTGGAAATCAGGAGAAATTCCACCTGAATTGCTAGCTTGTCTTGCTTGCCAAATGTCAATTGCAATCATGAGGCTTGCTTCTCTAATTTCGGGAACACTACCGTATGCAACATAATCTGTTCCCGCAACTGTACCAAATGGACTTGTTGGGTGAATTGGTTCAACTGTTGAGTGTGAAGTAACAAAAGTTATTGAATATGCGTCTGAAGCAGTTATTGTTTTAGAACCATTGAAAGTCGCGCCGTTACCACTTACCGTTACTGTTTGACCAACAAAGAAGTCATGAGGTGTATCAAAATATAAAGTGCCGTAACCAACAATATGAGAGTGTGCAGAATTAAATGCTTGGTTTTTCCATAGATAATCACTAACAATGTTTTGAGCAGATTGACAGACTTCCTCAACAACGCTGCTGGAATATAAACTTCCAATTCCAAGTGCGCTTCTTAACTCGGCTTCAGTAACCCAAGTAGCTGCCATGTGATTTCCTTTCTTTAAAAGTTAAGGGGCGAAGGCTTCCAACGCCCCTTAACGCTTTTGAGTTATTAGTTAACTCAGGACTTGTTCCAACGACGGATTCCGCCAGCAAGTTTAGTTGCAATTGCGTAATATCCGTAAACTGCCACCTGCAAGCGACCATTTGAAAGTGCTTCCACTCTCAAGGTTGTCTTAGGGGCTTCGTAGAATGTGATTGCTGAAGGATTGATTAGGAACATTGAATCGTCGCCTGTTCCTGAACCAATGTAAGGGTCAACATAGTAATTAGTTCCTAATACTGAACCAACGACAGATTGAGGTGAGGCAATACCTGCATTGTTAACAGGATTAGCAGCTGCATAAATTGGACGCTTTGTTGAATCTTGCGCACCAAGTAATACAGTCCACCATGAAGCATTTGAAACTAGATTGGTTGCAAAACCACCTGTTGCAGCATAAGCAGCGGCAGCTTCGGTTGCAATAAATGATTGCAGTCCGTCTGCGTCGGCAGTTGCAACAGCTGTACCAGCTGTACCTGAGGTGATGAACTGAGTGAACATAGCTTCGTCTGTTGCTTTAGCATAAGCTCGGTTTAACTCACGAATTAACTCGTCATAAAAAATTGGTGATGACCTGTCCAATAATTCCCAACTTATGGTTTGTAATCCCGCAGCTTTTTTTACATCCACGGTTATGTAACCACTCGCCATCTCAGTTCCGCCAAGTGCTTCACCCTCTGTTGAGTTTGAATCAATTGTTGGTGCAGTTGTTAACTTAGGAATTGTAAATGACATGCCTGAAGTTGGAAGTGCGCCACGGCTTACCGCTTCAACTGAAGGTCTAACATCTAGTGTGTTAGTAATGAACTCAGTTAGGTGTGGTGCAAGTGTAAGACCTGTGTTTGTAGTTGTATCATCTGTTGCAAGAATTGTTTGACGAGCTGACTCATCACCCATTGCAGCTTTGATACTTGCCTCAAGATATTGACCTGAAGTCATTGGTGCAACGCGTGGCTTTGTATAAACCGCCGCTGTTACTGTTGGGCGAGAAGCTTCAACCGCTGGGGTTTCTACTACCTCGGTCGCAACAGGTGTATCGGTTGTTGTGTTTTCCACAATTTCCTCTATTTCTGTTTTGGTTTCGGTTGAAACTGCCTCTGTATTTTCAGACGCAGCAACGCTAGTTACTTCAGCAGATTTAAATGCCGCTGCTTGTACTAGCGAAACTTCAAGTAAACGGGCTGCGCTAACGCGATAAACTCCGTCTTTGTTTTTTCCTTTAATAACTTCAACTCCCACGCTCAAACCCGAACGAAGGTTTTCACTTGCCTCAATAAGGCTGTCAGTTCCACGAGTTGTATTAGAAACTTTAAACTCAGCAAAAATTCCAGTTGAATCCTCGGTCATATTTTTCATGCGACCAATTGGCTTTTTAGAATCATGCTCTAAAAGTAATTTAACATTTTTAGGGTCATCTATTTGAATTGAGTTTGCCTCAAAAATTACTTTTCCTGCGCTAGTGTTTCCAATTTCATCACCATAAGGTGCAATCTTTCCAGCAATGATTCTGCGGGATTCTGAAGCTTCTAAATCTGCGCTAAAGTTAATTATTTCCATTTGGGCTTAGTTCTTCCATTTCTCTCGCTTGTTCAACGGTTATTAGTTCAAGTGCAAGCATTTTTTCAATAACTGCAAGTCTTTCCATTGGGTCGCTTCTTAAGAATCCTGAATCAATATCAAAGCGAATTTCTTGTGTAACGGGCGACAGGTCGTCCATTGAAAAACGCCTCTCAACCGCTTGGATATAAGGCGCGAGAGTGAAGGAAACAAGCTGGCGTCTGTTATCTAATATGTTCTGATAAACCATGCTGTTATTCATATCGCAATTTAAATAGAACGCGTCAATGTTAAATAATCTGCAAATTTGCGCACTCATATTTTGGAGAGCGTCCACATACATCATATCTTTAGGAGAAAATGCTGTTGCTTGATATTCTAAACTTGAAGTTAAATAAGCAGTTGACCTTGTATCTCTAGCGCGACGCCAAGCAGACAATAATCCAGCAACTTCTTTTTCACCCATATCCGCGCCATTATTTTTAAGAATTCCCGCTGGTTGAGGAGTTGATGAAGCAACTGATACAGCTCTTTCTAAATCAACAGCTGCTTTAAGTATTCTTGCACCTGAAGTAAGAAGTGGGTCTTTACCTAATTGTATTGTGACCAAACTGCCAATTCCTGACATGGGTACGGCATTTCCATCAAGAAAATATTGGTCAACATAAGTGTTATCTTTATTTAATTCAACTGTAACTCTTGAGTTTCTAACATATTCAAATCGAGAAGGGCGCTGGTCGTCTTGATACTGCTCAACTACTTTTAAATATGCAACGGAATACCAAAGAAGTGAATCCACAATCCAACTAAGTGTTACATTGTTTGGTGCATTTCTTTCTAATTGATTTACCCAAGGTAAGTTAGGAATTTCCTCGCCAGTTGCTTTTGAGTAAGTGGAAAGTTCCATGCCGCTGATAATTCCGCAGATTATGTTTCTTGCTTGTTGACACGCGGGGACGGTGATTGCCTCAGCTCTATCAATTGTAAATGCAGAAAGTGGAGTGTAATAATTAAAAGGGTCGCCCATAACTGAAGGGGCTAGTTGAGCCGTAATATCTGTTTTTGGTGAAAGTCCTACTAAATCGCGGAAAAATCCCATTAGAGAATTATATCAGAATACTCAGACAAAAATCTGAGGAACTGAAATTGGTTTTGAAAATAGGTGAACCAACATTGCTGTGGAAATTGCAGCTGTGACATCTCCCGAACTTTTGCGTCTTACTATTCTCCAGCCCGCGTCCGAGTTTTTCGCTGCACAATTATTCATTGATTGAACCCACTCGGGCATACCTGAGTGAACCAACCTTTGATTGGTTAAAGCGTCGGATAACTCTCCACAAGCTTGGTAGAAAGACTGCCCACTAATATCCACAAGCTTATGACCTTGTTGTTCTAATTTTTGGGCAATTGACGCAGTTGCGTATTTGTCATAAGCGATTTGGACAGGTTTGTAAAGCATTGCCCATTTATGGATTGCTTCCGTCATTTTTAATTCATCAATGGCTACATCTGAAGTGAAAGTTTCCATGATTCCAACACCAATTTTGCCATTAACCATTTGGGCGGCACATAATGACCCTGCTCGTTTACTCGGGCTAACATCAAATGCCAAAATAGTCATTGCCCCTACGGGTAGCATTAAATCCGAAACAGAACAAGCTTCAATTGAGCCAAATGTCCAAGGACTGCTTTGTGAATCAATCCACATACAAAGAGTTTCTGTCATAGTGGCTTCAATTGTGTTAGTTGCAATGCTTTCCTGAATTGCTTCCTCAGTTACGGTATAGCCAAGGGCGGGGTTTGCCATTGCCCAATAATTACGGTTGTGTATGTCAGACCTTGCTTGTATTGGTGCGGAATACTCCCAAAAGCCAAATGTAGGACTTGGATACTCTAAAGCCTTTTCCCTAAGCGTGTTAAGACTTTCGGAAAAATAATCACCTGCGTTGCTAGTGAACAATGTTTGAGAATTAGGTCTTGCTCTTGTTGTTGGAACAGCTGCTTTAAATGCTTCAGGTGACACATCTCTTAATTCATCAATGTAAAGGAAATCACAGGTCTTACCGCGACTGCCATCAGAGGTTGCTGCAACAATCTCATAGCGTGCGCCATTAAGTAAAGTAATTGATTCTTGTCCGTTTGCGTATCTAATCTGTCTGACTTGTTTTTTGAGGAAGTCATTATCCTCAATAGTGTTAGCAACTTGCCTAAATGTATCTAATGCCATGTTTCTATTTGAGGACATAGCCAAAATGTTCTTTTCCCCAAATAAGAACAGACCAGCCAAGATACGCATACGAGCAAGGTGCGTTTTTCCTGATTGTCGGCTAACAAGCACCAAATTACTCTTTTTGACAAACATGTTGTTTTTATCAACGGTTAACATGTCACTTAACACATAATGCTGCCAAGGCAACAAAGGCATACCAATTTTTACAGCTAGTTCAGCAATCTCATCAACTCTTGATTTGCCTTTTGCTGTGGGGGTTTGCAAACGCGGTTTTGTACTTCCTAACAGCTTCTTTTTCGTCGCCCCTCGTTGCGCTGATTTGCGCTTGGCTTTCACAGGTTTCTCTTGGCTACTCATGGCTTTTGAAAAGGTGACTCAGGCTTTGTGGCGACCGTCGCGGGGAGAGAACGGTCTGG
>Ga0209500_10002425_pt1 | contig 13242 bp, 14 predicted proteins | sample S_140212_EF_Meta_FD_187323 | JGI IMG/M metagenome (GOLD analysis project Ga0209500, IMG submission 187323) | Freshwater microbial communities from Lake Simoncouche, Canada to study carbon cycling - S_140212_EF_MetaG (SPAdes) (version 2) | ecosystem: Environmental > Aquatic > Freshwater > Lake ...
ACCACAGTGTGCGCCCTCAGCCCTGAGTGCTGCTTGGTGACGTGGGATGCCGGCTGCGCCGCGACCGCTGATTCAAACTGCGTTGGTCTGTGTGGCGCCACGGCCAGCGGTGTGTGCACCACGCCCCACAACAATGGGGCGTGTTCCGACGGCACATGCTGCAGCACCGTCTGCGCAGTTGATCCAAGTTGCTGCAATTTCAGTTGGGACAGCACCTGCGTCTTTGAAGCTGACTTCTACTGCGTCGCTGGCCCACCAGTGCAATGCGGTCTCCCAGGCCAAGGTGGATGCACGTCATTGCACTCCACCCCCGGTTGCGAAGACACCGCGTGCTGCAATGTGGTGTGTGGGGTCGATCCCTCGTGCTGCTCGGGTGCGTGGGATCAATTCTGCGTGCAATGGGCCGTGCAATACTGCGGCGCATGCACGTTGGCATGTCCAGCAAACGCCACCACAGAACCGGAAACATGTGGCACGCGCAACAACGACCCATGTGAAAGCGCTGGTCAAACCGCCACGCCGATGGCAATCACTGGCGGCGGCGCATGCGGGCAACTGAACGGAACTGTGGTCAATGGAGTATGGAACGGCGATCGTGACATTTATTCGATCACCATTCCTGATACGGATGGCGACGGCTTGGCTCGCGCCACTCTGCACCTTGCATCCACTATTCCAACGTTTGCGGTCATGGTTCCCGCTTCGTGCCCAGTGAATATTCCGGCGGCACTGATCAAGGTCAACGCACCGAATTGCGTCGACGTCACCGCCGCGGCATGCATTGCGCCCGGCAACTACTGGGTCCTCGTGGCGCCAGGAACATTCCCCACCCCAGGTGCCAGCGCCAACATCCTGTGCGATTCCATTCCCAGCTACAACGTGCGCGTTGAAGTTTCGCAACTCGGCTGCTCGCCAGTCTGCTCCATCAATGCCGGACCCTGCTTTGAAGTGCATGCAACTCCCGGCTGCAACAACGCCACCTGCTGCAGCGCCACCTGCGCCATCGACCCATTCTGCTGCAGCAGCACCTGGGACTATGACTGCGCTCGCCAAGCAGCAGTCACCTGCAATGCCCCAATTCCGGTCAACGACACATGCGCCGGTGCGCTGCCAATCAGCGTTGGGGAGACCATCGAGTTCAGCACCATGCGCGCGGCAGTGGAAGCGCCTGGAATTCCTTCAACGTGTAACGGTAGCACGGGCCTCAACATCGGTCCTGACCTGTGGTACTCGTACAACGGCGAACGCTCCGGCAACGTGGTGGTGAACACCTGCGGATCGGCGACCGATCTTCGCATCGTGGTCTATGGCGGCACATGCGCCGTACCGACGCTGGTTGGCTGCGGTTCGAGCAGCGTGGTGTGCAGCCCGAGCACCGGCGCGCGCGTGCAGTTCTCATCAATCTGCGGCAACACCTATCTGATTCGGGTTGGCGGAGAGACCGCGCAGATTGCTGGCCCCGGACGCATTTCGCTGACAGCGCCAGGACCAGTCTGCCCTGCCTTCTGCCCACCAGACCTCAACCGCGATCATGTTGTCGATGGCGCCGACCTCGGCATGCTGCTTGGCAATTGGGGCTTCTACGGCACGGGCGATTTGAACATTGACGGCCAGATCAATGGCGCGGATCTTGGCATTCTGCTCGGCGCGTGGGGCGCGTGTCCCTGAATTCAGGCATGGGACTCGGCCAGACTCAAGCATGAATCAGGCATGAATCAGGCATGATTCAAACGCGGGGATAGCCACTCTTCAGACCAAGTTCACGTGCGGCGCAGTTCACGCGCGACTCAGTTCAAGCGCCTTCGGCCTTCAACAGTTCTGCAAGCGCTCGACGCATGATCTTGCCCGTGGGGTTGCGCGGCAGCATTTCCACCACGCGGAACTCACGCGGAACTTTGTAGGGCGGAAGCTTGTCGCGTACAAAGGCGCGAACGGCTGGCTCGTCCCACTCAACGCCTTCCTTCAATTCAACAAAGCAAATCGGCACCTCGCCGCGTGATGGGTCGTGCAGGCCAACCACCGCTGCATCCTTTACGAACGGATGGTGCGCAACCACTTCCTCAATCTCGCGCGGGAAGACATTCTCGCCCGCGATGATCAACATCTCTTTGATGCGCCCAGTAATGAATAGGAATCCGTCATCATCAATGCGACCCATGTCGCCGGTCTTGAAGTATCCATGTTCATCAAACACGCTGGCCGTTAAATCCGGAAGGTTGTAGTAGCCCTTCATGACATTGGCGCCCTTGATTCGAATTTCGCCGTCTTCATTTCGACCCAGCACCCGACCGTCCGGCGCAACGATCCGCTCTTCCACGCGCGGTAGCGCACGGCCAACCGAGTGCGGTCGGTACTCTTCCGGCAAGCACCAATTGGTGCACGGCGATGTTTCCGTGAGGCCGTAGCCCTCGTTGATTCGCTTGCCGAAACGCTCAAAGAACGTGGCGGCAACCTTATCCGGTAGCGGTTCGCCGCCGGAAACCACATAACGAACGCTGCTGAAATCCGTGGGCTCCACCTTGCGGGTGTGCAGCATCGCATTGAACATCGAAGGAATGGCAACAAACACCGTGGGCTTATGCGCGCGCGCAAGTTCAAACAACTTGGCTGGCACAAATCGAGCCGTGTACACCGCCAAGCATCCGCTGGCGAGTGGCAAGAGTGTTAGGACGGTCAGTCCAAAGCTGTGGAACTGCGGCAGCACACCAAGCATGATGTCCTGCTGATCAAACTCTGCCCATTCAAAGACCTGCTTCACGTTCTCGGTAAGGTTGGCATCCGAGAGCATCACGCCCTTCGGCCGCCCACTGGTGCCGCTGGTGTAGAGGATGACCATGGTGTCATCGGACGCAGCAGACTGACCAAATCGAACCGGCGGAATGCCAGTGAATCGCATCTTGTCCAGACGGATGACTTCCAGACCAGGAATCGGACCGCCAATCAAGTCAAGCATCGGCCCCACGGTAATGACGGCATCAAGCCCTGCATCTTTGGCGATGTACTCCAGATCGCTGCGTGAGAGCAAGTAGTTGAGCGGCACCGCAGTGCGACCGGCTGCCCAGATACCAAGGAGCGCCGGAGCAAACATCCCGGAGGTGGGAAGCAGGATGCCCACGTTGCGCGCCGAACTCTGCTGCTGCACCGCGCGCGCCAGGTGCCAGGATGCCACCAGTGTGGTGGCGCCGGTCCAGGTGCGGAAGTCGTCCACAGCAACCGGTCGGAAGGCGCGGCGGGTCAAGCTCCATTGAATCTGTCGAAGGAGTGGCATGTTTCGTGTAGCGGAAGGATTCCGAGCGTCGATACCATACATTCGTGCGAAGGACCGCCACCAAACCCCATGCCATCTTGGCCACATTTGCTCGGCTGATCCCCCAAGTAGATGCCCTTCGAACCGCGCACATCCTGTGCGCTGCGGCACTCGTTGCAGGCGGTTGCCAACAGGAAAAAACGGCCAATCTTGACGATGCACTGCGGGCGTACGACGCCAAGCGGTACGCCGAATGCCTACGAATCTCCAAGGACGTGCAGTCACAGTCCACCGACCAGGCGCTGCGCCAACAGGCGGCATACATGGTGGGTCGGTCCGCCAACGAACTGAACAAGGACGAAGAAGCGCGCAGTGCCTTTGCCATTGCTGCACGAAGCGCTGACCCCGTCGTCGCCGGGCGCGCCATGGCCATGCAGGGCGCCATGGCCGTTGAGGATGATCGCTGGGCCGATGCCGCCAGTTCATATACCGCAGCCGCCAGCAAACTCACTGGTGCAGAGCAAGCGCAAGCCCGCGAGCAGGCAGCGGATGCTGCAGCCAAAGCCGCCGAGGTGCGTCGATTGGCTGCAACTCCCCGGCCCGCGGCCAACGCGGCTGCCACACCGGATAATCCGCCAGCCAACCCGCCAGCGCCTCCCGCACCGGCAGGCACCGCCGTGGCGCTCGCACCAGCCGCTGACACTTCCCCGTGGACCATTGCTGCGGGCGTCTTCAGCACCGAAACTGCTGCACGCCAGCGCGCCACCACGCTTGCCAAAGAGGCGAAGCGCGCGGGACTCCCAACGCCGCGTGTGTTTCCAATGCAAGCTGCAAACAAGCGCGTATGGATTGTTGAAGTTGGATCCTTTACCGATCGCGCCCCCGCCGATGCGGCACGGAAAAAGATCTCCACGGCCGATGCGGTCGTTGCGCACTCACGCGTTCCAGCGCCGCCAAAGTGATGGATGCACTGTTGCCAGCGCACGCGCGTTACGGCGTGACACCGGCAGCAGCACTAGCAAGTTCCTGATCTTCGCGCTGCTTCATCGGAACATACTGTTCGTTGAACCACCGGTACCAGGCGCGCATGTCCCAACCAAGGGCGGCGGTGTTGGTGCCTGAGTCATAGCTTGAAATGGCAACCAATGAATCGTGAACGCTGCCGTGATAAATGGTCACTTCGCAGTCCTGAACGCGCATCACCACGCCTTCAATCAGCTGACCGATCACCGGCTGATACGCGCCCGCGTTGTCACCCACTACTGGGATGACATTCGCGACGTAACTGATGGTTCGCCCCGTGGCTATCCACGCTTTGTCACCCTTCGTTGTGGGTGGCGCTGATTGAGCAAACTGCGCAAAGATCAGGGTTGGCAGCGTCTCCACCGCATGGATCGCACCCGCCAGAATCCCGGCGCGATCAACCCAATCATGATTGTCAGAACGCAGCCCGTCATCAAGCGCGGCAAGTACGGCGCTCACCGGCGGCGTATTGATGCGCCGCGTTGCTTCAGCACGGATGGCCGCGTCATCATCTTGAATCGCTACCGATGCCAGCGCAAACTGTCCCTCCGCACCGCCCTTTGCAAACGCATCGAGCATGGCAAGTACGGCGTCGTGCTTCTGCCCGCGCAGCGCGGTGTACATGGATTCAAACGACGCGGGATCAACGGACTCACGCACCGTGGCCGCACCAGCGGCGCGCGCCTTGGTGGTGGCATTCGCGGAGAAGTTGCGCGAACGCACCGCTTGGAACGTCGCATCAAATTGCGCCCACGCTTCGGGAGTTCCGGGGCGGACATGCTTCGGCGCCATGCGTGGCACACCGCCCTTGGTGGGGAGCGGCGTCAGAAGCATGGCGGGCACGCGCGCCCGGCGGAATTGTTCAGGAATTCCGCCTTCAATGGTGCCGGGGGGCGGGGTCATCGCTCCGCTCAGCGATGCCATCGCTCCGCTGATAGCGCCGCCGAGGAGGCATCCGAACGAAATCAGCATGGCTGGCGCATGGCGACGGCTTCGCATGGCTCTACGATACGGCATGCTTCCACTTGGACAGTCGGATTCCACCCCCACGGCCACCATCTTTCAACGCCTGGGGGGCGCGGAGCCATTCTGGCGAATCGCGCGCGCCTTCTACGGGCGCATCGACAAGCACACTGACCTCCGACCGATGTTTCCGGCGGACCTTGAGGAACCGATCCGGAACCAAGCGGAGTTCCTCATGCAGTATTTCGGCGGGCCGCAGGACTACAGCAACCGCAAGGGGCACCCTCGCCTGCGCATGCGACACGCGCCGTACAAGATTGGCGTGGCGGAGCGCAACTGGTGGATGGACACCATGCGGCTGGCACTGGAAGACGCGGCCATTCCCGAGCCGGAGCGCGCGGAGATGATCAAGTACTTCGAACACGTGGCAACGTTCCTTATCAATACGGATTGAGGCGTTGTGGCATCACGCCGGCGTACTGGCCCGCATTCGCCTTACGAGGACGGCCGCTGAGCGCGGCCCTGTCCTCTCCGGCGCCTGCGGCCAGGTTGGCAGTGGTGACATCGTGGCTTTGTAGTGACTTATGCAACTCTGCGTCACTTATGCGTGTGCTGCGTACTCAATCACAGCTTGGGCGAGGCGGTCGTATTGTTCAGCCTGATTGTAAATCTGCGCAGAGGCGCGGGCGTGCCAGCGTCCGCCGAATTCCACGATGGGAATCTCGATCAGGTGGTCGCGATAGAGCGCCTCTTGGAATTCGACTGGTGATGCAAATTGCGACGGGATCTCGGCGGGGAGCGGTACGGCGCACATTGAGCCAAGCATGCTGCCATCGATCGGAGACACCGGTTCAAGTTCCCAACGCTGGCACAACATGCGGTGCACCCATGCAGCCATCTGGTGATTGTGCGCACGCACGGCCGGCCAACCGAATTGCGCCATGAAATCGATCGCGGCGCCGGCGGTCATCCATGCTGCAAGGTCGCGCGTGCCCTGCCAGTCAAACTCGGCGGTAAAGCCTTCGTCAAGAAAGTGGCTTACTGTGGCTGGTTTAATGACATTTCTGAATGCTGGATCTACCCACAGCACCGCACTGCCCTTGGGTGCGCAGCACCACTTATGAAGATTGCCCGTCCAATACGTTGCGCCGATCGCTTCCACATTGACGTCAAGCATGCCGGGCACGTGTGCCGCGTCCACCAAGATTTCAATCCCACGTGCGCGACATTCGCGCGCAATGTCCGCAACTGGAAATACAAGTGCGGTTGGACTGGTCACCTGATCAATCACCACTAACCGTGTGCGTTCAGTGCATGCGCCCATGACCGCTTGGGTCACTTGCGCAGGATCCATGATCGGTAGCGGTAGCGCGCACTCCACATACACAGCGCCACACTGGCGGGCGCGGAATTTCATGGTGTTGCGCACGGCGTTGTAGACATGACTGGTGGTCAGCAATTCATCACCAGCCTTGAACTCCATCGATCGCAATACCGCGTTCACACCCTCAGTGGCGTTGGTGACGAAACCAAATGAGTCGGGCTGCATGCCAAGAAATTCTGCAACACGCAAACGACTTGGCTGAAGGAGTTCGCGAATGCGTCGTCCAATCATTTCAATCGGGCGACTCTCCAAGCGATCTTGCGCAGCGATGTATGCCTCGCGCACCGCGCGCGGGCATGCACCAAAGCTGCCGTGATTCAGGAAGGTGTACGACCGGTCAAAGATCCACAAACGATCAAGGCGCGGCGCCAGCGGGGTCGGCGCGGATGGAATCTGGGTGCGGAAGTGGCCCACAGAGGCGGCATTTGGAGTGTCGAGCGGCATGCCGGAACCATACCGGGGGAGCCGTGGACCACCGGAATCTGACCCTGGGTCGGGTGGCGCCAATAAAAAGTGCAGGAGAAACCGCCGAATAGCCGTTGATTCGGTAGTCGTTCGTACTAACATAACCCGAACGAATTCTGCAGTCGAGCAAGGACGACTGCCGAAGACCTAACAAGCACCGCACTGGCGATGCGCCGACTCGTTGAAACGAGCCAGCACCTGACGGACGAGACGGTTCAGCCGCCAATTCACCTGACACCCCAAACAACGGAACACGCCATGAAACTCCTTGCAACACTTCGATCACTCCTCGCTCCTGCTGGCGCACCACTTGTCGTGCTCGGGCCAGGCGGCGACTTCACTGAGCACGTCTTTGAGCGCGCCGGACGACTGACCGTGGAACGCCCCGCCTGTCACACCATGCAAGAGATCGAGACCGATGCCGATCCATTCAGCGCTCAGGCTGAACACATCACCGCCCGTTCGCGCCGCCACCGACTTTCCCGCTTTCTTTCAGAATCCGCCGAGGAAATTGCAGTACTCGACGTTTCACCACGCACCGCTTCTGTCATCACTCTAAACGAGAACGAATCCAATGAATCTCACCCCCAAGCAGTTGCGAATCTTCGAATTCATCCGTCAGCACCGCGCGCACAAGGATTACTCCCCAACGATGCAGGAGATCGCCGACTCACTCGGCGTCACCAAAGTGACGGTGTTCGAACACGTCGAAGCGCTCATCAAGAAGGGCGCGCTGGTGCGCGAAGCGAACAAGAGTCGCTCTTTGTCGATCGCTGACGACGCGGAATTGCCGAGCGATTCTTCGGATCGCCAGTTGCATAACGATGGTCCAATTCCGATGCCTCTGCAGTTCCCTCTTGTAGGCAGAATTGCAGCCGGACGCCCGATCGAGAAGTGCGCTCAGGACGAGACGCTTCGCCTGGAAGAACTCTTTGGTCCACGCCGCGGTCAGACGAACGCCATGTTCGCGCTGCAAGTGGACGGCTGGTCGATGCGCGACGAGGGCATCTTTGACGGCGATTACGTCATTGTTGAGCGCCGAGAAACCGCCCGCAACGGCGAACGCGTGGTCGCCCTGCTCCCTGGTGGCGAGACCACCCTCAAGACCTTCTTCAAGGAGCGCGATGGTCGCATTCGTTTGCAGCCTGCCAACCCAGACTTCGAGCCAATCATTGTCGATAGCTGCGAAATTCAGGGCGTAGTGATGGGCGTGATGCGTCGGTACTAAAGCGCGAGCGTTACGACCGCGTAAGCGATTCGACAAGTTCCACGGCGGCGTCTTCGGGCGAACGCTTAGCGGTGATCGCTTCGCGCATGCTCCTGACGATGGCGCTGCCGACAATGGCGCCGTCGGCGTGGGCAGTTACCGCTCGGACGTGGGCGGCCGTTGAGATACCAAATCCTGCCGCAATTGGAAGCGAAGTCGTCGCACGGATGCGCGCGATCAAGGGCGCGATATCGGGCGATTCCGTTCGCTCGCCAGTGATCCCCACGCGAGCGAGTGCGTACACAAATCCACTGCAGAGCGCGGTGATCCGCGCAATACGTGCATCGCTTGAAGTGGGCGACACCAAGAGCGTGCAGGTGATGCCCGCTGCGTCGCAGGCAGCGCGCAGCGCGGGGGCGTCTTCGATATCGATATCTGGAACGATCAATCCATCAAAGCCAGCCGCGGCAGCATCGCGCGTGAAACGCTCAACGCCCATGCGGTCAACAATGGAAACACTCACCATTGCAATGAGCGCTGCATCCACTTGGGCACGGACAGCGCGCACGGTCTGAAAGACTCCCGCCGGCGTGCAGCCGGCCAGCAGTGCCTCATGCATTGACTCGGCAATGACGGGGCCATCCGCGATCGGATCGCTGAACGGAATGCCAACCTCGATGACTGAGCCGCATGCGGCAGCAAGGCGCGGCAGCAGAGCGGCCGTCGACGCCATGCTTGGGTAGCCAGCGGTGACAAACGGTAGAACCGCCGGACGCCCCGAAGCCCGACACCGGGCAAACGCGCGGGCAACGGCGTCAGGCGCAACATGATCAGCGGTCGTAGGCATTCCGACATCGTAGGGTGCGTGCCAACCGTGGGGCTACAATCGCCGCGCCGCGGCCCCGTAGCTCAGCGGCCTACGGGAGATGGCAAGAAACAAGCTAGAAACGCGAAGGTTCGGAAGGGACTTCCCACGAAACTTCCCCCAGATTCGGACGCGGACCGCACCGCCAGCCCCGGCGCTACCGATCCGCTGGCGCTCATGGTGGCAACACTCAGCCCGAGCCAGCGCGAGCGGCTCCGGGCGATTCTAGGTGGCGATACGGGCGGCTAGCAGGCAGAATCCGGAGCATCATCGCCTATAGGCGTCCGCAACCTGTCCACAATGGCCGCCTTTCGTGGCTAGCCTGCCCGCATGAACCAATCAGTTGAAGAACAACTGGCCAGTATGCGATTGAGCATTGTGGCCCTCCAATCCAAAGTCGATGAACTTGGCGTAGCCCTGGCCGAAGTAACCGCCGCGGCAGCCCGCTCAGATGCGACCTTCGATACCGTTCGTTGTAAGAAGTTGCAGGTGCTCGATGATGATGGAAAGCTACGCATATGGGCTGGCACCGATATCGACGGCAATGCCGGCATGGCGTGGTGCGACAAGGACGGGAAGGGGCGCATCCTCGCTAGCACCTCGGCCGACGGCAGGGCCGGCATGACGTGGTTTGACAAGGACGGAAAGTCTCGCATAGACGCTAGTACCTGGACCGACGGCAATGCAAGCATTGGCTTGTTCGACACGGACGAGAAGAATCGCATCGTCGCTAGCACCTTGGCCGACGGCAGGGCCGGCATGACGTTGTCCGACAAGGACGGGAAGGGGCGCATCCTCGCTAGCGCCTCGGCCGACGGCAGGGCCAGCATGACGTGGTTTGACAAGGACGAGAAGTCTCGCATAGACGCTAGTACCTGGGCCGACGGCAGGGCCGGCATGACGTGGCTCGACAAGGACGGGAAGACGCGCATCGGCGCTAGTACCTGGACCGACGGCGATGCACTCATGACGTGGTTCGACAAGGACGAGAAGGCGCGCATCCTCGCTAGCACCTTGGCCGACGGCGATGCATTCATGACGTGGTTTGACAAGGACGGGAAGACACGCATCCTCGCTAGTACCACGGTCGACGGAGGTGCCGGCATGACGTGGCTCGACAAGGACGGGAAGGTGCGCATCCTCGCTAGCGCCTCGGCCGACGGCAGGGCCGGCATTGCGTGGCTCGACAAGGACGGGAAGTCTCGCATCGAGGCTGGCACTGATACCGACGGCACCGTAGGCCTGCCCACCACCGACCTCCAGCCCAAACCCTAAGCGCGGCCGCGGTATCGCACGCCCTAACGTTAGGCCCGCACCGCGACAGCCGACAAGCACCGTAAATCGTTGTCAAATGGGCATAGATAGACTTCTATCCCATGGACAATCTTGAATCTCGCATCCGGGCCCTTGAGGCAAGTAACCGTCGCCAGCGCAACTCCATCACCGCGTTGGCAGCGATCATCGTCGGAGGCACGCTCATCGTGGCGACGCGACCTGCTGGCAATGCGACGTTTGACTACGTGACTTGTAAAGGCTGGGCGGTCGTCGACCAGGATGGAACGGAGCGCATCAACGCGGGCACTACATCCGCCGGCGGTGCCGGCATGACGTGGTACGACAAGGACGGGAAACCGCGCATCCAGGCTAGCACCTTGGCCGACGGCAATGCAAGCCTTGTCTTGTTCGACAAGGACAAGAAGAATCGCATCCAGGCTAGAACCTTGGCCGACGGAGATGCAAGCCTTGTCTTGTTCGACAAGGACAGAAATAATCGCATCCAGGCTAGTACCTTGGCCGACGGCTTTGCCACCATGAAGTGGCTCGACAAGGACGGGAAGTCTCGCATCCAGGCTAGCACCTTGGCCGACGGCAATGCCAGCATGACGTGGCTCGACAAGGACGGGAAAGCGCGCATCGACGCTGGCACCTTGGCCGACGGCACTGCCGGCATGACGTGGCTCGACAAGGACGAGAAGACACGCATCGAGGCTGGCACCAACCCTCATGGCGAAGCCGGTGTGACGTGGACGGACGGGGACGGGAAGACGCGCATCGGCGCTAGTACCTGGACCGACGGCAATGCAAGCCTTGTCTTGTTCGACAAGGACGAGAAGAATCGCATCGCCGCTGGCACTATGCCCAACGGAGATGCCGGCATGACGTGGCTCGACAAGGACGGGAAAGCGCGCATCGAGGCTAGTACCTTGGCCGACGGCTTTGCCGGCATGAAGTGGCTCGACAAGGACGGGAAGTCTCGCATCCAGGCTAGCACCTTGGCCGACGGCATTGCCATCATGACGTGGCTCGACAAGGACGGGAAAGCGCGCATCCAGGCTAGCACTACATCCGCCGGCGGTGCCTGCATGACGTGGCTCGATAAGGACGAGAAGACACGTATCTTCGCTGGCACCTTTGCCGACGGAGATGCCGGCATGACGTGGTACGACAAGGACGAGAAGACACGTATCGCCGCTGGCACCTTGGCCGACGGCGGTGCCGGCATGACGTGGCTCGATAAGGACGAGAAGACACGCATCGAGGCTGGCACTAAAGCCGACGGCTTTTCCGGCATGACGTGGCGCGACAAGGACGAGAAGTCTCGCATCGGCGCGGGGACCTGGGCCGACGCCAGGGCCGCGATCACGTGGTTCGACACGGAGGAGAAGGAGCGCATCAGCGCTGTAACCTTAGCCGACGGCAATGCAAGCATTGCCTGGTTCGACAAGGACGAGAAAAATCGAATCAACGCGGGCACCATGCCCAATGGCAATGCTGGCATTGCATGGTTCGACAAGGACGTGAAGGAGCGCATCAGCGCTGTAACCTTGGCCGATGGCGTAGCCGGTACAGCGTGGCTCGACGTGGACGGGAAGGAGCGCATCATTGCTAACACCTCTTCTGGAGGCAGTGCAAACATGGTGTGGCTTGACAAGGATGGGAAGCCACGCATCAGCGCTGGCACTAAGCCTGACGGCGCCATAGGCCTACCCACCGCTGACCTCAAGCCCAAGCCCTAAGCGCTACGCCGCTCATCGCGCCGCACCTGACTACGACACTGCCTATAGGTAGACTTTGCCCATCGGCAAGAACGGACAAGAAGCCACGCTACCGATCATGCCGGACGCCCGAGAAGCATTCGAGGCCTTGCGGCGATTGAATCCAGCGTCGGCGCTTGTGGTTCCCTTTGTCCCTGCCGTCGAAACGTTCTACCGTGACCTCGAGAACGCCGGCATTCAAAGTAGGACCGCCAGCGGCGCCGGCGCGCCCAACGCCAACGGCGAACGCGTGGACTTTCACGCGCTCCGCACCACGTGCGGTACGACACTCGCGAACGCCGGCGTTTCGACCATGCACCTGAAGCGCTTGATGCGTCACGCCAGCATTGCCACCACCGACAAGCACTACGCGAAACTCCGCACAACAGACCTACGCTCGGAGCTGGAGCGAGCCAACGAGCGGAGCAATCAACTCGCCGCAACCGGCACCGATGGACTTCCCCCGAAACTTCACCCCACAACCGCCACAAACAGGGCAATTCAGGGTACGACGAGGAGCAAAGTGACCTTTCGAAACACGCGGCGCACCGCGTCTATAAGTGCTTATGAGATTGGCAACTACGTACACTCAGGTACCTCCGGAAACAATGAGGTACAACACTCCTCGAAAGCCGGCCCCGTAGCTCAGCGGCCCAGAGCCGTCGACTCATAATCGATAAGACCTCGGTTCGAATCCGAGCGGGGCTACTTCTTTCAGGGCGGGATCAGCGAATATCAGTCTCGCGGACCCGCCCTGAGGTGATTTCTGAGCACTTATGCGAACAAGATGACTTGCCTCCGAAGCCAACCCCGCGCATACTTGACATGCTTGCCCCACGCCGCCCACCAAACTTTGCGAACGCTCACCGCCTCGCACGCTGATTTCAGCGTGTGCCAGCGCGGCGCTGATCAGGGAAACGCCACCCGCGGTGTTGCTTCGGCAATTGCAACGCTCGCCGCACTGCTGCTGACCATTGCTGTACTGGCCAGCGCACCCAGCAATGGCTTCTCCGCCACTCCCGGCTCGCGCATCGCATTTCTGACGGAGTCAGA
>Ga0209500_10002427_pt1 | contig 13232 bp, 9 predicted proteins | sample S_140212_EF_Meta_FD_187323 | JGI IMG/M metagenome (GOLD analysis project Ga0209500, IMG submission 187323) | Freshwater microbial communities from Lake Simoncouche, Canada to study carbon cycling - S_140212_EF_MetaG (SPAdes) (version 2) | ecosystem: Environmental > Aquatic > Freshwater > Lake ...
TAATTAGTTTCATTACTTAACCGCCTTGCTTAGAGCTGCGATCATTACCAATACGCTAACGCTTAGGGCGCTAATTAATAGCACACCAATTATATTAAGTAAGGTAATGGTAATCGTTCCGGTACCGATTAAAACATAAAGATACACCGGCAACAATACGGCGGTGATTAAGCTAATTACTATCATTTATTTATCCTATCTATAAGGAGCTGCCTATCAGCTCACTAGTAGGAGAATAGCGTGCTCTACCGTATGCGGTCAAGTCTTTACCGGTTATTTATTGCCCGGCGTGGCGTTAATTACGGCGGCAGCTATTAGAGCGCCGGCGGCGGCTTGATGATACCTATCCCCGGCAAGGCCGGCAGCTAACCTTGCCCGGTTTAATTCCCCCGGGTAGCTTAGAGCGTAAGATATTGACCAATAAACTAGCCGGCTAATAGAGCCGGGCGATAGGTGAGCGGTTAGCGGGTAGGTGTTAACGTTCATAAGATTAGCTCCTTAATTGGTTAGGCGTTCACCTAATACCCTCCTCCTTGCCGTTTAAATTGTAAGAGCTGCCCGGATCTAGGCCGGGTTATTGTTTAAGAATATCCGCCGGTTAAGCAGCGTGCCACCTAATCCGGCCTAATACCCGGCAACAAGGGGCAAACCCTAAGCAGACAAGCCAGACAATCCGGACAATCGCGACAAAACCGACCCCCCTATGCTTAATCCGAAATGTGAACGGGGTATATACCCACAATAAAAATATTTGCTAAAGTGAAGCTGGTTGGATATAGCCCGATATGTCCGTTTTGCCCTACTTTGTAAGTGAGGTGTATCACATTTATAAAGATTTATTACCAGAAAACGGGAAATGGAGTTAATTTCCCGCCTTATATATAGTAGGGGAGTAAAACGGAGAGTGCTAAGTTTTACGACCACATCGCTTCGGTAAACCTTCGCGATGCCCCCTAAGGGCGAGTGAAGGTTTTACCCCTCAGTCGCTGTAGCTCCTTCGGGAGTTACCAGACAACATACGCAAGCGGCAGGTGTAGTGTAATATTATCTCCAGTATAATATTCTGGGCCTAGTAAAATTAAAAGAATTTACTCTCGGCGCTTATCCACAGGTTTATCCACAAGGAGATTAATGGCTGAGAACTCAGCAGATATTGGCAAGCGGATTATTCTAACTTCCGTAGCAGAAGGTATGACGATAGAGCAAGCCTGTGCCTCCGCCGGTAAATCCATTAAGACTTATGAGTACTACCGCAGGACAGACAAGATATTCTCAGACAAGGTAGATAGAACCCGCCTAGGTCTAAGGGATAAGAACTTCGCATTAGGTGATGTAAATGAGATTACCTTCGCCCAGTTCAGGGATCGCTTCTTACATAATAAGACCTTCCCCCATCAACAAAATTTAGTAGATATGATTGAGGTTGGGCAACCTTCTTGGTTGCACCCCTCTATGAAGTATGAAAAAGGATTAGCTAATAACCGCATACTTCTAAACATTCCACCCAACCACGCCAAGTCAATGACTATTACAATTGACTACGTCACTTGGCAGGTTTGTAAGAACCCTAACTTTAGAGTCTTAATAGTTTCCCAGACTCAAAGATTAGCAGCAGACTTTTTATACGCTATAAAGCAAAGACTTACCCATCCTCAGTATGAGGCCCTCCAGTCAGCTTACGCTGCCGGTATCGGCTTTAAATCTAAGTCGGCCTCCTGGCAAGCAACTCGCGTTACCTTCGGTGATGAATTGCGTGAATCTGGCGAGAAGGATCCAAATATAGAAGCAGTTGGTATTGGCGGTCAGATCTACGGTAAACGAGCAGATATGATTATAGTAGACGATGCTGTAACTCTATCCAATGCTAATGACTTTGAACGACAGATCAAGTGGTTAACCCAAGATGTTAGATCTCGTCTTAACCCCACAGGTAAACTTATCATCATAGGTACCCGTGTGGCATCAGTTGATTTATATAAAGAACTACGCAACAACGATAGATATCCTGGCGGCCTAGTACCTTGGTCCTACCTAGCAATGCCAGCTCTACTTACAGTAGATGATGATCCCGATAAGTGGGAAACCTTATGGCCCGCATCAGATCAACCCTTTGATGGTCAGAAGGAAGAAGAGAAGGATCCAGTAACTAATCTTTATCCTAGATGGAATGGGCGTAACCTATATAACGAACGCCAATCTATGGATGCTTCCACCTGGGCTTTGATTTACCAGCAACAAGATATATCAGATGATGCGGCCTTTGACCCCGTCTGTGTTCGTGGATCTATTGATGGTATGCGTAAGTCAGGCAGACTAACCGCAGGTCATCCTGGACACCCAAGAGATTTAAATGGCTTTACCTTTATCTGTGGTCTTGACCCAGCTATGGTAGGTGATACAGCAGCTATCTGTTATGCAATAGATAGAGCTAGTAACAAACGCTATATCGTAGATGCTATTAAGATTACGCGGCCTAGCCCTGCTGCTATTAGAAATTTAATATTTGACTGGACATCCTTGTATGGTCCTAGTGAGTGGATAGTAGAGAAGAACGCATTTCAATCTTTCTTAACACAAGATGAAGGTATCAAGATGCACTTAGCATCTAAAGGTGTGCAGTTTAAAGAACACCATACCGGTAATAATAAATGGGATGCAGGTTTCGGTGTTGCATCTATGGCTACCTTATTTGGTACTAAGCAATTTGATGGTAAGCACCATAGGGATAACCTAATACATTTACCTTCAGATCAAACTGAAAACATTAAGGCTCTAATAGAGCAGTTAATTACTTGGTCTCCTACGACTAAGGGTAAGACAGATATGGTAATGGCTCTTTGGTTCTGTGAGATCAGAGCAAGAGAGATGCTTAACTATGGTAAGTACCAGACACACCATCTTAAAAATCCATTCCTATCAAAGTATGAACAGGGCAAAAGAACAGTCGTTAATCTAGACGAACTCTTTGCTGAGAAAGAACGTACATTCATCTAAGGAGTTATAGTGGCACAAAAGAAAAAATCTAAGCCTTCTCTAAAAGAAGGTTTAAAAGAAGATTTAGGACTTTGGACTAAAGGTGCTAAAGCTGGTATAGGTGCTGCCATCACATTTGTTCCTACTGGTCGTGGTATCAAAACTGTTGCTAAAATAGCCTCTGCATCTAAAGCAAAGAAAATATCTTCTGGTGGAGAAATCATTAAGAAAAGAACTTTTACTCAAGGTGATAGAGCAAGAATTACAGCTACACCTCCTAAAAAAACTGGCGTTGGTAATAACTCTCCAGTTAAAGGTACTAAGGTAGAAGTAAGTTACAAAACTAAAAAAATAAATCCAGAACAGTTAGCTCAATTTACAACTGGAAATGTTGTTCGCAAAACTGGTGGACAAACCGCAGCTTACTTAAAAGGTGGTGCTGCTATGTATAGTGTTTCAAAATTAAAAAAATCCTTAGATGAAGAAACAAAGAAAAAGAAAAAAGGTAAATAATTGTTATCTACTAAAGAGGTAGTCTCAAAGGTAAATCGTTTAAAAACGAGATACTCAGCTAGAGACCAGCGTATGCGCGATGTTCTTTCTGTGCGTCAAGGTGATATATCAAAAGTATATCCAGCAATGTTCTCAGAGGAATATCCAAAGCCTTTAGTTGCAAACTTTGTAGATGTAGCAGCCCGTGACCTAGCAGAGGTAATGGCACCACTGCCATCCTTTAACTGTGCAGCAACTAATATGGTATCTGATACCCAACGCCGTGCTGCTGATACTAGAACTCGTATTGCAAATTATTACGTCTCATCATCTGAACTACAGATCCAGATGTATACCGGTGCTGATTACTTTAATACCTATGGCCTATTGCCAGCAATGATTGAAATGGATTATGAGACAAACAATCCTCGTATCCGTTTACTAAATCCTTTTGGTGTATACCCTGAGGTAGATAGATTTGGTCGTTGTTTATCTATATCACAGATTATTGCATCCGATGCTGAAACTATTGCAACACAATATCCTGAGTTCTATGAACAAATAATTGGCAAGAATAAATATTCCTATACTTCCCCTTATCTATCTATTGTTAGATACCACGATAAAGATCAAGATTTAATTTTTATACCAGAACGTGATGACTTAGTTTTATCTAATACACCTAACCCAGTCGGTAAGTGTTTGGCAAGAGTTGCACTTCGTTCATCTTTAGATGGTGAAGCTCGTGGACAATTTGATGATGTTCTATCTGTTCAGTTAGCCCGTGCTCGTTTTGCAGTATTGCAGATCCAAGCAGCAGAGAAATCTATTCAAGCACCTATTGCTATTCCACAAGATGTTCAGGAGTTAGCACTAGGACCAGATGCAATTATGCGTTCTGCTAATCCACAAGGTATCCGCAGAGTTCCACTAGAACTACCAGCAGGAGTATTTACAGAGTCTGGGGTCCTTGAGCGTGAGTTAAGATTAGGTTCTCGTTATCCAGAATCTCGTTCAGGTAATATTGATGCCTCTGTTGTTACAGGTCGTGGAGTTCAAGCACTACAAGCTGGCTTTGATACACAAGTTAAAGCAGCACAAGCGCAGTTTGCTAGATTATTCCAAGAGTTAACATCACTTTGTTTTGAAGTAGATGAGGTTGTCTTTGGTAATATGACAAAGACTATTAAGGGAACCGATGACGGTACACCTTATACAATGAAGTACACACCATCTCGCGATATTAAAGGTGAGTATGGCGTAGATGTACGTTACGGCATTATGTCCGGTATGGATCCTAACCGTGCCATCATTGCATTACTACAAATGCGTAGCGATAAGTTAGTATCAAGAGATTATGTCCGCCGAGAAATACCAATGGAGTTAAATGTTACGCAAGAAGAACAAAGAGTTGACATTGAAGAAATGCGTGATTCTCTTAGGGTTGCTGTTGCTCAGTATGCACAAGCTATTCCCGCACTTGCTGCCCAAGGTCAAGACCCATCTCAAATCATTACGAGAATTGCCGAAGTAATACAAGGCAGACAAAAGGGTTTCCAGTTAGAAACTATTATAGAAAAAGCATTTGCACCAGAACCACAACCGGTAGCACCAACAGCACCGGCACTTCCAGAACAATCTAGTATTCCAGCAGTAGGAACGGCCCCCGTTCCTGCCTCGCAGCCAACTGAACAACAACAAAGCGGAGAGGCCCCTGCTGCTGGACCTAGACCTGACATCGCACAACTACTCGCCTCTATTGGCGGAGCAGCATAACAAGGGAGGTGAATAAATGAATAAGGGATCAAGAGCAGCAGCACCAGTGGCAAAGCCTGTAGAAGGTAAGAAGGATACATCAAAGCCAGCAGGTGGAAAAGTGTTTTTTGGTATGACACCACCAGGTCGCAAAGGAACAAAAGCGTAATTATTTTAATGACAGGAGTACTGGGTGAATAACGATAACAATCTTAATCGCCCAGTACGAATGTCTGACTATCTAGTAATAGTATCAGGATTCTTTTTAAATTTAACATCAGTAATAGAAGCACTTGCAGATGATCTGCACCAATTAGCTATCTATCATTCAACTCAGAAGAGCCAAGAAGAAAAAGTTTGGCAACAATTTTCGCAAGACTTAGAAACTTTAAAGGAGGAATAATGGCAAGAGGTCCATTAGCTGGCGCATCAGGCCCAGGTAAATTCTCCAAGAGAACAGATATGAGTTTAGGTTCAACATCATACGGAGAAGGCGGCGAGACTGCCGCACTTAATACAGCAGCAATGAAATCAAAGACTCGTGGTATTGCAGATGATGTAGGTGGAAGACCATCTAATCCAGTAGCACAAGCACCAGTAACTCCACTATTTGCTCCATCAGAGCGCCCAGATGAACCAGTTACTAATGGTATTGATATGGGTGATGGTGCAGGATCAGAAGCACTTGCTATGCGCCAACCAGATGACACAAATTTTAGAGCAGCAATTTCATCTTATATGCCAGTACTTGCTTACATTTCAGATCTACCTAATACATCACCAGAAACTCGCAAAGCTATTAGACAATTAAAGGATCAGTTGTGAGTGTATGGAACAGAATCGGTGATATAGCATCTAATGCTGCAAAGGGTACATTTAATTTTGCAGGAGATGTAGTAGATTCAGTAGGTGGAGTAGCAAAATTTGCTTGGGATGTAGGTACTGCTCCTTGGAATGATGCTGAAGAGTATAATGGATTTGTTCAACCATTTAAAACTGCTGCTGCTAAAGAGGGCGAAAATATAGTTAAACCATTGGCAACTGCTGGTGGTGCTATTATGAAAGTTCCTGGTTTAGCTCCAGCACTTGAAGGTTTATATAAAGTAAATCAAGAAGCAATTAGAGAACCATTCTCTACATACTTTTTAATGCAAGGTCAAGTATCAGGTGGTAAAGCAAGTTTTTTTAATCCTGATGATTGGAAGAGAGCCTACAAAGGCGCACAAGAAATAGACTTTGGTAAGGCACTTTTTTCTGGTACTGTTGCAGCAAGCAGATTATCTTATGATCCACAATTTAATATTTATGATCCAAGAGAAAGAGAAGCCGCATATAAAAGCGGTATGTTTAGTGCTTTAGAAAAAGCGGGAAACATTGGTATTCAATTATTTGGTGATCTTTCATTTGGTGCTGCTAAAGGTGTTAAGGTATTAAAAGAAAGCACACTTGGTACTGGTAAATTAAAGAACGCAGATCTAGTGGCTAAAGCCGCAGAAGATATTACCAAGGCTCAATACGGTGTAGATAATCGTTTTACTAAAGTGCTAAAAGACTTTACAGATAACAGTTCAACCTATGCTCTATCTCATCCTATGGTTAAATCTTCGTCTAACCCAGGACTACTTGCTCACCTATTAGGTGATTCAATAGACATAGATGAGACCGCACTTATTCTTCGTTCAGCACTTGGCGATCCTAAAGCTATGGATGATCTACGAGTACAAAGAACGTATATAACTGATGCTCTAGAAGCAGAGCGTGGTAAGTTATCAGCAGTAGATGAGTTTAAACTATTCTCAGCTCCTGATGGTTCAGGTATGCTTCCATTTTTAAATGATAACAAAGCGGTAGTAGATGAAGCATTAGCTAACTACAGATCTTTAGCAGCAAATGATAAATATTTTGCTGATCTAATGGAGGTTGGTAAAGCTGGCGGTTCATTAACTCGCACTACTGGTAAGATACTACAGGGTGTAGAAGATTTTGTTGCTAAATCTAGATCACTTAAATTTTATGATCAAACAGTAGGGGCTTCTAAGGTTGAGATATTTCAGCCTACTCCGTTTCACCGTTTATATCAGAAGGTATCTTGGGCAGCAGGAGAGCGCCCAGCAGGATTGGTAGATTTTAACGACCCAGATTCTTACAGAGAAGTTATTGCTAACGTTTCCAGATTAGAAAAAAGACTTAATCTAACACCAGATGAGAGCAAAGCTTTAGTAGATCCATATCTAGCAGCATCTACACCGGAAGCAAGAAATCTAGCAACTTTAAATCTTGAAGGTGCTGGCATAAGAGCACTTGCTAAAAAACATAATGTTGATGAAGAAATAGCTATGGATATTTACAATAACTATAAAGGTGCTAGAACTTCAGCTTTAAAATCTATTAAAGATAAAGGCTTTATGGTAGATACCGATAATTCTATTATCAAAGTTCCACAGTTAGAATCACAAACTGCCAACTTCTTACCTATAATGGATTTTGATCTAATGGATGATTTGTTAAAGCGTAATGCAAAGCAAATTAACCTACTTGGTAATACCAAAAATGCGGTATTTAACTCATTAGACTTTGTCCAAGATATGTTTAAGGCAGCAGTTCTGCTACGTCTAGGTTATACCATTCGTAACACCGTAGATTCTTCTTTGCGTATTGCTAGTTCTATAGGAGCATATGCTCAACTGCGCCATTTAGGTCCTGGTCTTAAGAATGTTTTGAATGATACAGTAGGAACACCTGCTCGTTTAGTTGATAAATATAGAGCAGTAGATGCTGGTCTAACTTTTAGACAAGTTCAAAAATTAAACACTAAAGTTATAAATGAACTAAATGAATTAAAGGCTGGCATATCAGCACTAGAGGCTAAGGTATCTTTAAACCCAGATGATATAGATCTTGCTGGTGAACTTAATACCTTTAAACTTTTACAAGAAGAAAAACAGGCTATATACCAGCACTACTCAACTGTACTTAATAAATCTAAGAACGTAAAACCAGATAAAACTATTGGTACTGGATCATATAATGTAACTACATCTGATGGTCAAAAATACATTCTTGATGATGCTTTTGGTGGACCATTAGGTGATATGTTTAAGCGTATTGCATCTTCTGGTAATTCTTTTGAGCGTATGGTTGATAGCAACACAGATCTATACAAAACAAAACTATCATCTAAAGGTATTGGCGCAGTAAAACCTACCGATCCTGGGTACTTTGACCAATGGGCGCAGACACTACGCACACAGTTTGGTAACTCAGTAGTAGTAAAGAAAATTATTAAGGGTGAATCTCTTGAAGATATTGCTCGTTGGGTAAAATCATCTCCAGATGGTCGCGATTTACGCCGTAGACTGGCTATTTCTTCAGATGATTCAACTGAGTATGTTAATAAGGTTAATGGATTCTTAGATCAATACCTTCCAGTATCATCTAACCTGCGTAATAAACTATCTGACATTACTGCTAATGATTTAAGAACAACATTTAAAGATCCTACAGTCCTGCCTATTATTCACGGTCACGTTCTTACAGAAAATATATTTAATGCTTCAGACATCTCAGTTAAAAAAGGAATAAACTCTTTATTTAAATTACTAGCAACTATGCCTGAAGATGCTTTTGCTAGAAATCCAGTTTATATTCACCTATATCGTCAAGAAGCTAAGCGTAGAGTAGAAATAGTAGCTGATCTTAGAGGCGAAATAATTAGTAAGGCTGATCAAGAAGCTATTATGATGCAAGCACATAAGTTTGCCTTACGCGAAATGAAGGGTATCCTTTTTAATATTGAGCGTAAGACTAATCTTGCTACCGCTATGAAATATATAAGCCCATTCTTTTCAGCACAAGAAAATGCTTACAAGACTTGGATGAAGTTAGCAGTAGCAGATCCATCTATTGTTAATAAAGGTTATCTTGTATGGCAATCTCCTAATAGGGCTGGACTTGTAACCGATGAAGATGGTAATCAGGTTCCAGTTGGACAGACAAAAGGTAATGACACTATTTGGCTTGATGTACCTAAGGGTCTTAGAGGTATACCGGGCTTAGAATCATTAACTACACTTGGTATTCCAAAAGGATCTTTGGATATTATATTTCAGGGTGGATTAGATGTTCTTTATAATACTGGTAATCCAAATGTTATATCTGATATCTTCCCAGTAGGTCCATATGTTGGAGTTACTGTAGGTGAACTAACTAAAAATCAGCCAGATATACGAGAGTCCTTAAAGGGAATGTTTCCTTATGGATATCCAAAGGATGCAATATCAGCATTTCTACCACCTTGGCTTCAGAGAGAGTTAACTCGTAAGGATCAATTAAAGGATCCACAGTTTGCTAGAACCTACCAATTAATTTGGAAAACAGAACAACAGAACGCAAAGCGTGATGGTAAACCACCAGTTAATCCAGCAAAAATTATGGATATGACTAAGGATTACTGGAGGATGCGTACTTTTGCAAACTTAATTATGCCTTTTGCTCCACGTTTTGATAGTCCATATAAGTTCTACTTAGATAAATCAAAAGAGTATAAAAGAATTTACGGTGTTGATGCCGATGCCAAGTTCCTTAATGACTATCCTGAGTACTTTGACTTTTCTGCCAGCTTATCTAAGAACCCTACTGGAGTTCAGTCTTCAGTTCAGGCTACAGAGAATATTAAAAAGTATGGTGGTCTAGTATCTGAGTTGAGTAAGATTGATCCAAAACTTATTGGATTAGTAGTTAACAATCCTAGTGGCTATGATTTCTCTCAATCAGCCTATAGTTACTTATATAATAAGAAAGTTTCACCTGACTCACCTGATACATTTTTATCATCACAGAGTCCAGCAGAATCTCAGAAAAAGAATGATGCTGAAAAAGGTTGGATTAAATATAATGAGATGTCCGATGCAGTTGATGAGGAATTACAAAAGCGAGGATTATCGTCAGTACAAGAAACTGGTGCTGAAGATTTAAAGTATATTAAAGAACAAGTTATCCTTAAATTAGCAGTTCAAACAGATGCTGATGGTAAACCTTTATTTGATAAAAGTGCTGGTCAATATGTTCAAACAGCTTGGTATGACGATTACCTAGATTCAGATGGTTCTAAAACAAATAAAGTTATTATTGGTCTTGGAACTATTTTAAAAGATCCAGATTTCATAAAAGATAATCGTAATAATACAACTTGGAAATCAATATCTACTTATCTCAACCTTAGAAATGAAATAGCAAACGAACTGTCCAAACGAGATGTAAAATCTATAGATGCAAAAGCAAATAAGGATATGAGATACATATATGACCAAGTAGTAAATAAATTAAAATCAGATGATAAACTTGGATTCTCTTATGTATACGATAGATTTTTATCACAAGATCTTGTATACGATAAATACTTAACACCAAAGGGAGTTAAATAATGGTTTTTAAATATGGCTCTGGTAATCCCGCAGTTGGTCTACCTACATCAAGTGGCGCAAAATCCATTGCTGATAAATTTGGTGTAACTGGAGTACCTGATGTAAATAGTGACGAGACTAAAGTAAAAAAATCTGGTACTTATACTAGAACTTATGATTCATCAACTATCCCAGATGATACCGCTTTAGTAGATAAGATTAACAAAATATTTAAACAGTATTATGGTAGAGATGCTAATCAATCTGAACTAGCAATTTGGCTTCCACAATTAAAGAATCAATATAAAGCACCTAGTGGTAAATCTAAAACCACCATTAAAGAAACCTATAAAAATGGTCAACTTGTAGATACTCAATACTTAACAGCCGATAATGCTGATCCTGCGGTGTGGCTTGATACTAATATTAAGGGTCAACTTGTTTCTGGTAAACAAGCTATTGGTAAAGGTAATGTTCCAGAGGGACCTTCAGGTAAATTTTTTACTGAGTTCAAAAACTTTGCTGCTAAGAATGGCATTATGCTTTCAGATTCAGCCGCAACTGATTATGCTAATAAAGCAGTAGCTGGTGTGGTAGATGCCGATACTGTTTACTCTACTTTGAGAGAAAGTGCAGCAAGTGCTTTTCCTCAACTAGCAGATAAGATTAAATCTGGTATTGATCTAAAGACATTAGCAGATCCTTATATCCAGTCTATGAGCAATCTACTTGAGATACCTTACACTGCTATTGATTTATTTGATCCTAAAATTAGAAGCGCTCTTTCTTTTACTCAAGCAGATGGCAAAGTTGGAACTAAATCAATTTATGATTTTGAAAAAGAACTTCGCCAAGATGTTCGTTGGCAATATACAAACAATGCTAAAAAAGAAGTTGCAGATACAACACTTAGAGTCCTTCAGGACTTTGGATTTCAGGGGTAAATGATGGCTGAGAAGAAAATTACCAATGCAGGTCAGATTGCTGCTGCACAGGCTGCAAATGTGGCTGCTAGTCAGCGTTTAAATACTCTTCAAGCAGAAGCAGCAAAACAACAATCTATTGTTGCACCTACTGCACAGAAGGCAATTCCTGGTATTAGTGCTTTAACATCTGGAATTAATGCAAAAATTGCTGAACTTTCTGGAACTGCAAAAACTGGTTCTTATAATCCAATAACAGGTGGATATACACCTGTTCAATCATCACAACAATTAGTTCAACAATCTAAAAATATACTTGGAGCAATAAGCCCAACTGAAATTTCAACTGCTCAAAAAGCTGCTCTTGATTATCAAAAAGCCTTAGAAGAAGCAGGTAAAGTTACTTTTACAAATGTACCTAGTGCAACATATGATGATAGTAGCACTACCGATGATGCTGAAGCAAGAAAAAGAGCAGGTCAATCTGCTTATGATATTTTATTAGCAGAGTTTAGTCAATACGGATTAGCTTCTTTAGTAGAACCATTAAAGAGTCTTATTCAATCAGGTCCATCATCTGCTGAATTAACCTTAGCATTACGAGCAACAGATGCTTATCAGAAAAGATTTGCTGCTAATAAGTCTCGTGTATCTGCTGGACTTAGCGCTTTAAATGAAGCTGAGTATATAAGATTAGAAGATCAATACCAGAATGTAATGCGTAACTATGGATTACCTGCATCTTATTATGCTAAAGATACTACTGGTAGACAAGAAGGATTTGAGAAGTTAATTGGTTTTGATGTATCTGCTACCGAATTAGAGGACAGAGTCCTTACTGCACAGAGTAGAGTTATTAACGCAGCACCAGAGGTAACTACCGCATTAAAGCAATTCTATCCTGATATTACTAATGGTGATATTCTTGCTTATACTCTTGATCCTACTAAAGGACTTTCTGAAATTAAACGTAAGGTAACTGCTGCTGAAATAGGTGGCGCAGCCCTTGGTTCTAAACTAGGCACATCTGCCGTTAGAGCAGAAGAACTTGCCCGTTATGGTGTAACTGCTGAATCTGCACAAAAAGGTTATAGTGCTATCGGTGGCGGCCTTGAACGAGGTAGACAATTATCATCTATCTACCAAGAACCAGCTTATACACAAGCAATAGCTGAAGAAGAAATATTTAGTTTACCAGGACAAACCCAAGCAGGAGAAAAGCGTAAAAAAATTATTGGGTTAGAGAAAGCCACCTTTGGTGGACAAACTGGAGTTACAAGCGGAGCACTGAGCCAAAATAGAGCTGGCTCTTACTAACTAGGCCTACCATCAGAAACACCGGTCTGATGGAGAGACACCAAAACCGGTAGTAGAAGCCATACAGAGATCCCCAAACTGTATGAGGTCTACGACAACTACAACGAATGGGAGATGGACTATGTCCAATAATGACTACGAGGATGATGACGATACCGACACAAGTGTTGAATCGTTAAGCAATGATCTCGTTAAACAACTACGCAAGGCTAATAAAGCAAAAGATAAAGAGTTGGCAGATCTTAAAGCTAACTTTGAATCTTTAAATAAAGCGCAAAGAGAACGAGTGATTAAAGAAGCCCTCGCAAGTCGCGGGGTAAATCAGAAGATTTCTTCTTTTATTCCGCAGGATATAGACCCAACTGAGGAG
>Ga0209500_10002428_pt1 | contig 13231 bp, 40 predicted proteins | sample S_140212_EF_Meta_FD_187323 | JGI IMG/M metagenome (GOLD analysis project Ga0209500, IMG submission 187323) | Freshwater microbial communities from Lake Simoncouche, Canada to study carbon cycling - S_140212_EF_MetaG (SPAdes) (version 2) | ecosystem: Environmental > Aquatic > Freshwater > Lake ...
ACACCGAATGTGTTCATGCACTCTTGGATTTGTGTAAGAAAGGCACAGAAGTTGTTTATGTTCTTGGTAATCACGAAGGAGCTATCCGAAGGTATTGTACCTTTGAGCACAAGAACTTTATGATGTGCGATGAGTATGTTCATAAGGATAATCAAGGTGGAAAGTATCTCTGCACTCACGGAGATAAGCACTCGGAGTTCTCTTCTGGTTCTTGGAAGCAACTGATGTTTAATAAAGGTTATGAGGTTATCACACCTTTGAGTATTTGGTTGGAAAGGTTCTTTCGGTTCTCTTTGGTATATTCCCTCAAAAATAGTGTAAGAGGAAAAAGTTATATTGATAAGTATGAGAATGATATTGTTGGGTATTGCGTTCAACAAGATAAGAAGTATGATGGTATCATCTGCGGGCACATTCATCATGCAAACATTCGTAAGTTTGGTAAGATGACTTATATGTGTTGCGGAGATTTCGTTGATACTTGTTCTGCGATTACTGAAAAGAATGGTGTTTATTGTTTGGAGAAATACTGATGACTGAAAGAGCACAACAGGTAATGGAATACATTTGGCAAGCCAGGAATAATGGTGGAGCAGACACCGAAAACAAACTGGTTGCTGCTATTATGCGTATTGTATCTGAGAATGTAGTGGGTTATAATGCCCAGAATGATTTGATTGTTTTGGATAGAAATGACTTGTTAAATCTTGCAGATGAAATTGAGGCATTATGAGTGAACCACCTAAGGGATTTTCCTCTCAAACTTCATATACATCCACATTGATTGTGATACAAATAATAGTGATTTTGTTTTTTGGAGTATTGGCAATTCAACTTGTATCTGCAACATCAGGTGTAAAGGTCGATAAGTGCTCACAGGAGTTTCAAAAACAATTAGTTAAACCTCATTAAAGACAATGACTGACGAACAATTCCTAAAAGAAACAGCAACCAGAGCCGCAAATATTCTTCATATGCCTTTGGGTGATATTGAACCAGTAAAACTGCTACAAATGTTTTTGTCTTTGGATATTCTTGTGGGTGGAGATGTGGAACTTATGATACACTGGGTAAACTCTCATAATAAACACTTGGGATATTGCCCTGGTGCTCACTTGACTGATGCTCGTATGGATGATACAATTAGGTATCTTGACGCAATGGTGGAGCACTGATGAGGACACTAAATCAACTCAAAACAGGTGAAACCTCAAAAATTCGTGCCTGGGTTTGCTTTGATGGTATGTTAGGACGATTGATGGGACTTGGACTGGGAATTGGTAATGAAGTAAAGGTTCTTCGCAAAGGTTGGTTCAGTCCTATACATTTACAGGTAGGAATGACTGAAATCTTTATTCGCAAAAGTGATGCACAAAACATTTGGATTGACTGAGGGAAACAAATGATTTCTAAACCAGTATTAGGCACAAACAAGAAGAAAATTAAAATGAGTTGGAGAGAGTATATCTTCACACACCTCATTCCTACTTGGTTTTATTCATTTAATGCCAACTTTGTGATGTGGAGAGACCTTGTAACCGGAGATTATGAGAAATATACTCTTCTTAAAGATGATGAACCATTTCGGGAATGCTATGATTGGTTTTGGTGTAGTATAAATCTTGATGAAACATATTCCAAAGAATTCCTTGAGTATCTTATGCAAATGGTAGATGATGTAGATACTGGTAAAGTAAAAACTTATTCACTTGATGAGGTTATGGAAGAATTGAAAGGTGATGACGATGAGTAAAGAAGAAGAGTTTCCATTTGATCAGTTTCCTTGGAAGTTGATGCATAAAGATGGTAAAGAGACTCGTAAATGTTATTTTCAAACTGAAGATCATATGAAAAAACACATTACACGATACAATCTCAAAAAGAAAGACTACACTATTGGTTATAAGTATGAGTGACAAACAACTAATTGACGAAGCATTTTATGTTGAACAATCTAATTGGAAAACTTGGAAGAGTTATGATAAGGATGGGAAACCACTTGTTACATCTCTCACGACCAAAGATTGTGTTGCAGCAACAAGATATTATCTTAAACTCAAACAAGAGGGAAGCCTAAATGATATTGGAGTTTCGTATTCATCAGTTGTAGATGGCAAACTTTAGAGTTGGAGACGAAGTAAAGTATCTTGGTTCTATAGAAGAACAAGTTAGGTGGGGAAGCAACGATAATCCCAAAGGACTATTATTTGAGGGTGATGTCTATTATGTGGAAAGAGTAGAGATACACTCTTGGCACACAAAATTGTATCTTCGTGGAATTAGAGGTAAGTTTAATAGTGTTTGCTTTGAGAAGGTATGAGTGACACCGATCCCACAACACCTTGGTATGAGTTTCTATCATATTGCCGTTGTTGTGAAAGTTTAAATAGACCAGTAAGAATTGGTGGATTTATGAGATACCAAGCATACCTTAGAGAAATCGGAGTAGTCTAATGTTTAATTGGTTTAATAGAGTGGTTGACCATTATAGTGTAGAGTATGTTGATGAGAGTATTCTTGATATAATTTCTAATTTGGAACTAAGAGTTTTAAAGTTAGAAGAAGAGAATATAGAACTTACTAATTGTTTGTATGAAGTTGAGAACAGACTACAGTCACAGATTGACAATATTCATCCTGTGACTTATAATCTTAATAATTATTCTCTTGATAAATGACAGCAGCAAAACAAGCAAAGGAGGAGTTTTTATATCCAACTCCTCCAATCAATCCAGATGCAGATATGTCCTTTTTGGATATCGCACAAATTAATAATTTGAATAATTTTACACATCACGTTAATTATTTGACGAATATGGCAATTGGTGGCAAAATCAAAACAGAAGATGCTTATGCAGAAATTAAGAAACTTTATAAGGCAATGAGACAGTCTCGTAAATCTCTGAAAGGTTCTTGGTTCTGATGGAAGATAGTCTAAAAATTGTTGAGAATGCCGATGGTACATTCTCAATGGAATGGGACAAGGCAGACCCTAAGTGGAGTTGGTTAAACTCCTTGACATCTGCAGAAATTCAGGTTATTATGGAACAAGCAATCAAAGAGGAACTTCAACGTCGTGACTGACTACAAGAAATACGCACTCGGACAAGTTGAGAACTTTCTGTACGATGCAATGAGTACAGATGCAACACCACAAGAAATCTATGATGTGATTAAAGGTGTTGTTGAGGACAACTATTATACTTACAAACAGCAAGCATCAAATGCATATGAACTTCTTGCTTTGTTGAATGGTAATGGTAATGGTCATGTAAGTGTTGCCGATACTTCTGAACATTCTGCGGATTATTATGATTTTGATCGCAATAAACCAGTAGTAAAGACTTGTGATAAAGATAATACTTCAGAAGAGTGTAAGAAGTCTTGGAATAGTTTTTGGGATAACTCACAATACACTGACGAAGAAATTGATGCAATGTGTCATTCTGCTGAAGTGAAAGATAAAGTAAAAAAGTGGGTTCTTCCTGTTGATGATGATTACAATATCACATTTCCAGAAGATCTTCTAGAGCAAACTGGATGGAAGGAAGGAGATACTCTTCAGTGGATTGATCAGGGTGATGGATCTTTTATTATGAAAAAAGTTAAGGATGAATCAGTTCATGAAAATGACTGGAATAAAGATTATGAAGTTTGAGGTAAACTAATGGCACTTGGAACACAGGTAGAAGAATCACTGAAAGAAGCAGAGGCAAGTCTGAGGAATGCATTATCGTATGCAGCAAGAACTGAAAGACCAATGGTTTGTAGTGTGATTGCGGATTTGATTCATCGCATTGAATCTGTAATGAGTACTGATTCTCTGTTGGACAAACTTGAATCCCGCAGACCAGGAAGTAGTGGTGAGTTTGGAGCATTTTTCAATGATTGATAATAATCACGCAAGTGGTCCTGCATCTGGATATATTGAACCCAAGCCCAAAGGAACCGAAGGAGTATCTGCGACTGGAGAAACAAAGAAACCTATTAGCACATCATTTGAAGACTGGTGGGACTCTGATGCATCTAAAGCAATTCAGAAAGAAAGTCAAGAATCTCTTGAAAGAGCAGTAGGAAAGTATTATATGCTCCCTGATAAAGATAAGTATGATATGGTTCAGGCAATCTGCCACATTATGTGTAAGGCAGAGAAGGAAGGAACCAGTCATCGTGGTCTTCAAGATGCTCTGGGAATCTATCCTGAAGGTTTCTGGATTTTTGAATTGATGACGGTTCATAATGCTCTGTGGTCTTATTATCACGATGAGAGGCAAAAACAAGAACTCAAAGATAATTTGGATGCTTTAGAAAAGTTTACAGAAAACAAAAGAGATCATTAAGTTTCTACATAATAATGAAGATAAGTGTTAAAATCAACACAATCGCAATTGGCAATCATGACTCTATCCAGAACAGGCACAGAATACCTCACAGAGGAAGAATGGAATGAGTTAAATGCCCTCAGAGAAGCAATTAACTACGATCCACACACAGTTTCACCCGAAAAAATGGAGAAATTTACTGAACTTATGGTGAGATCTCTTGAAGGTAAAGGTGATCCTGTATCAGTACAAACAAAACCAACTAATTATTGAAATAAATAGGGTGACATTTTAGAAAGTCTTATGGATACCATAGACCAACACATTCAGAAAGATGTTGAGATCTTAAATGATCCAACAACATCACCACAGTCAAGAAGACATACAGAAGAAGAGTTAATAGCACTGGAAACATATAGGGCAAATCACCCTGAAGATTCACACGATCCAACACCATTTGAACTTTACTGCGATGCCAATCCTAACGCATTGGAGTGTAGAATATACGAGGACTAGGACACCTTAACAACTGGCACACAGGGGCATACAGACCCCTCTGGATGCCCTATAATAGTCTCATAAGCAAACGACCCATGACTGCCACCTTTGCCGACTACGCTGCCCAGCAGGATGCCCGCAACACCATTCAGTTGAATATTGTTAAGTATGGTCTGATGCTGTGCGATGCTCTCATTCAAGATGCTCCTGATGGTTATGGTTACGAACTGAATTCTTCGGGCACAAAGTATCACAAAATCTTTATGTGTATCGATGGTCGTCGTGATAGCATTCATGCTTTTATTGATAAAAAGACTGGTGAAGTTTACAAACCTGCCAGCACTAAAGCACCTGCCAAAGGTGTTCGTTATGATCTTCGTATCATTGAGCAACGTGAATGGTTGCTTGAGAATGCTGATTGGGCAGGAGGATATTTGTATCAACGATGATTAATTTTATTGCTGGAACTATCTTTGGTATCATTGCCGCAACAGTTGGATTCGGTCCAATTGCACAGGCACTTGATGGTGCCATGCGTAATTTACAGAAACAAACAATACAAATGTCTGCTCCAAAACTTCCTCCTCCTCAACAATGAAAAAACTTCTTCTGCTCATTCCCCTAGCATTTCTTTCAATTCCTGCTGTGCCAGCACCAGTACAGGCACAACAAATGACAGTGTATCAAAGTTGTATGGGCGAGGTATATTTTCCTGGATACTATGATCGGTATGGTAATTTTGTTCAGGGTGGTGTAAGTATGACAAGAGTTCCTTGTGGTGGAGGAGGTGGTGGTTCTGCCAGGATTTGTAATCCAGAAGCAGGGTCATTGTTAGGTTTAGGTATTGCCGGTGCCATTGCCGGTGGAGAGAAATACAACTATAATACCAATTATAGTGCCACTTACAGTAGGGGTGGATACTCCAGCAGTTCAAATTCCAATTATAGTAATAATAACTATTGGAAAGCACTGGGTGCCGGTGCAGGTGCATTACTGTTTGGATGCTGATGACAACAACTGACAAACTTATCTTCATCTCTTCGTTTATTTGGTTTCTTCACTGGTCATGCAATCTATCATCGAAATTAATGGATATGGTTATCGCAGGAGTGTCTGTGAGGACGTTACCACTTGGTTTTTGAATCAGTTCTTTCCACGACACAAACTCTATGTTGAGATACTTCATCGTGGACTGAAACGTGAGAACGTTTATGGTTATTGTGATTATATTGGCGATTCGTATCATAAACGTAGGTTTCTGATTGAATTGGACACTCATATGGATCAGGAGTTGTATATTAAAACTCTTTTTCATGAACTGGTGCATCTGCAACAGTGGGTGACTGGTACTCTTCGTGCAAAACGTGGTAAGAGGTATTATAATTCCATCAATGTAGAAGACATTGAGTATTGGGATCAACCACATGAGATAGAGGCACGGCAGCAGGAAGTGATCCTATATGCAGAATATATGAATGTAATCAACCCTGTGCCAGTTTCACAAGTGGCACACTGCTTTCCCAATCGACTGCTGAATGCAGTATAATTACAAGGTAATCAACGGAACACCATGAAACTTCAATCCTACACCACCGGCAACGTTGTCGATTACTATCCCGTTAAGTTTGTGGACGGTACTATCTTGACTGAATGGTTTCTGCGAGTCGTATCATTTGAGGGTATTGAAACTACATCAAAGAAGTTTCTTCGTAAGAAGGATGCGTTTGATGAAGTGAATGAACGTATTGTCCATGGTTATAAAGTGATTGACTTTAATCTCATTCCTCAAATTGGTAATCCTATTTCCGGTGCCTGCTAAATGACTACAATTCATCGTTTTAATAATCTCTTTGATGCGGTTCAATTCTTAACTGATTCATTCCATATGACAAATCAAGATGCCACTCATTTTGTCTGGGATCATCAATCAACGATTGGAACTGATCACGGAGTTTGGATTGACGTAAAATCACTGATTGAATCATGACTGAAACACAAATGAATCTGAATGTCCATGAAGTTGGCATTCTACTCTCTGCACTTCAAGTTCTGAGTCACCGGGATGAGAATGTCATTGCCAGAGATTATGGTAGTGCTTCTGCACTGTATAATAAGTTGTATTCAGTCTATGAACAGATGGATACTTCCAAGACTGAATTACGTTATGAACTGACACCCTCTTTTTAATGATGGAATTTACACTCGAACAACAAAAGATTATCTACAATGCCGTCAGGTATTATCAGATGAATCGTGTACCACTGAATAGTAATCACTATCAGGTATGTGATGAGATACTGAACGGATTGTTCAAAGAAGTGAAGATGAATTATGTGGAACCTGCTTATGAGGTTGAAGCAGTACGTCCAACACCACCTGCGAATGGATTTGGTTTTAATGTATGAACAATGAAGATCTCCAACAGTTTATCAGTGCATTTGATGATTTTATGAAACACTTTGAAACAGAAGAACTTTACTATGAAGGACGTAAAGTTTATGAGAATCACAAAGCAGAAGCACATAGAATTCAAGCACAAGAGATTGAATCCAAGGCTGCCCAACTGGAAGTGACCTGTGATTATTATATGATGGAATTCATGTGAATACAGAAACTAAACTACTCTTGGCACTCTCACAAGTCGAAGGTATTGGTAAACTGATGAAAGGGAATGAGTACGAGTCTTATGTGACATCACATCTATTTCCTATTCTTTATGAACTGAATCGACAGTTGACAAATTCCAAACAATCATCTAAAATGAAGGAGTAATTAACCAAAGAAATGAAATCACTTTATATTGTAGACTACTGGGTACCATTTCCATCTTCCGAGTATGGTGGTGTTGTTAATCTCATTGCCGAAAATGATACAGAGGCATTTGCCATTCTATCACAAGAAAAGGAGTATGATGAACAGTATGTGAATCTGATTATGCCCAATGTAGTCAGTGCTCAGAAGTTTGTTCTACAAGATGATTATGAGTCTGGTATTATTGATTCTTTTACTACTTAATTCAAATGGAAGTACTTTATCGTATTGAAGAGTTCAACACCACAGGATGGGAACTGATTGATGAGAATGAGATTCAACTGACAAAGGAAGTGTGCTCTCAGCATGTTCAACGGTATATTAATCAGGGTATTAGTCCTGATCGTTTGAGAGTCGTTGTCGATGCCTGAGTTTCCACATAAAGCTCCAAAGGATTATAGTTATGAATTTGAATCACACAATGCCAGTACTATTCGCATTATGCTCCGTTGTGATCGGCAATTTGATTATAACCTTGGTGCCAGTACCTCAACTATCTGGGGATTCTATAAACCAAAGAAACGTGCCTATTATGCACCAATCAATGCCAAGACAATTGGTAAGGAGGTAAATATAGGGAATACGACTGCTTATTCGGCAATGCCACTCAAACGCACACCATTGGAACAGTTCTTTGTATGAACACTTTTTATGAAGGACTGAATGTTAAGTATAAGGATCATCTTGGTTTTGTCAATTTTGTATGTGAGAAGTATATTACTATTTGCATTCATCAATCAGGACATAGGTCAAGAGATGTGTGTTTGTTAGTGTATCAACCACAGTGGAAGGAAGTTCAATTACTGAAACAATCAGAGAAATGAAACATCGAAAGACTGTATGGAAATGGTTTGCGATGGCACTTGGAGAGAAGGCATCCAAGTGCGATATTGAGTCTGATATTGTTGCAAGAATTCGTGCCATTATCTTTCTTACCTATCTGATCACAAACACATTTATTGTGGCAGGAGTAATTCGACACTGGAATGACAAACAAGATGTACAAGTATCAAGTAGTATACCTCAAACCAAAGAAGAAAGCATACTCAAGACAAGTGGCAACATTCTATACAATTGAAGATGCATCATACTATGAGGAATGTATTAAGCAACAAGGATGTAAAAATACGGAGATTATACCCATATTCTAAGATACTAGATAGTAATAGTTACTTTTAATTAATATGACTGATTATCCATCATTACCCGAACAGGGAAAGAATTTAGCAAAGTTTGCATTCGATGTAGTAAAGAGTGCAATGCGATCCGAAGCACTTTTAGTATCGGATGAAGTTAAAGAAGAAAGACTTGCAATCTGTCGTGCTTGTGAGTATTATGATCCAACACAGGTACGTTGTAAGCACTGTGGATGTATGCTAGAACAAAAAGCAAAGTTCGCATTAGATTCGTGTCCGGTGAATAAGTGGAAAGAATCTGATACTGATTGGGTGAATGGTAAGTATGATGAGGTATTGGAATCATTGCAACAAAAACCTGCAATGGGAGTAGTACCAGAATTCCCCAATGATCCTGAACTGAATCAGGTTTATAGTTGGGATGATAAGAGTTGGAGATGGAATGGGATCTTATGGGAGTTTATACCAGTTTTGTAACAATTTATACCAAAAAACTATTAAAAATCAATTAAAAATGTATTAATAAATATAATTTACTTTTTTATTGTTTTCTCAATAGTATTATATTAATGAGAATCAATAGTGTCTATTAGTGAGAATTAATACCTCATAAAGACCTCCGGTTCTTGTGATTAAGACCTCCGGTTCTTGTGACCTAAGCACGCGCATTATAACACGCAGAGTTCATAATGTCAACCCCCCCGGCAGAAATTTCCCAGGATCTAGTCGAGAATGTACACAAAAGCACACAAATCTAGTCGAGACGCATATATAGATACAACAATCTCGACTAGACATCAGGCATTATGCTTGCATCTCGTCGAGATTCATGCTACAATCATCTAGTACTCACACAGGATCTCGACGAGCTATGTACGACGACTATGATCTCGACTATACATACACCAACGATGCATCATATGATCTCGACGGGTATGCACTAGATCTCGACGAGGATTATGCACGAGATGGGCAAGATTACGAATCACTTGCATATAGACACTATGCATGATAGAATCTAGTACACATACACACATCTAGACATTATGTTAGCACAGAAACGCCTGCTTACGGTTACACTAGACATCATGTGTTATGATGATCTAGATGTAGAACATATAGACTGGAAAGAGTTATTAGAACTCGAAGGTAATGAGGAAGTTCATTGTAGCATCAAAGAGTACGATCCTTTCTAGTCTTGTACCAGTTTAAAGATTGGATCTCATTCTGAATAGTACAAGACTTATTGATTCTCAATAGTAGAATCTTATTGAGAATGAGGACAGTCGAGGAACTGGCACAGACCCCCTTGCAATATTTCTGAATTCGTCCTACATTACATTCGTTCCTGACAAAACCACATGAACAAGACTGAATGGGATGAATTGTACATCAAACTGTACAGTGCCTACGATTATGCTGGACTTCGTAATGAGTACGTTCGCAGGAATATTGGAGAACTGCTAGATTACATGGTTCAGTATAAAGAACGTTTCGACCTTGTGCCAGTTGGGCAAGTGTCCACTACCCGTTGACTTTTGACCCGATCCGTTCTACATTACATTCGTTCCTGAGAAAACCTCAAATGTCCGTGACTTTCCAAGCAAACTACAAAGAAGTCTTCGCAACGGAAACTGTTGAGAAGATCGAACAATTGGTAGAAGACAACTATGCTCTGGATGATATCCTGGAATTCGTTGATCAGAACTCCGAAGCAGATCTTGTTGCCTACTATGAGCAATATTGCACTGTAGGTGAGAACATTGGTTACGATGTAGTTGATGCATTCGTCAAGTATCACGGCATGAGTTATGTTGAGAACGTGGAAGATGCGTTCCGTGGTGTATACTATGATGAGGAAACGTTTGCCGAAGAATATTACACTGAAATCTATGGTGAAGTTCCTGCCTTCCTAGTTATTGATTGGGAGCAAACCTGGAAGCAGTCACTTTCATATGATTTCGACTTCATCGACGGTTACGTATTCTGCAGCAGTTTCTAACACTTAGTGCAGGGGGTGTGCCAATTCACAAGGTGGCACATACCCCCTAGACTTTGGCACCGATCCGTTCTACATTACATTCGTTCCTGAGAAAACCACATGGAAGATACACTCTGGACTGAGATTGCAGACATGGATGGTGAGATCTTCGATCTGGACATTCCTGAACTTAAGCAAGAAAAGTTCGACTTCAATGAGTACATCAACGCAAACTACGATTACTAATGCCTGAAACTATGACATTCACCGGGGACGGTGTTACCTTCCTCGGTTTGATTGGTGTAATTAGCACCGCAATCATCGTGATCACAGTGTTTCGTTCCTATTACAATTCACCCCTGAGAAAATGACACAAACTGTTTATGTTCGTTTCTCTTATGATGACAAAGTTTCGGAGGAAGTTCCTATTCACGTTGGTCTAGATCTATCAAAGAACTCTAACAGAAAACGGTTACTCAATCATCTGTTAAAGTCTAATCCTAACATCACCGAAGTTTCTTTTCTCAAATGACACTCACCACCCTACGACTTACTGAAGTTCAGTTTGATTTTGATGATTTAGATTTCACCCCAGAGCAACAACAAGAAGTTATAGATTCTGTTCTTGGTGGTACTTTTGATTTTGAGTTTGATGATGACGTTGATGAGGAAACTGTTGCTATGGCATTAGTTGAAGAGGTGACAGATTACACTGGTTGGTGTGTCTGTTCTCTCGATTATGTGACAGTTGCCTAAGTGGCACACTACCCCTTGTGGTTCCCCCGATTCCGTGCCATAATTAACAAGTAAACAACCAATCCTTACGAGGAGATTACAAATGACCAAAACTGAACAATTCATTCAAGCACTTCAATCAGTGCCCCAATCTGTATACAAAGAGTTCACAGATCGTGCCAAAGTTGTTGCACTCCAATACCCTACATCTTTCGGTATTGATTGCTTTGCACGTGGTGAAGGTATCGAATACGGGTTTCTGCAAAGTGTAACTGACTACATCGATTTGCAGGCAAACGATAAAGGTCAGGCAAACGATCCTGATTATGTTTTTGCCGGTAACATTCTGACTGATGCGAAGACACAATGTGGTGGACTGAAGCCACAACTATCTGGTAAGAAGTTGTTTTATGCTAACCAGTGGGATATTCAGAAGAAGGCACAAGGTGCATCTGAGTTTAAGTCCAAGGCAGATTGCTATGTGTTGATTGATCCTCACTATGCACGGATTGCTGTTATCGACAGTGCAGTATTCTACACCAAGAAGTTCACTCAAGGATCCGCACGTATTAGCTTTTCCGTCAAACCTGAAGAAGTGACTATGATTTATGATGGTGCAGATTCTGTGCTTGATATTCAAGTCGAGCACGATTCGAAGGCAATCTATCAGGCAATCTGGGAGAATGCAGCAACTCACGTTTAAGATGTGCCAGTCGGGGAACCGTCCACCAGGTTCCCCATTCCCCCCGATTCCGTGCCATACTAACAGCATGAAAAACACACACCTGCAACACCCCGAAGATTCCATTCTGACCGGTGACCTTTCAGTGTTAGATTGGTTCGTCAATCCTGGTCACCTCAGTGTTAAGATTGATGGTGCTCCTGCTATCGTCTTTGGCACCAATCCTGCGACGGGTAAGTTCTTCGTTGGCACCAAAAGTGTCTTTAACAAAGTTAAAATCAAAATCAATCATTCTCATGAGGAAATTGATCAAAACCACAAAGGTCAGGTTGCGGATATTCTTCATGCTTGCCTTGATTATCTGCCTGTCACAGAGTCTATCTATCAATGTGATTTTATTGGTTTTGGGGGTTCTGATACTTATACTCCCAACACGATCACTTATCACTTTCCGGAGGTAATCGATCAAAAGATTATCATCGCACCTCATACCTGTTATTATGCTGAGAACGATCTACGTGATGCTGTAGCAATGCCTGATCGTGCTATCTGGACTGATACCCCCAACGTTAAGTTTGTGACACCTACAGCATCAATCTTCGCAGGTGCTGAATACTTTGCCGACCTTAAAGAGGTGTGCAAGTTTGCTAAGGTAATGGCACTGGGTGTAGAGTTTGTGACCCCTAAAGTTTCGGCACAAATTCAACAGCAACTGAATGCTTGTATTCGTGAAGGTAAGGAAGTCAATCCTGATGACTTTGAGAATCCCAACCTGATCAGTTTCTGGAAGTTGGTGAAGTCGATCAAAGAGGATGCAGTATACCTCTGCCGCAATGATGGCCCTGCTGCTTACATCAATTACAACCGAATCGATGCCGAAGGTTATGTGATGAGCAATGAGTTCGGTATGTTCAAACTGGTCAATCGTGAGGTCTTTTCTTATGCTAACTTTAACTCCGGCAGGTTCCAGGCAGCATAAGCAATGCTTATCGGTCAGGGGGTTGACTTTGCCCCCCAAACCTGCCATACTTAACAAGTCAACCAAACGGAGCACCTCATGCGTAAG
>Ga0209500_10002430_pt1 | contig 13224 bp, 16 predicted proteins | sample S_140212_EF_Meta_FD_187323 | JGI IMG/M metagenome (GOLD analysis project Ga0209500, IMG submission 187323) | Freshwater microbial communities from Lake Simoncouche, Canada to study carbon cycling - S_140212_EF_MetaG (SPAdes) (version 2) | ecosystem: Environmental > Aquatic > Freshwater > Lake ...
TTCTCTATTTGCAAAATCTATATCTACATCAGGCATTAGTTGTATTTCTTTCTATTAGTTTCCGATCTTATTAATGCACCTTTTTCTTTGTCAATAAATTCTAATACATCTAACGTCAATTTATAACCCTTGCTCTCTTGTGCAGGATTATTAACTTCTGGCAGAATCACTTCTCCAATAGATCCGTTTTCTTTAATCACTATAATACAATCTCCATCGGCCACGTCTATACCTTCTTCCATTTTAACTTTATTACTCAATTTTAGCCTCCCGTGCTGTCTCCTGTACAAATAGAGCATCTGCCATATTGGTTTTAAATCTGTTTGACCAAAACTCCGGATTAATAAATCTTTGTATCATTTGTAATTGTTCGTCTGAAAATGATTTTAACATTTTTTTGCCAGCCGAACAACCAAGCACTAACCACGGAGATAATTTGCCAGTTTGTATGTGTTGCACCGATCGCGGAGTATTAACCAAACGAAAATAATCTGCCCATTGTACATTTTGTTCTTCTGCCCAATCCATCATGGTTTGTATAGATCTTGTGAGAGCTGCTTCCACAGGTTCTGTTTTAAGAGTGTCTATGAGATAAGCCTCGTAGAGATCGTCTCTTGCCCAATGATCCAATTTAATTCTTGAACGTATCACATAGTCAACATATTTTTCTGGATACAGAGGATTGATATGCATGATATATCTGCCAAATTTTACAAAAGCATTATAGTAGGCACTCTTGCAAAAGTCCTCATAGGTTTTGGGTTTATTATTATTTTGATGTACTTCATAAAATCGTTGGAACACCATGAACGCATTCTGCACCCATTTTTCACTTTTTTGTAGATGTCTTCTTTTGGGCTCACACACATGCACCTGTAGAGTTCTCTCTTTTGTAAAACTCTTGCCACAAAACGTGCAGGTATTAAGATTGTTTTCCATGATCCTCTAGCAGTTGTTCTAGTTCGCTATCGGTTATGAGTTTATCCAATGTTTCTAGATCTGATTGTTTAGTGTTGGGATAAATGTCCATGAGAGTTTGCAAAGACTTGTTGGGAGTTTTCTTCATGGGTTTGATCCACGGATGGAACTGTTGCTTTAATCCACCACACATAGAAGTTAGTTGCCAGCAAAGTTTTTTATGTTTGCTGCTTAATGTAAAAAGATGTTTATTAACAAACTCATTAATCATTTCTACATAATGTTCTTGATAGAATCTATCGCCTGATACTGCAGAAGCATAACGCATGATCATGTATGGACTATACAAGGATCTCTCATGATCATCTATTCTATCGTAATAATCTTTGTTACGAAAGTCTATGGCTTTCATACCATTCCTTAATTCAAAAAACTTTTTTTTCTTTTCTTCACTCATCTTCTCTCCACGTTAGTGCAAACATCGATGCATGCTTAGGATTTTTAAAAGTTATTTCTATGTTCTTACCTTTTAACTGATACCCTTGTATGCTTAATTTCTTTTTTTTAGCATGAGCCATGATCCATGTAATATAGTGTCGATTCATCAACACAGGTATCTCTCGTTCTTGTTCGTCTGGAACCAAGATAACTGGTGCTTCCATACGAACCACGTTGTCTTTTATTTTTACCATACCGAACCGTAATCCATGAACTCTGATTGTCTAGATATGTCCTTAACAAAATAAGCACATGGAGGATTGTCATCGTCTGTAAGCGGCACTGCTAATATCTGTCCTGATTTAATTTTTGGAAAATACCACTTAACTTCTTGATATATGTCCACAATGTCCACTTCAGCAAAACTGGGTTTAGAATCCGATATAGGATTAAAAATAAACGCATTGAATCCTCGGTCATTTAAACTGGTCAATGGCAACACATGTAATTCTCCTTGTTCTGGATCTCCTATAATCATTTTCCAATCCAACGGCATCTTAATTTTATAAGGCCCGATCTGCAGTACTGCTGCTGGAGCATTAAATGATTCTAAGAATATTAATGGTATAAAGAAATAATCTGGGTCTGCTGGATTAGAGTTATCTAACACTGCAAATCTTAACTTGTCGTCCACATATTCTGGTATCTTTTCTAGTATGTAGGTCTTATTTTCTAAAGTTAATATTTTCATAATTTATTATTCATTATATAAGATTTTAGATAATCAATCAATTTTTTATTACTCTCTATACCATAATGATGTGAGTTTTTCCCTAGATCGCCAATTTTTTCTTGCACATGTTGCTCTGGACTTAGATTTTTATACATAAAATCATTACCACAAAATTTAAATATATCTATTATATTTTTATTTTCGGATAAAAATTCTTGTTTTCTTATTCTAGGATACTCATTTTTTTTAAATTCATTACACATATCGAATATTAAATGATTAATATTTTTACTTTTTAGCCATCCTGAAAACATTATAATTTGTGATAAAAAATTATTAAATGCTGCAACATCGTTGTAGACTAATGTCTTTAATTTTATAAGCTGATTAATTTGTTCTATATTTAATCTAGTTTTAAATTGTTGATTCATATGATCATTGTCTTTAAATGGATCCATAGATGCACATAAAGTTTCATCATAGGTATTCCACACGTCATATTTCTCTCTAATAGATTCGTCATATCTTGTTATGTGTGTGATTGGAATAATTATTAATTCTGGTTTTCCGTATACTGCTAACCACTCGATTACTGCTTTAATCTGTCTAGATATAGAACTACCTATTCTACTAATATTAACTACCCTATCGACTTGAAATTTTTCTTTAATATACTGTTGTGTATTTTCTAAATAGAAAATTTCACTATAACTACACCCGCTTATTAAAATCGTTTTCATAATCTATTTTTTCTATGTTAAAAGGATAATTTGCTTCTTTGTAAAATTTTTTTCTTTGTCCGAGGTGTCTTTTTGCAAACTTACAACTGGAAGTTATATCCCATATGTTAACGTGTTCCTTATCTTCGGCTTTTCTTATACCTCTACCAATGCTCTGTATCACACGCACAAAGCTCTTGCCAGGTTCTATTAATACCAAATTAAAGATTCTAGGTATGTTTATTCCCACGGAAGCCACACCATAAGTGGCAATAATAACTTTGTGTTGTGCTATAGAAACTTCATCGTAATGTTCTTTTCTTTCAGTATTTTTTGTAGACCCGGATATAAACACACTGTCTGGTATTTTCTTTTCTAGCAATTCACCAGCAGATATTCTATCCACTAGGATCATTGTATTGCCTGTGGTTGCAATATCTGTAATAGTCTTTGCAATCCACGACATTCGAGTTTCGTCTGTGGTTAACCATTTTAATTCTTCTTGATAATTTTTAAATTCCGGATGATCCTGCGTTTGTAGTACATTCACATTACATTGTGCCAACACACCTTTGTCTTGTAATTCTTTGGCTGCTATCTTATTGGCCACTTCTCCTATGCTGCATTTCAATCCATAGAATTCATAATCGGCTTTTGGCACGGTGCCTGTGAGTCCCCAACGTATGCCGCATTTGGCAAATGGCCCAGTGAGCATTCTTTTTAACACATCAGCCTTGGCCATGTGTACCTCATCCACTATTATGGTATTGATATTTTCTATGGCTTCGAGGAATGCTGTAGTTTCATCATCACGGCTTTTCTTTTCCAGCACGTTTAATGATTGCCAAGTAGCAATTGTGTTGTGTCTGCCTAATTCTTTTCGGTCTCCGTAGTATACTCCTACGTCTAGATTACAAGCTAGAAAATCTTCTTCCGTCTGTGTTACAAGACTTTTATTTGGCACAATAGTTAAAGTACGTCCATAATTTTCAACCAATCTACATAGAGCCGCTGTGACAATTGTTTTGCCTGCTCCTGTGGCAATCTCTTGAATACATTGAGGATTTTCTAGAAATTTGTTTATGGTTTCCACTTGATAATCTCTTAGTGTTATAGCTTGTCCAGCACAGGGATGATTCTTGGGCCAGTTGATATCAGATAGATAATTTTCATCTATTAATTTAAATTCAAAATTGCGTGGTATTCGTTGATCTTCTAATTCCACATACACTCCGGCATTTTCCAGTATGGGCAATATTTCTCCCACTAGAGCTAGATAGGTATTGCCTCCCAATCCAAAGAAACTGACTTTGCCATCCCATCTGCCCAGTTTCACTGCTGGTAGATGTCGAGCATATGGTATTTCAAATTTAAATTTATTGCTGAGACTCTTTCTATGTTCTAGCGAAAGATTTTCAAATTTAACGTTTACTTCGTCTTTAATTACCAGTTTGCATGAGCTCATATAGATTGTACAGTGTCAGATGGTTTCTGACTCATATAATACAATCTTTTAGGCAAACTTTCAACCAATCTGTCCAGGGTGTTGGTAGACAAGGGCCATGTGGGATAATCCTGCAGCATGAATGCTACTTTGGGTCGTATTCCGGATTTTAGTAGAGTTCTTGGTATTTTATTTCTAACAAATATAATTTTAGTTGCAGCAGTAATTTTACGATTGCTAATACTTAACTGGTGCAGCTCTTTCCAATCAGCATATATCTTTGCTCGTTCTTCTATGGAACTATCTGCACTATAAACAAAATTAGCAGAAGGAAATTGTTCTAATTCTAGATCACTAATGTCAATCGGTGGATCAAATTCAAAACCAAAAGAAATTGTATCTCTCGATATGCCCACAGAGTCAAATGCTGTTAACCAGTCCTGAAACAACATAATTTCTGCTCCGGATTGCACGTCACCGCTAAACGGACATAGTGCTGGCAAGTCATCTAGTTCTATAACTGCTTCTAACAATGTTTTTTTATCATAAACTTTTCTATCCACATACAGATTAATATCCAATGCATAAGCTATCTTTTCTGCTAGAGTTGCCGCAGGTGTAGAAGTATTTCTAACATGAGAAATATTAAATTGTTTTAATTGATCTCTCTGTTGAATATATGATAAAGATTGACAATGTTCTTGCCAATATTCTACCAGCGAGTCGGAAGCATTGATTAATCTTATACAATCGTTATCTATCTCAGCAACAACAGGTAGATATTTTTTCTTTTCCTGTGCAATCTCTTTGTAGTCATCTAGTATTTTTGTGTTGAGTATTTTAAAATCATATCTCACGGCAATCAGCGTGGCATAGTAGGCCACTGTGTCGGTGTAGTTCATGGTCCACTTTTTAGTCTCGCCATCATACAGCATGGGAACCAATCCTTGAGTTTTCTTTTTTAGGCATCTTATCAATGCAATAAATTTCTCGTTATAAGGAAACCGCATCTCTAACACTTCTCTACCGTCTTCGGCTGCAAAGGTATCTATGCTCCTTTCAAAGCTGATTGTCCTAAATGGTTGGTCATAACGAGGATTGTTTATTAATTCATTGGTGTCAAAACCAAATTTATCTAAAAGTGTTTTGTACCTCTTTAGGAACATTGTGGCTAGACTGCCCTGCTTCACTGTCCAAGCATAGGGAGCATCTGCAAGACTCTGTATGGTTTTAAAATCTTTATCATGCACTCCGGAATTCTGAAAAACACCGCCAGTATTATAGGCTAGTATTTTGAGGGCAGCCTCTATAGATTCTAGCTTACGAAGCGGTGTGTTTGAGTTTGTCATTTTTTGGATAATTACAGTATAGCACAACGGACAAAAAAGTCAACAGTGTAGGAGCTTTTATGAGAAGGAAAAGAGCAATTAAATTAAGACGTAAAATAAAAGCGGAAACACTGAATGATCGGGGTCCTTATCTTACCAACAGACGTGCTATAGATCTTTGGTTTCGTTATATCAATCGAGCAGTGTTTGATAACCAATTGCCCAATTTTGACAAGATCATAATCAAGAAATGGTTAAAGAAAGCAATGGGGCAGGTGTGTGCTTATCCAGACAAAAATCCCAACATATTTGAATTGGAAATGTTAAAAAAATATAGAACCAAAAGAGATTTTATAGAGACACTGGCACACGAGATGATACATCTATACCAGTTTGCATTAAAGAAAGACACAGGCAACCACAACAGTATGTTCTATAGTTTTAGACCAAGATTTAAATTTATTGGTTTAGGACTTTCTTTGTAAATTCCTTGTAATTCATTGACCTAGTGTTTTTTAAATCTGTGCCTGTTTGCAAATGGTTAAGATATTCTGGAGGATTATCATGCACCACTGTAAAATTACAGTATGGTCTTTGTTTTATTAGTGTACGGAATTGTTTCAGCCATGCTTCAAAAACAAGATCGCTTTTTCTTTCTCCGTAATAATCTGTACCTTGATAGATGTTATTAAGTTTATTTTCGCCATATTCCCTAAAATCAAATCCTAGAAGATATAAATTTTTATGTCCATGTACACATGCTGTCCACAAGGCTTGTTGTCCAGACGCCCAGTGAGGATTATTAGGTATAAGATGCAACTTTTCTGGGTAACGATTTACTTCCAAGGAGGGAGCATAACAAATACATTTTTTATAAACCTGATCATCGATTATTCCTTTACTAATTTTAGAATCTACCATAAACAAATAGTTAGGTGTAAAATCTCTATAGAGAGCATTACACCCGTATGTTTGCCCAGAATCTTTTAAAAGAGTTAAATCAAAATTTTTTCTAGATGGGCCATTACCAATAATGTAAGCATTACCTTGAGGTACTGCTTTAACTTTATCTTCGTAAAACGCAGTTTCTTGAATTTTTTTACCTCCTCTTATAATAGTTTTTACTACAATTGTTTCTCCCGTATACGGATTCCATTCTATAGGAATTATTTCTTCTATATTTCTAATTTTTATATTTTTCATTTTATATATTTTTCTTTGAGACGGCGTCTTATTCTCTCCCATGGTAAACCTTCGCGTATTTCTGGCACTGTCCATTCTGTATAAGCTAATTTATTTGCCCACTGCTGACGTTCGGGCATAACAGGATTCTCAATTGTTGTTAAAGAATGATTTCCCACATCATAGCATAGGCTTGACTCACTTACAAATACAGGTATGCCATTGATAACGGATTCCATTGCTGGATTAGAAGAATGATTAATTACTGCCCATGCCGAATTTAAAGTATTTTTAAAATCTGTATCATCGTACGTGCTCTTATCTCTCTGTGGTTCTCCTATTTTAACATCTGTATATTTTTTTTCATTAAAATCAAATATATTTCTAGGATGTGGTCTTATTAATATAGGACGACTACTATATTTTCTAATTTCAATTATTTGTTGCTCAATCCACTCTGCCATGCTTGGTTTGCCTCTCCACTGATGACTAGTGTCATGTTGTCCACATATTATTATCGTATCTCCGTTTTGTTTCCATGGTTTTATTTCTATATTAAATTTTGACCATCTTGTGTCATCAAACTCATCATTAGCAAAATCAGCATCTCTGTTTATGCCATTAATGCCTATCTTCCATGTGCTGTTTCTTTTAAGTCCCCCTACTTCCATTACAACAACAGGCTTTTTTCTTTCTTGAAAACTATTCCATATTTTTCTATTGGCAGACATTCTGCCAGACCATAGCACAGACCAAATAACAGCAACATCACAATCGTCGTCTTTATTGATAGATATTTTTTCTCCTTTTGATTGTAGATGTTCCATGAAAGCAGCAAAGACTGGTTTACTGTTAAGACTTCCATTCTCAGGAAATAATGCTATTTTCATTTTTTCTTTTTTGCCGGCAAAGCGCTAGGAACTTTTTGCCAATAATCAATTTTCCAAACATTAGCAGGAGCATCATTCATAGGAGCTCGTAAATCACTTTTAGCACTAGTGCCAATCTCTTTTCTATCTCCACCCTTCATATGATCCATGTATAATCCTAACTCACTATTAATAAACACATGATGTCCTTTGACATTTTTGCCATAACCAATATCATTAACTTTAATCTGATATTTTTCTTGAAATTTTCTAGCTAGGTGCCAGAATACAAAACTATCATGCCATTCTAGTAATTGGAATACTTCATCAGTAATGTATAATTTTTCCCATTCAGCAACAAATTCTTTCGTGTTAGGATGTTGTAAATTATATCCTACAAATCCACATTCGGGATATTTGCCCCCATCTTTCAATGCATATCTTTCTCTGCCTAAAAAAGTTAACATAGCATCTCGAGGTAGTAAAGTTTCAAGAAAATTTAAAGGTATGGGTCTAAATGTAAAAGTATCAGCATCAACCCATAGTACATAATCATAATTGGGAGAATTTCTCACAGCATTGACAACACAGAAAACCTTATTACTGAATCTCACAGCGTCCCAAAGGAAAGATCCTTTGTTTTTATCCAATCCTCCTTTTTGTTGTAGAGCAGCAGGTCTTCTAACTCCTCCTGGTATCTCTTGTAATTCTCCACATGCCACGGGATCACTTTTGTGTTTGTTTTTAAATTTTAATAATTCTGGTTCAGCAGCGTTGAGATCAATCCATGTGATTTTAGGATGATCATAATTGGGTTTAGGTTCTTCAAGATAAACCACTAGATCTATTTCGTTAGGCCATTGCTCGGCAATACTCTTGATACCTCTGCCAGAATAGGTGTCCCACGTACCTGGTTTGTAGGAAGTGATTACTTTAATTTTCATATTTTTATTTAATTCAAAATTTCATCTTATATTTTTTTGTCCAATCTTTCATCATCCATGTTGGAACCCATGTTTTTTCAAAAGGTGCAGAAATCTCGGTAATATGTTTATTTGCTTCCAAACAACGGTTATAAAATGGTCTCATTACTCCTAATAAATTAATCCAAAAAGGCATAGGACAAGTCCACCCAGTTTTAGGTTTGTTTATTATTATGTCAGGCAATAAACCTTTATAAGCAATCTTTGTTAATAACTTGGTATCACTTTTATTTGTTCCAATTTTAAAACTTGATGGTATTGATAAACAATAACTCATAAAACTTTTTGTAGCTAGTGGAAATCGTCCTTCCATTCCATATGCCATGCCATAACGATCGTTCCTATTAAAAAATTCTTCCGGCACCTGCGTTATGCAATCTAACGACATATAAGAATTAATTATATCATCTGGATTGAATAATTCTTGAGGCAAGTGACCAATTAAATATTCTTTAATTTGTTCTCTATTCATATGAGGAACATTAACTTTTATAGGTCGTTTAATTCTATTCATCCATGTGTCTATGAGACTATTCCAATCTCTTAATTCTCCTGTTGCTATTTTTTCTTTAAGTTTCCAGTATTTTTGATAACCACCCAGTATCTCATCCCCCATATCGCCCGCCATAGTTACAATTGTGCCTGCCTCAGAAAGTATTTTATTAGTATGACAATACATGGCCATACTAGGATTGTACACAGGTTCTTCCATATGATAAATGGCATGTTCCCAACAGTGCTCTACTATTTTAGGAGTTATTATAATTTCTTTATGATTAAATCCCATCTGCCTTGCAAATGCCAATGCTGTGTTAGCATCGCTATTATGATCTTCTGGACTATGTTGGTTCGGATTCATTCTGTTGGTGAATGTATCTAATTTTCCTTTTAACTGGTATAATTCATATGCGACTAAACTAGAATCAAGACCCCCGCTTAAAAATACCCCAATTGGTCTATTACCGATAGCACTCATCTTTATTGTTTTTTTAACTTGAGAAATAAATTCTTCTTTTTGAAAAGTATGATTGCTAGTAGGTTTAATATAAAATCTTTTTTTAGATTTTATTCTTTTATTTGCAATATCATAAACAATAGTTTCCCCACTTAATAATTTTTTAATTCTAGAATAGAAAGTATGGTTGCTAACATTAATTCCTATCTGTGTCATCAGACTCAGACTTAGATTATCTATAGTTCTAGATCCCGGAACAACATCTAGCATACCTTTAATTTCAGAACCAAACACTAACCCTTGATTAATTTCAGCATAGAATACTGGCTTAATTCCTGCATGATCTCTGCTCAAAACTAATTCTTTTTTATTAGGATTATAATAAGCAAATCCGTGCATAGAATCGATTTGGTCTATAAAATCTAAACCATAGGTGTCCAGTCCCCAAGCCAATAATTCAGTATCGCAAGTGGTCTTTGGTATAAAAGCAGAATATCTTTCTATTAATTCAAAGTAGTTGAATATCTCTCCATTGTAGACCAAAATGTTTCCTGCGGGAGTTTTCCATGGTTGCTGACTAACCCTAGGATTATCTGTTATGGACAAAAGGTTATGTCCTAGGGTAATAAAATTATCATTATAAATTCCTCTACCATCTGGACCTCTATGAGAACAGATATCAATATACTTTTCTATAAATTCTCGATTATTTTCTGTTATACCATATATGCCACACATATTACAATCCTAATCTCTGTTTAAATCTACGAAACACCGTGCCATCTTTAATTTCTTCTGTTGTCCACATTTTATATCCCAGGTCATTCAACCATTGTGTACGATCAGGATATTCTGGTGATTCTATTTTGGTTAAATCTTTGTTAGCCACTGGCCAGCATATTGATAAATCTGAAGTACAGAACGTGGGTATACCTCGTACACAACTATCTGTGCTGGCTGTTGAGTTATGAGTTACCACAGCATGACAGTTGGTTATTACTTCTTGAAAGTTAAATCTGTAAAACTTTTTATTATCACCTGTAAAGAATTTTTCTTTTATTATTAATTCAACGTCGCTAGGAAATTCATTTTTTCTTTGTTCCATTACTGCTATATGGTTAGGATGAGGTCTCACTAAAAATTTTCTAGAAGTTAGTGGTCTCAATATTTTATAGACTCCGTTAAACCAATCGATTGGATCTAATTCATTCATACTCCAGTTATCTTTAGGCTGTAATACAAATAGTATTGGATCCTCTGGATTAGATTTTCTCCATGGTTCATTTTTAATATTCCATAAATCCTTCATCATTTCCCATCGATCTGTAGGAGAATTATCCGATAAGAAGTTGCCATTATTCATAGGAGAATATAGAGCCACACGCCAGTGGTGTTTAGCATGATCTACTGTGTTTCCAAAACTGCTTAATAAACCCCCATCAAATGTAATAATATAGATACCTTTTTTCTTAGCACGTTCTACAAGGTCTCTCCTTCTGCCTTTAGTATGATGCATCTGTTTATCACCGCCGTAACCAAACATACAACCGATGGGTGCTGTGGGCTCCATTTCATCTTTTTGCCATTCTCCTGTAAGATTTTTATTAACAATTACGGGCTCATCCCCAGATGCTCGTATGCCTTCGGCCATGTATTGTAATAAATCCCAGCTGGCTCCGCGGCGTCTATCTTTAACTGTTCTTCTAAATATTTCAACTTTCATCTAAAACTTTCCAGGCATATCCGTTACTCATTTCTTCTGCAGAAAATTGTCCATATGCTAAAGAATAATAACAGGGTTCTCTATCCTCATATTTAGGCGTTTCTATTTTTGTAAAATCTGTTTCTGCAATAGGTGCACATGAGTTCATTGAGTCTGTGAACACAGGCACTCCTCGTGCTGTGGCTTCTATAGTTATGTTACTGTTAAATGTTACTATGGCATGCGTATCATTCCAATCAATTGGGGTTGTTGTATCTTCATTATCATTGGGTCCTGGCATTAGTCTTCCTAGTTGATCTATTTTGCTGTCTGGGTTATATCCTTTATTTCTCACAACTATCTCTCGATCAGTGTTTGCTCGTAAAGTTTCTAAAGTTTTAGATAACCAATCTTCTTGATCGAACATAACTGCCATGCTGTGTGTGGGAGGACACACTACAATTTTATGACCTCTTTTTTTCCATGGTTCTATCTTGAATGGAAAATATTTTTTAAATCGATCATCATTTCGATTTTCCATAAATTTTTTTACATGACTATTTTTAGTTATTCTTAACAAGTATGGATTGGTGCGACTTTCGCCCCAGTATGGCCGGTCCATAAAATAAAAATCAATTTTATTTTTTTGTGCCCAATGATACACCATATTAGTTCCTCTTAATATTCCAAATAGTATAACTTTGTCAGCATCTCTTTGTTGTATTACTTGATCATATGGTAAAATCTTCGATCCTGGTAATCCTTGCTGTGCCCACGTTATGTATTTTTCTGTAGCGGGTCTGTTGGTTTTACTTAGATAAATCATCATTATTAATTATTTTGTTTTTTCATTGCTTAAATATAAAGACTGGCATGAAGAATCTCATAATTCAATATTATATAGATACCAACCTATATACTCAACCAAATTTCAATAATCTCGGCCCTAGTCCTGCTGAACAATATTCCAGCTATAGTTTTCAAGTCTATTGTAAAAAATATTCAATTGATTACATAAAAATTACCAAACCTAAACTAGGATTTAAACACCCAACATGGGAAAGGTTTGATTTATGGTTAGACCGTTCGTGGTGGGATAGGTATGATCAAATAATGTATGTTGATAGTGATGTTTTTGCTCTTCCTCATGCTCCAGATATATTTAAAAATTTATCAGTTGATGATTCCTTCAAATCTCCAGTTTACAGAAAATTTAGAAATCATCCAGATATTGCAAAAGAATTATCTAAAAAAAATATATTAGCACAAACAATACCTGCAGAAGAAATTGCAAAAAAATTTATACAACCGGGAGTTTTTATTTTGAATAAAAAATGTACAGAAATTATGCTACCACACATTGAAGAATATAAAAATATATCAGACAATAGTATAGACGACGGAATGTTTTTAAATTATTGTCTTGTTAAAAGCAAAGTTCCAACGTTAGATTTAAATTTTAAATATAATGTAAAAAATAACGCAGAACACATACGATTAAAAGACATTTATTTTTTACATTGCGCTGGAGGTAAAAAACATAGAACAGGCACAGCTATTTGGAAAGTATTAGAATCCTTATATCCTGAAGTACAGGCAAATTATTCAAATCTTAGATAGTATTTTTAATAATTCTGAAGTATCTATATGAATATTATTAAAATCTTTTAATCTTTTTACTCCCGTTATTTTATTTTTAGAATTTTTTATTGGTATTTTTTTTCCTAGTAATACATGATGAGATAATCCTAAATGATGACTTAGCACGGGATAAACTTTCTTCTCTAACAATTCCGTTTGACTTATTTCTATTACTTTTGTTCCTGTTTGGCACCATAACAGATTGGTTAATCCAGCACCGTGTGTGGATATCACATGTGAGGCTGCTGAAAAAAGTTCTATCTGTTTCTTTGTGCTCATACCAGTTAATGTTACTGTTTCCCAACCTTGCAG
>Ga0209500_10002440_pt1 | contig 13169 bp, 10 predicted proteins | sample S_140212_EF_Meta_FD_187323 | JGI IMG/M metagenome (GOLD analysis project Ga0209500, IMG submission 187323) | Freshwater microbial communities from Lake Simoncouche, Canada to study carbon cycling - S_140212_EF_MetaG (SPAdes) (version 2) | ecosystem: Environmental > Aquatic > Freshwater > Lake ...
GACTTTCGGAATCACTGCCAAGAGTTTGCCGTCTTCATCAAAGAGGTAGGCGGCCCGCAGCGGACCGAGGTACTTTTTACCGTACATGGATTTCTCGACGATCGCATCCATGGCCTGCGAGAACTGGTCCTCTGGATCCGCCACCAAGGTGTACTTGAAGCCATGCTTGGCGGCGTACTTGGAGTGGGAGGCGCAAGTATCTCGGGAGACACCAATAATTGTAAACCCTTGCTTACCAAGGGCTTTCTCATGTTTAGCAAGGTCCGCAGTCTGCTTATCACAGGCCGAGGTGTTGTTGCGCATGTAGACCGAAACGACCGTCGGGCCGTCGATGAGCTTAGAAAAGGGGCCGTTGACGGGCTTTCCGTCGACAAAAGCATCGATTTTGAAGGATAACTTTGGCTTTTTTCCTGGTGTCAGCATGGCGAGGAGAGGGAGAAGGGTGCGCCGATGAGGGGAGGCGATCGCTTGGCTTTGTCAAACGGGGCTGGGTTTTCGCAAATAACTGTACCGCCCGCCGGCTTCCTCGCCCTTTCCCCTTTACAAACCACCCCCAGTCTTCTTTGTTCAGCCCCTTTCCGCCATGCAAAAGACCCGCAAGTCAGTCTCCAAGCGCTTTAAGGTGACCGGTACCGGCAAAGTGATGCGTCGTTCCGCGAACACGCGCCACCTGCTCAGCTCCAAGTCCCGCAAGCAGCGCCGTCGTGCCAACAAGTCCAAGCGCGTCGACTCCGGCTTCGAGAAGAAGATGCTGGCTTCGATGCCTTTTGCCTAAATCGGCGATCCCCTCTGGCCAAAAGGGTGTTCTCAAGGCGACCCCGCGGCCTCTTATAAACCAATAAAAATACCACACCAACATGCCTCGTGCAACCAACGGTCCAGCCACTAAGGCGCGCAAACGTCGCGCCATTCGTGCCGCTAAGGGCTACTTCGGAAATAAATCCCGCCTGTACGTCTACGCTCTCGAAGCCGTCCAGCGCGCGCAGAAGTTCGCTTACCGCGATCGTCGCAAAAACAAGTCCACTTTCCGCCAGCTGTGGATCGTGCGTCTGAACGCTGCCTGCCGTCCCCTCGGCATCAGCTACAGCCGCCTCGTCAATGGTCTCAAGAAGGCGAATATCACGATTGATCGTAAGAACCTCAGCGAGCTCGCGATTCACGACGCTCCGGCGTTCGTGTCCATCGTGACCAAGGCTCAGGCCGCGTTGAAGTAAGCGCGCTGCCAGCGTCACCTCGAAGGCCCCGGTCACCCCGGGGCCTTTTTGTTTTCGGAGGGGTGCTTTCGCTTGCCGATTGGCCCCGCCCCCGCACAAATCAAGGGCATGCAGCAGCAGCTCGCCCAGCTCGTCGCCACCGCCCAGCAGGAGGCCCTCGCCGTCACGTCTCGTGCCGAGCTCGAGGCCTTCAAGGCGCGCGTGGTCGGACCCAACGGCTCCCTCACCGCGGTGATGAAGGGGATGGCCACGTTGTCGAAGGAAGAACGCCCCGTCGTGGGTAAGTTGATCAACGAGGCGAAGCGGTCCGTCGAGGAGCTGCTCGCCGCCTTACTTCTCAAGGTCGAGGACGCCGAGATCGCCGCCGCCCTCGGCACGCCCTGGGATGCCACGCTGACCGGCCCTGATGCTCCCGCCGGCTCCCTGCACCCGCTCACGCGCACCCGCGAGCGCATCCTGGCTTCGTTCCGCAAGCTGGGCTTCACGGTCGCCGAGGGTCCCGAAATCGAAACGGAGTGGCATTGTTTCGACGCACTCAACACGCCCGCCGATCACCCAGCGCGTGACATGCAGGATACGCTCTACATGCCGAAGGCTTTCCGCTCCGCCGACGCCCCGCGTAAGGGTGAAGAGGCGCTCGTGCTCCGCACCCACACGTCGAGCGTCCAGGTACGCACGATGCTTTCCCGTAAGCCGCCATTCCGGATCGTGGCCCCAGGTCGTTGCTTCCGCCGCGACGCCGTCGACGCGACGCACTCCGCTAACTTCCACCAGGTCGAGGGTCTTTGGATCGACCGTAATGTGACGCTCGCTGACTTGCGCGGGGTGCTCGACTTCTTCGTGAAGGAGACGTTCGGGCCCGACGCCGAAATCCGCCTGCGTCCGTCGTTCTTCCCGTTCACGGAGCCGTCCTTCGAAATGGACCTGCGCTCGCCGAACCTCGGCCGTCTGTCCAATCGCTGGCTCGAAATCATGGGCTGCGGTCTGGTCGACCCTAAGGTGCTCGAGCTCTGTGGGCTCGACCCCGCTGAATTCTCCGGCCTAGCCTTCGGGCTCGGGCTCGAACGCATCGCGATGCTGGTCCACGGCATCGATGACATCCGCCATTTCTACAATAACGACCTGCGCTTCCTGCGCCAGTTCGCCTAAACCATGAAAGTTTCTTTCCAAGCGCTCTCCCGCCACGTCGACCTTTCCGGGGTCACGACCGATCGTCTCGCCGAGGTGCTCCCGATGCTGGGGCTCGAGGTGGAGTCAGTCCACACGTTCGGCCTCGCACCGCTACCCCTCGTGGTGGTCGGTGAGATCGTGTCTTTCGAAAAACACCCGTCCGCCGATCGTCTCAGTGTTTGCCGCGTCGACGTGGGTGATGGTAACCCGCGTCAAATCGTTTGCGGCGCCAAGAATTTCAAGGCGGGCGACCGCGTGCCCGTCGCCCTACCTGGTACGGTGATGCCTGGTGGTTTTGAAATTAAGGTCTCGAAACTCCGTGACGTCGATTCGGCAGGCATGCTGTGCTCGTCCGAAGAGCTGGGCCTCGGCAAGGGCGAGGATGGGCTGCTCATCCTGACGCCCCAACAGCCTGCTCCCGGGACGCTGCTCAATAAATTATTCGGCGCTCCCGATACGGTGCTCGAGATTTCCGTGACGCCTAACCGCGGCGATTGCCTCGGTCTGCGTGGGGTCGCCCGTGATGTGGCCGCTGCCCTCAACTTGCCGTTGAAGCCGCTGACGGTGAAGACGGCCGCTGGCCTCGCCGCCGCGCCGACTACTCAAGATGCGTTCGGTTTCGTCCGCTCGTCCTCTGAGTTCTGTCCTTACTACACGCTGCGCACGTTGAAGAATGTGAAGGTGGGCCCAAGCCCCGATTGGCTCCGTCGTGACCTCGAAGCCGCGGGTCTGCGTCCAATCAACAATGTGGTCGATATCACCAACTGGGTGCTGCTCGAACTGGGCCAGCCGCTCCACGCGTTCGACGCGGCCAAGGTCGCCGGTGGCATCGAAGCGCGCCCCGCCCGCGAGGGCGAGGAGCTCGTGCTGCTCGACGGCAAGAAGGTGAAATTGGAAACGGGGATCTGCATCATCGCCGATGCCCAGCGTCCGCTCGTCGTCGCTGGCGTCATGGGTGGCAACGAAAGTGGTGTGACCAACGCCACGACCACCGTCCTGCTCGAAGCGGCTTGGTTCAAGCCCGGCGAAATCCGCCGCGTGGCCCGCCGTCTCGGCGTGTCCACCGATTCTTCGCACCGCTTCGCCCGGGATGTGGATCCCGCCGGCGTTGAACTGGCTTCACGCCTCGCAACGGACTTACTCATCGAACTGGCCGGCGCTGAAGTGGTCGGACCCGCCGTGGTCGTGGGCCAGCCGCCCCGCGCCGACGCCCATATCGCGCTGCCCGTCGGCTACGTGGCCGCTAAGTTGGGCACAGCCATCGCCGATGCCGATGTGACCCAAGCGTTCCAGCGCTTAGGCTTTACGGTCTCGCCGACGTCGACCGGTTTCTCCGTGCTGGTGCCGTCCTTCCGCTCCGATGTGACGCGCCCCATTGACTTGGTTGAAGAATTCATCCGCATCCACGGGACCGATAAGGTGCCCGCCGGCCGCCCCATCGCCCCGCTCCCAGGCGACGAAGATACACGTTCATCAGGTTTCACCCGCGAGGTGGCTATCCGTCTCGCCGGCGCGGGTTTCACGGAGTGCTGTCATTATACTTTACGCGATGCCGCTGAGGTTGCCCGTACGCTCGGCGACGCCGCGGCCTCGCAGCTGGCCCTCGAGAACCCGCTCACTGCCGACCAATCGCATGTGCGCGCATCGCTCGTCCCCGGCCTCACCGCCGCCCTTGCCCTCAATGTCTCGGTCCACGCCGACCCCCGCGGTCTTTTCGAGGTCGGGGTCGTCTTCCGTCCGCAAGCCGATGGCACGGTGCGCGAATTCCTCGCAGTGGCCTTCGCCGCCCCCGCGGAATCGCTCGTGCGTTCCTGGAAATCGCGCGAGGCCTTTGATGTCCTGCGTGCGAAGCGCTTGCTGTCCGACGTTGCCACGCTCGCCGGCGTGACGGCTTCGCGCCTGTCCTTCGGTGTCGCCACGGGTGGTCTCTGGCAGGCCGACCATGCTTCTTCTTTAGTCGATCGCGGCCGCTCCGCTGACGGTGCCTGCGGCGTCCTTGACCTCCGCTGGACGCGCTCGCTCGGCCTGAAGGGTTCCATCGTGGCCGGCGAATTCCTGCTGCCTCGCTCCACGTTCGCCGACGCACTCCGTATCCCGCGCTTTGAGGCGTTCTCGTCCTTCCCACCCGCCACGCGCGATGTCGCCGTCATCGTGCCGACCACTACCGCCGCCGGCGAGGTGCTCAATCGCGTCCAACAGGCTGCCGCCAAGGCTGCCGGTAAGGAGTTCGCCTTGGAGTCGGTCAATTGTTTCGACGTTTTCAGCGGCCCCGGCCTGCCCGAGGGCACGCGTAGCGTAGCCTTCGAGATTCGCTGGCGCCACGCCGCCCGCACGCTCACCGATGAAGAAGCGAACCGCGCTATGGCCACCGTCATCGCCGCGCTCGAGAAGGGCGCTGGCTGGACCATCCGTAGCTAATCGCCATGGCCGAAGGTTTTGACATCGACCATCTCGCGAAGCTCGCCCGCCTCAGCCTCACTCCCGAGGAGAAGGCGCTGTATTCGTCCCAGCTGAATTCCATCATCGGTCACTTTCAGGCCCTGGCGCAGGCCGACCTGCCCTCGTCCATCGACGATGCCCGCGTGGTCCGTGAATCCGCCCTGCGCTCCGACGTTCCTGGCCCGTCCCTCGGTGCCGAGGCGGTGACTCGGATTGCACCGGCTTCGCGTGATGGGCAAATTTCCGTCCCGCGCGTCGTGGACGACGAAGCCTAAGCCATGGCCGACATTCTCCACACGCTTTCTGCCGTCGAATTGGGCCGCCGCCTCGCCGCGGGCACGCTGACGTCCCGCGCGCTTTGCGCGGCGCTCATCGCCCGCTACGACGTCTTAAACGATAAGGTCGGTGCGTTCACGCACCTCGATCGCGCGGATGTCCTCGCCCAAGCCGATGCTTCCGATGCCCGCCGTCAGGCCGGACAGGGCAGGGGCCCACTCGAAGGTATCCCCGTCGCGATTAAGGATAATATCGCCGTCAAGGGGCAGCCCCTGACGTGCTCCAGCAAGATGCTGGCGTCGTTGGTGTCTCCGTATGATTCCCACGTGGCCGAGCGTCTCCGCGCGGCTGGTGCCATTCTCTACGGCCGCTTGAACATGGATGAGTTCGCCATGGGTTCGTCCACCGAGAACTCCGCGGTCCGCAAGACGTTCAACCCTTGGGATCTGACCCGTATCCCTGGTGGCTCTTCCGGTGGTAGTGCCGCCGCCCTCGCTGCAGGCCTCGTCCCGCTTTCTCTCGGCTCCGACACGGGTGGCTCCATCCGTCAGCCGGCGTCGCATTGCGGCGTGGTTGGCCTGAAGCCTACTTACGGCCTAGTGTCCCGCTTCGGCCTCGTGGCCTTCGCGTCGTCGCTCGACCAGATTGGCCCGATGGCCCGTTGCGTCGAAGACTGCGAACTCTTGCTCGCCGTGCTGGCTTCCGCCGACGCCCGCGACATGACCTGCTTCGGCTCCGACGAGCGTGCGCTGACCGCAGCAGGCGAGGCCAAGAAGCTTCGCATTGGCATCCCGAAGGGTTTCCTCGGCAAGGGTGTCGCCCCTGAGGTCGCTGCGGCCGTCAATGCCGCCATTGAATTCTACCGCGCCCAGGGTTGCGCGATCTCCGAGGTCGAGCTGCCTTCCGCTGACCTCGCCGTGCCGACTTACTACGTGGTCGCGACGGCCGAGGCTTCTTCGAATTTGGGCCGTTACGATGGCGTCCGCTACGGTCATCGTTCCGCGCAGGCCTCGACGCCAGTCGAGATGATGACGAATAGCCGCTCCGAGGGCTTTGGCCCCGAGGTGAAGCGCCGTATCTTGCTGGGGACGTTCGTGCTGAGCGCTGGTTACGCCGATGCGTATTATAATCGCGCCCTCCGAGCCCGCGCTAAGATCCGGGCCGAATACTTGGCCGCACTGTCGCAGGTGGATGTGCTGCTGACCCCGACGGTCCCAACGCCGGCGTTCAAGGTCGGTGAAAAGGCATCCGACCCCCTCCAACTTTACTTGGAAGATATCTTCACGATTCCGGCCAACCTCGCAGGGCTGCCAGCACTCTCCGTGCCCTGCGGTCAGTCTGGCCACCTGCCGGTCGGCTTTCACCTCGTGGGTGCTCCGCTCTCCGAAGCCAAACTGCTCGCCGCGGGTCGCCTCTTCGAGGCCGCCCATGGCTTCGCTCACCAACAAGCCGCGCTATGAGTTCCTCCTCTGACTGGGAAGTCGTCATCGGGCTCGAGGTGCACGTCCAACTACACACGCGCGCTAAGGTCTTCGCGTCTTCGTCCTGGGGTTTCGGCCAAGAGCCGAACGAACAGGTCGACCCGGTCGTCCTCGGCCTGCCCGGTACGTTGCCGGTCGTGAACCGCGAAGCGGTGGAGAAATCCATCCTCTTCGGCTTGGTCGTCGGTGCCGAGATCCCCGCGCGCTGCGCCTGGGATCGGAAGAACTACTTCTACCCAGACAACCCGAAGAACTACCAGCTCACGCAAAAGGATTTCCCGGTCGTCATCGGTGGTTCCGTGGAGATCGAGTTACCCGGTCCGTCCCGCAATGTGATGGGCGAGCATAAGCACGTCCGCATTCACCACGCCCACCTCGAAGAAGATGTGGGTAAACTGAGCCACGCAGGCAGCGGCTCGTTGGTTGACTATAACCGCGCTGGCGTGCCGCTCCTCGAGATTGTCACCGAGCCCGACCTCCGTTCCTCCGCCGAAGCCGAAGCGTTCCTGCGTGCCCTCGTGGCGATGCTCACCCAAGCGGGTGTGGCTGACTGTGATATGGAAAAGGGCCAGCTGCGTTGTGACTGCAATGTCTCCATCCGCCATCCCGGCGCCCCGCTCGGCACTCGTACGGAGACCAAGAACTTGAATTCTATCTCGAGCGTCCGCGACACGGTCATCTTCGAGACGGCCCGTCAAATCCGTGAACTGGAAGCCGGCCGCACTATCACGCAAGAAACGCGTGGCTGGAATGCCGACCTCGGTCGCGGTTACGTGCTGCGCGATAAGGAAGACGCCCACGACTACCGGTATTTCCCGGATCCAGATATCCCCACGCTCGAATTGTCCCGCGCAACGGTCGAGCGTCTGGCTAAGCAGGTCCCCGAAAACCTCTTCGACCGTCAGCGTCGCTACATGGACACGCTGGGGCTACCGTTCACGGCGGCTTCGGTGCTCGTTGCCAACCGCGAGCTGGCCGAATGGTTCGAGTTGTCCGTCGCTGCTCACCCAGCCAACCCACAGGGCATCGCCAACCTCGTCGCCAACGACCTCCTCCGCGACCTTTCCGCTGCCGGTTCGACGACAGGCTTCGACGAGGCCGCGCCGGCTCCAGTCTCCCTTTCTTCCTGTCCAATCAAGCCCGCCCAGCTCGCCGGCTTGGTGAAGCTCACTGATGAAGGCGTCATCTCCAAGCAACAGGCCAAGGAGGTCTTCGCCGAGATGTTTAAGTCCGGCCAAGATGCCGCTGCCATCGTCGACGCCAAGGGTCTCCGTCAAAACAGCGATACCGGTGAACTTGAGAAGATTATCCAAGAGGTCATCGCTGACCCGGCCGTGGCCAAGTCCATCGCCGAATACCGCGCCGGCAACGAGAAGGCCATTAATGCACTCAAGGGTCCCATCATGAAGCGTACGCAGGGTAAGGCGAACCCCGGTCTGATCGACCAGTTACTCCGGAAGGCCCTCGGATGAGCGAAGCCCTCGCTGCGGAGTCGCCTTGGGCCGCTGGCCTCAAGGCTGCTCGCGATAACCTCATCCCCTCGCTGTTCATCCTCGCCGCTGCCGCTGGCTTGGTGGTGTGCTATTACCAGGTACCCACGGTCAAGGTCTGGCTCGATGTCGTGGGAAAGGTCAACGCGGAGAACCCGACGCTCTTCGCGATGCTCTGCACGGGCGTGACGGCGGGTTTTATTCCATGGTGCTTCCGCATGGCTTTCCCCAGCCTGCGTCCCGCCCGTCCGGGGCTCGACCTACTACATAGCTTTGTGTGGTGGATGACGATGGGGGTGTTGGTGCGCTATTTCTACGCGTTTCAGGGTTGGTGTTTTGGCACCGAGCCGTCCGTCCGCGTGGTCATTCTCAAGGTCCTCGTTGATCAATCGTTGTTTACAGTGCTCTGCGGGGCGCCCTTTAACGCCATCTCTCACCTCTGGAAGGATTCGAATTGGGATACCGCCAAGTTGCGTGCCTCCATGGGCCCAGGCTGGTATCGCCGCTTGGTCCTACCGAACTTACTTCCCAATTTCTTGGTTTGGTTGCCCGGCAACGTGATCTTTTACAGTATGCCAGCCGAACTACAGCTCCCGGTCGCCAATTGCATCGGCTGCTTCTGGGCCCTCATGTGCGTGCGCATCGCCAAGCATTCAGCTGTCTCTAGGTAGGGGCGCGACTGCGTCGCGTCCGTTCGCCAATCGACGTGCGTCCGCCTTGTATCGGGTAGGGTAGGCACTGTATCGAGGTAGGGTAGGCACTGCGTGCCAACCTAGCTGCCTCGGGTAGGGACAGCACCACGTGCTGTCCTCGTTGCCTCTCGCGGGCTCCGCCCGCGGGTAGGGGCAAGGCTTCGCCTTGACCTCCTAGACAAGGAGGACGCGGCGAAGCCACGCCCCTACCATCCCTCCGTACTCCGAACTCTGTAATCTGTACTCTGATTTTAATCCCCCTTTCACTCTGTCTCGGGTAGGGGCGCGACTGCGTCGCGTCCGTTCGCCAATCGACGTCCGAATCTCGACTTAACTACTCGGGCTCCGCCCGCGCTCCGTACTCCGTACTCTGTACTCTATCCTGCCACGTCCCTACCTATTCTTGCATCCCCCTTTCCACTTTTCCACAGGAGCTCCGCTCCGATTTGCACCTTTGCACGGATATCTTTCCGTAATCTGTACTCCGTACTCTGTCCTCTGGTCCCACCTTTCCACCTTCGCACCCATCTTCAGCTCCATGTCCCCTTGTCACCCTGTCAACCTGTCCCCTAATCTTTCCCGATGCTCCGCCTCACCTGCCTTCTTCCCTTGATCGTCTTAGCCGCTGACCCAGTCGCGGAATTCCGTGGGTCGGCCAAGCAAGTGTCCGCGGTCGTCAGCCAGCCCGCCGCTGAGGGAATGGTTGTCGTGACGGTGGAGTTCGGCGCCACCGACGTCGATTCAGTGACGACCATGAAGGCCGAAACACGACGGCTGTTGGCGCTCAACGTCGCAGTGCCCAAGGGCCAGACGGTGACGCGCCGTTTTCTGGTTGATGTGCGGCGGCCAGAATACACCGGCGGTCGGGTCACGCTTAAGGCTCGCGAGACTAGCAATTCTACCTGGGATCAGCAGCTGTCACTTGAATTCCTCGGCCCGACGGCTCGCGCTAAGGTTGTTTCGGTGGCGCCTGCCCCCAACTCGACGGTGCGCATCTTCCTCGCCGGCGATTCGACGATGACCGATCAAGCCAACGAACCCTACGTTGGCTGGGGCCAAGCGTTCCCGCTCTTCATCGGTGAACGGGCGGTGGTCGCTAATCATGCGGAGTCCGGTCGCGCGCTGCGTTCATTCCAAGGCGAGCATCGCCTCGACAAGATTCTGTCCCAACTCCGTAAGGATGATTTCGTTCTCATTCAGTTCGGCCATAACGATCAGAAGGAGAAGGGCGAAGGGGTCGGGGCTTTCACGACCTATGCCAAGCGCCTGCGTGATTACCTCGACGCTATCCAGGCCAAGGGCGGCAAGCCGGTCCTGGTCACCGCCGTTGCCCGTCGTCGTTTTGATGATAAGGGTCAAGTGACCGAGTCGCTGGGCGACTTCCCCGAAGCGGTCCGCCGCGTGGCTAAGGAGCGTTCGGTTCCCTTGATCGACCTCAATGCCTCGTCCAAGCAAATCTACCAAGCCCTCGGGGTCGAGAAGAGCAAACTCGCCCTCCTGCATTACCCGGCCAAGACGTTCCCGGGGCAGACCGACCCGCTTCGTGACGACACGCATTTCAGCGCCTACGGTGCCTATGAGATGGCCCGCTGCGTCATCGAAGGCATCCGTCAAGGGGTCCCCGAGCTGGCGGCCTTCCTGGCCCCGTCCGTGCAGCCATTCGACCCGTCCCACCCCGACGACCCAGCCCAAGTCGCCATTCTGGCCAGCCCGTTCAGCAAGGGCGATCAGCCCGAGGGGAAATGATTCGTTCCAGCACGGCCTCGGCTTGAAACCTGGGCTGGGCTGAGCGAGCCTTCGAGCTGTGCCCGATCTTTTCGGTGAAATTGAACCCGGCGTCGCCGAGGTGGTCCCGTTTGATGGCGGGGCCCGGGCCTACTCGTATTCAGTCCCGGCGGCGCTCAAGGATACGCTGCAGGTCGGTCAACTGGTCCGCGTGCCGCTCGGGGGCCGCACGAGTCTTGGCGTGGTTTGGAAATACCCCGCGGAAGCCCCGCCTGCTGCTAAGCTGCGTAGTATCATTTTACTCGAGCACGAGCAGCCCGTACTCACGCCCGATGTCTGTAAACTCGCGGAGTGGATGGCCGGCTATTACGGCTGCGGGCTCAATTCAGTCCTCGAGACGGTTCTGCCCGCTGCGGTGCGCAAAGGGGTCCGCCCCGTGCTGCGTCGTCTGCTCACGTTAATCGCCCCGCCCGATGCGGAGGCGCTCGCCAAGCTCCGTCGCAAGGCCCCGCGCCAAGCTCAGGTGCTCGACTACCTTGCTGCGCAAAAAGAACCCGCTGACCGCGCGAAGCTCGTCACGGGTCTAGGGATTTCGCAGCAGGCGGTGGATGGCCTGCTCCGTGCCGGGGTGATTAAGGAAGACGCCAGCGTGCTCTGGCGCGTGGCCTACAATGATCCTTTCGCCGAAGCGGAATCCGTTCCGACCGCCGGCCATACGCTCAATGTGGACCAACTCGCCGCTGTGGCGTCGGTCTCGCAGAGTTTGGACAGCAAGGCCTTCAAGGCCCACTTGCTGCACGGTGTCACGGGCTCAGGGAAGACGGAAGTCTACGTCGCCTTAATCCGTAAGGTCGTCGCCGAGGGCGGCTCCGCCATCTTCCTGGTTCCCGAAGTTGCCCTGACGCCTCAGACGGTCGGCCGACTGCGCTCCCGGCTCACCGACCTCGGCGCCAAGGTCGTGGTCTGGCATAGCCACCTCTCGGCGGGCGAGCGATTTGACGCGTGGATGGCGATGTCCCTCGGACAAGCCCGCGTGGTCGTCGGTGCGCGCTCCGCCGTTTTCGCGCCGCTCCCCAACCTCCGGCTCATCGTGGTCGACGAGGAGCACGAGCCTTCCTTCAAGCAGGGCGAGACGCCGATGTACCACGGCCGCGATGTCGCGGTCATGCGCGCTTCCGTCCTCGGCGCGGCCTGCGTGCTCGGTTCGGCCACGCCGTCGCTGGAGACCTGGAAGAACGCCACGGCCGGACGTTACGTGCTGAACTCGATGCCCAAGCGCGTCGACGACCGCCCGATGCCAGCCTTTCGCATCGTCGATATGCGCCGTGAGGTCCTGCACTCGAAGGGCCAGAACGTGCTCTCACGTGAACTCGTCGATGGCATCCACGAACGCCTTCGCAAGGGCGAGCAGACCATCTTATTCCTCAACCGTCGCGGGCACTCGCGTTCGCTCGTCTGCCCGGATTGTGGGGAGGCGGTGCAATGCCCACGCTGTTCGGTGTCGCTAACGCTCCACTCGACTGACCACACCGCCCGTTGCCACCTGTGCGATCACCGTGAGCCCGCGCCCGCGGTCTGCCCCAAGTGCCGCTCGCCGAAGGTCCGCTGGAAGGGCTACGGCACCCAAAAGGTCGAAGAGGTCATCCACCGGATGTTCCCCCGCGCCCGCGTGGCCCGTATCGACGCCGATACCATGGGGAAGAAGGACCTCTTTCGCCAAGTGCTCTCGGATTTCCGCGCCGGCCGTTACGACATGCTCCTCGGGACGCAGATGATCGCTAAGGGGCTCGACTTCCCGCGGGTGACGTTAGTGGGCATCATCGACGCTGATTTATCGCTGCAGCTACCTGACTTCCGGGCCGCGGAGCGGACGTTTCAACTGCTCACGCAGGTCGCGGGCCGCGCGGGCCGTGGCCAACTCGAGGGGGCCGTGGTCGTGCAGACGTTCCAGCCGGCATCGGATCCGGTGCAGTTCGCTAAGCGGCTCGACTTCCAAGGCTTCGCCGCGGCGGAGCTCGTGAAGCGGTCGGAGTTTGGTTACCCGCCCGAGCGTCACCTCATTCGCCACGTCTTCCGTGGGCGTAATGTTGAGAAGGTGAACTTCGTCGCTGATGCCTGGGTCAAGGAACTCGAACGCCTCCATCCTGGCCTCGCCGAAATCCGCGGCCCCGCGCCGTGTCCCTTTGAGCGCGTCCAAGATCAGCACCGCGTGCACATCTGGTATTTCGTGCATGGCGTGAAATCCTTCCTCGCCGCCGCCTTGCCCCTCCGCACGAAAATCCTCGGCGACGACGACGTCATCGACGTCCTCGACGTCGACGCCCAAGATTGCGGTTAATTAGGGGCGCGGCGAAGCCGCGCGGAGTACAGAGTTCAGAGTACGGAGTACTGAATCGAGTGGATGCCTCGGGTAGGGGCAGCACCGCGTGCTGCCCTAGCTGCCTCGGGTAGGGGCGCGACTGCGTCGCGTCCGTTCGCCGCGTGACGTCCGAATCTCGACTTAACTTCGCGGCCTCTAGCCGCGCTCTGTAATCTGTACTCCGTACTCCGTACTCTGTACTCTATCCTGCCACGTCCCTAGCTTTTCTCCGTACTCCGTACTCCGTCCTCTGTACTCTGATTTCAATTCACCTTTCCACCTTTGCACAGGAGCACCGCGCCGATTTGCACCTTTGCACTGCT
>Ga0209500_10002446_pt1 | contig 13162 bp, 5 predicted proteins | sample S_140212_EF_Meta_FD_187323 | JGI IMG/M metagenome (GOLD analysis project Ga0209500, IMG submission 187323) | Freshwater microbial communities from Lake Simoncouche, Canada to study carbon cycling - S_140212_EF_MetaG (SPAdes) (version 2) | ecosystem: Environmental > Aquatic > Freshwater > Lake ...
ATGATAAAAAAGTTTTACCATCAATGCGCTCAATGCAGTTTGGTGGTAAACCAATTGAAATTTCACCAAACAGAATTTACAACTGTGCTTATTTACCGATTGACCACTTAGACGCATTTGCTGAAAGTATGTTCTTATTGTTAGGTGGAACAGGTGTTGGATATTCAGTTCAAAAACATCACGTAGAAAAACTACCTGAAATTAGAAAACCTAACACAAATAGAACAAGAAGATTTTTGGTTGGAGATTCAATTGAAGGTTGGGCTGACGCAATCAAAGTATTAATGAAATCTTACTTTGGTGAAAATTTGTCAACACCTGAATTTGATTTTTCAGATATTAGACCAAAAGGAGCACAACTTGTAACATCAGGTGGCAAAGCACCAGGACCACAACCTTTGAAAGATTGTATTCACAAATTAAAAGGTATGTTGGATGCAAAAGAAGATGGTCAAAAATTATCATCAATTGAAGTTCACGATATGGTATGTCACATTGCAGACGCAGTTCTTGCTGGTGGTATTCGTAGAGCAGCTTTGATTTCTTTATTCAGTGCTGATGACCAAGAGATGATTTCTTGTAAGTCAGGTACATGGTGGGAAACAAACCCACAAAGAGGTAGAGCTAACAATTCAGCGGCGTTAGTTAGACACAAAATTACAAAAGAATTTTTCTTAGATTTGTGGAAACGTGTTGAAGCATCAGGGGCTGGTGAACCTGGTATCTATTTTACAAATGATAAAGATTGGGGAACTAATCCATGTTGTGAAATCGCATTGAGACCAAACCAATTCTGCAACTTATGTGAGGTAAATGTTTCTGACATTGAATCACAAGAAGATTTGAACAACCGTGTTAAAGCGGCGACTTTCATCGGAACACTTCAAGCTGGTTATACTGACTTCCATTACTTGAGAGATGTATGGAAACGTACAACTGAAAAAGATGCGTTGATTGGAGTATCAATGACAGGTATCGGTTCAGGTGTTGTATTGGGTTATAACATGAAAGAAGCAGCTAAACTTGTTAAAGAAGAAAACGCAAGAGTTGCTGACTTAATTGGTATCAACAAATCAGCTCGTACAACTACTGTAAAACCAGCAGGAACCACATCTTTGACATTGGGAACATCTTCAGGTATCCACGCATGGCACAACGACTATTATGTTCGCAGAGTTCGTGTAGGTAAGAACGAATCTATTTACCAATACTTAGCAATGAATCACCCTGAGTTGGTTGAAGATGAATATTTCCGTCCACATGACACGGCAGTTATTTCAGTTCCACAAAAAGCACCCGAAGGAGCAATTTTAAGAACAGAGTCACCTTTCCAATTGTTGGACCGTGTTAAGAAAATCACACAAGAATGGGTTAAACCTGGACACAGAACTGGTTCAAACAGTCACAACGTATCTGCAACAATCAGTTTAAAACCCGAAGATTGGGAATTGGCTGGTGAATGGATGTGGAATAACAGAGATTTCTATAATGGATTATCGGTATTACCCTATAATGGGGGTAGTTATATTCAAGCACCTTTTGAGGATTGTACCAAAGAAGAATACGAAAGATTATTTTCTAAATTACAGTCAATTGACTTATCAAAAGTCATTGAATTACAAGATGATACATCACTTTCAGATTCTGTCGCTTGCGGCGGGGGAGCGTGTGAAATTGTTTAATCAAAATAAAACTATTAATAATTTGGAAGGGGGAAGTCAAAAACTTCTCCCTTCTGATTTTTATATTGAAAATGGAATTTATGTGTTCACAAAAGAGTTTCATTTAAGGAGGGGTAGTTGTTGTGGTAATGGTTGTAGACATTGTCCTTTTTTTCCTGCTCACAAAAAAGGGAATACAACTATATTTATAGACAATGGCTAATGGTGTAACTTATGGTATTAATTTTCCTTTTAATGATTCATTAAAGGGGGATTACCTTTCTTTGTCTCAAAATCCTGACCAAGAAATAAGAAGTAATTTAATTCATTTAATTTTAACCCGAAAAGGTAGTAGATATTATTTACCTGATTTCGGTACTAAAATTTATGAATTTATTTTTGAACCATTAGATGGTGTTACGTTTGAATCAATTAAAGATGATATCAGAGATAATGTTAGTAAATATATTCCTAATTTAATTATTAATGATATTATTGTTTTACCATATGATGAGTATGAATCAGTTGGTACTTTAAACACAGAAAATTTAGGAAATGGTGTTTATAGAGTTGCCGGTAGAAACACTTCAGAGTATACGGCTAAAATGAGAATTGATTATACAATTAGTGATAATGCATTTCAAACAAAAGATTTTGTAATTATAAATATTTAACATAAATGGCTGAGAAAAGAATATCCTATACCGTCCGAGATTTCGCGGCTATAAGACAAGAACTTATTGATTATACTAGACAGTATTATCCTGAATTAATTGACAATTTTAATGACGCATCAATTTTTTCAGTATTGATGGATTTAAACGCTGCCGTAACCGATAACTTACATTATCATATTGACAGAAGTATTCAAGAGACGGTTCTTGAATTTGCCAAACAAAGAAGTTCAATTTATAACATCGCAAGAACTTACGGTTTAAAAATACCAGGTAACAGACCATCAATTGCGGTTTGTGATATTAGTATTAATGTACCTGTATTTGGTGATAGACCAAACCCTGATTATATGGGTGTACTAAAAGCGGGTTCACAATTTGTTGGAGCGGGACAAACATTTGAAAATCCAAATGATATTAATTTCTCTTCAGCATTTAGTTCATCAGGAATTGCAAACCAAAAAGTAATACCAATTTTAGATGCGTCAAACAACGTTCAAAGTTATAATATTATAAAAAGAGAAGTAGTTGTTAATGGCATTACAAAAGTATTCAAGAAAGTTATTACATCGGCAGATGCAACACCATTTTTAAGTTTGTATTTACCCGAAAGAAACGTTGTTAACGTTTTGTCAATTATACAAAAAGATGGTATAACCTATAATAACATTCCAGCATACCAAGAATTTTTAAGTCCTGTTGGTAAGTGGTATGAAGTTCCAGCTTTAGCCGAAGACACTGTTTTTATTCCTGACCCAGGAAAAACAACTGACCAATCAAATATTAAGGTTGGAAAATATATTAGAACTAGCAATAAATTTATTACTGAGTTTACACCTGAAAACTTTTTGAAGTTAACATTTGGTGGTGGTAATACATCCGCTGATGACCAATTGGCTGCTTTTGCACAAACAGGCGTACCACTAAGAATTAATGATTATCAAAATAATTTAAGTTTGGGTTATATCCCAACACCAAATACTACTTTATTTATTCAATACAGAGTTGGTGGTGGACTTGAAAGTAATGTTGGTGTCAATGTTATCAACACTGTTGGTAATGTATTGTTTGATGTTAACGGTGCGTCATCTGAAATCGCAAACGCAGTTAGAAACTCAATTCAATGTACCAACGTAACCGCAGCTATTGGAGGAGCAAATCCACCATCAGTTGAAGAAGTGAGAAACTTAGTTACATTTAATTTCTCATCACAAAACAGAGCGGTAACAATTGGTGACTATTATTCTTTAATACAAAAAATGCCAGGACAATTCGGAATACCAGCTAAAGTAGGTATTATAGAAAATAATAACAAAATAAATGTTGTATTATTAACACAGGATACTAATGGTAAAATGACACAAAATGTACCAACAGTATTAAAAGATAATGTTGCAACTTATTTATCAAATTACCGAATGATGAATGACTATGTTAGTGTTACAACTGGTAAAGTTATTGATTTAGCATTTGAAATTTATATTTCTATTGCAAAAAATACAAACCAAAACTCAATCATTTCTGATGTTATCACAAAGGTTAATGATTATATGATACCACAAGCAAGAGAATTTGGTCAAAATGTTTTAATATCTGAAATCAAAAGTATTGTTCAAAATATTGAAGGTGTTATTAATATATCTGATGTTAAGGTGTTTGGAAGAGTGGGTGGTAAGTACTCATCATCACAAACGGCTCAAAAATACGAAGATTCAACCACAAAACAAATTAAGTTAATTGACGATATTATCTACGCAGAACCAACAGAATTTTATCAAATCAGATATTCTAATACCGATATCGGTGTCCGTGTGAAACAATAACCTTCACAAGGAAATTACTTCAACTATTTTTGTAAAATAAGAGATTAACTATTTATGAGAAAGAACAATTATGCCTAAAACTTATAGGATACGAACATCAGTAGGAAATAGTACACAATCTGACAAAACCATCAAAGTACAAGTTGACCAAGATTTTGATTTCTTGGAAATTCTTTCTTTGAAACTTACACAATCTGATGTGTATAGAAGTTTTTGTTCTGACTACGGTGTTGTCGTTGGTCGTGTTGTTGCCAACGGTGGATACGGGGTACCAAATGCTAAAGTATCGGTGTTTGTACCAATTGACGCTGTTGACCAAAATGACCCAGTAATATCCGCATTATATCCATATAAGAATGTTACGGATAAAAACGAAGATGGTTATAGATATAACTTACTTCCGTATACACCTTCGTATGAAGGACACGCAGCCACAGGTACTTTCCCAACAAGGGATGACGTTTTAACAAGAACTGAAGTATTACAAATATATGAAAAATATTACAAGTACACTGTAAAGACAAATGAATCGGGTGACTACATGATTGTTGGTGTTCCTTTGGGAAATCAACAAGTAATGTTGGACTTGGATTTATCTGACATGGGTTGTTTTTCATTGAGACCAACAGATTTAATCAGAATGAATCTTGGTAACCCAAAACAGTTTGACGGTAACCAATTTAAAAGTTCAGTTGATTTATCATCATTACCACAGATTGTTAATCAAAGAAGAAGTATTTCAGTTTCTTCATTTTGGGGAACAGGAGATGTTTGTGATGTTGGAATTACAAGAGTTGATTTTGATTTAAGAGATTCAAATATCACGATTGAGCCTACGGCAACTTTTATGGGTTCAATCATGACATCTAACGATGGTGTCATGTTGAAAAACAATTGTAAACCAAGTTCAGAACAAGGTGACTTGTGTGGTATGGTTGCAGGACCTGGTAGAATTTTAGCTGTAAGACAAACAATAAATACTAATCTTAATGGTGACCCAATATTAGAACAATACCAATTAGAACAAGGTGGTAAAGTAATTGATGAAAATGGTGCTTTTGTTGTTGATGTGCCAATGAACTTGGATTATGTAACAACAAATGAATTTGGTGAATTAATTTTTTCAAATATTCCAAGTGTTGGTATTCCAACAAAAGGTAAGTATAGATTCAAAGTTAAAACAAATGAAGGTGAAAAAGAAGTTGGAGCAATACAAACATCAAGTAGTATTATTGGTCCAAACTTATTAAATCTTTCAGCATTCAATCCAAAAGGTAGTTTATTACGTGGAAACTTTTTGGTTCCAAATATTAGAGAATATGGATGGGATGGTAATGTTGACCCATCAACTAAAAGTGATGAAACTACAACATTTTCACCAATATTTAATGATAACACCAAATTAATTGAAACAAAAACTTTTGATTCATCTGATTTTGGTTCAGGTGGAAGAGCGTTATTAATTAGTTCAGTTTTAGGTGAATATAAAAGTATAACATATAAAATTAATAATGTTAGTGATAATTCTAAATGGGTTGATTTACCAAACTTAATAGACAAATTAGAAATTACAGTTGAGAAAAAAACAACCACAACCGTTGTTAACGGAGTTGTAATTGAAACACCACAAACAATAACTATTAATTTTAATAGTTACGATTATAAATTTTCACTATTTCAAAGGTCATACGCCTTTTCATTAGATTGGGATGATTACCCTAATAAAAACGAAGCCATTGGTTGTCAAGATTTTTTCTATGAATTTAATTATAACAAAGTTTATACAACCGCACAACTAATTGATGAGTATAGGAAAGGAACAAATAGAAGTAGATTCTTATCTATTAAAGAAATATTGGACAGAAGTTGTGACTCAGAAGTAAATAAGTTTCCAATCAATGACGGGGTTAGAAACTTTGATTTACTATATTTTATAGTTTCAATTTTATTCCAAATATTTGGTATTATAGGTGGGTTAATAATAATAATCTATCATATTGTTAAATTTTTATGGAATAACTTTGCACCCGCATTACTAGTTGGATTAATCACAATATCACTTATTAACTCTGCTCAGGAATTTATTGCAGCTTCCGCGGCAATTATTGGCTCTGCGTTAAGTTTTGGGGCAACATTCTTATTATCGTTACCATTTTTCGCGAAAGGAGTTGCTTGGCTTGCGGCCGCAACACTAATAGGATTACTATTTAAAAAACTTAGTAAATTTAGATTTCCATCCTTTAATCTACCTATGATTACATACCCCGATTGTTCAACATGTGATTGTGGAACATCAGGGGACAATAACTTCGCGGTAGACACTTTAGGTCATGGTGATGTTAATTCTTCACCAATGGCGGATGTAAATCTACCCGGAGCATATAAACCATTTGATGGTGATAATATAGTATCATTTAAGAAAAATAGTGGATACGGTGAAGTATTTGCTGGTAATGATACCGCTGATACTAAAAACTTTGCTCGTACACCGTATTATAATAACACGTTAGGTGAATATTTTTGGAGCGAAAATAATATACCAATCCCTGAAAGAATTAACCTATACAATACAAAAGGACATTATTTTAAAACTTTACCTGGTGGTGGTTCTAATAGAATTAAAGTTTATCCAAATCACGCTTTAAATTTTGATTTAAATCCTAATTTATTTTACGAAGACCAACCAATGGTCTTTTTGGTTGACTCAGACGCTTTAACAACATTCCAAACAGGAAGTTTAATATCTTTTGTTAGTTTGGCTAAAACTTATGATGTGAATATTTTAAGTGCGTCAACAGTACAAAATGGGTTAAACAATTACTCAGTAACGGGAACAACAATATCCTCAGGTACAACTCCTTTAAATATTAGTTATGCAAATCCTGACGGTAGTGGTACTATTACAAAAGAATTTAAGATTGCCCAAACATTATATAATAATGGTATTGGTAGTTATACATTCCCATCTGATATTGAATATCACCAAGTGGTTACGGCAACAACAGTAGGTGCGATACAAAATATTGTTAATTCAAAAACAAAAGATACAACATTATATAACAGTAGTTTTTACAATAGAATTATTAATGGTCAGATGACTGTTTATTTTGATAAAGTTAAAGATGAAAATGATGATAAAATAAAAGGTTCACCATCAACAGAAACACCACTACAAAAAATTGAAAATTATAAAAACTTAGGGGTGATAATCTTAATGAAGGGAGTTGACCCATATACCACAAGACAAAAAACAAAAATTGATATTTCAAAACCATTTGGACTTGTTGATGGTTCTATGGTTGTTGAATCAAATTATAAATTAAACATACCAATAGCTCCAAATTTAAATCTTCTTAGACATGATTCATTAGTTAATAATAATGTTACATTATTCAATCAATCATACGTGTTTACACCATCAATTGGTAGTACTTCATTTAAGTACAGTGCTTATACAACACACAACCACTCATTATATTCAAGTTTTGATTCTAACCATGACTATACTAATACAGACAACCTTCTTAATAATCCCGTAGGTACTCAAATAGGTGGACCCACGGGATATTACGCGGCTGGTGAATATGCGCCATTCGGTGCATCGGCGGGACGAAATACATATGTATCAAACAATAATTCAAATGGATATTTCACTAATGAATATGTTGAAGGTGGTGGATTAATGGCAAGAAAAGCCACTGGTGGTGCTGGATTTACTACATATAATAGCGATGTGTATTCCACAGGCATTACACTTGATATGTCAACAAGTACTAAAATTATTATGAGGTCAGATAGATTACCTCGTTCAAGTTCATTTGATGACAGATTTGTTTTTGCACAAAATAAGGCTTTTTCCGTATTTGTTGTTTCAGATAATGGTGTTTCATCTGAAATTGAAGGTAGTGTTACTTCAAACTCTGATTACACAACAAATAGTGCTGTTGATTTTGAAAATGCATACGGTTCAGGTACAACATCAGTTATGAGTAGTTTTAGTTGTAACACAATTGTTCCTTTAGGAGCTTACCAACAAACACCACCAAATCAAATGACACTTAAACCAAAAGAAGATTCTGTTTATTATACTGATGGTGATACCGAATACCCAATTATAACAAATGGGTGTTATACTTTAGTTGCCAAAGATTTGGCAATCAGTGCTGATTTAAAATCATTTGCAGAATGGAAATCAAGATTCTTAATGGGTTTTGCAATTTGTAGAAATGTGTTTGGCATGACATTTACAAACAATTGGATTAATGGTGTTTTATATATGCCAGGGTTCCAAAATGACAAGATATACCCAGGTATTGAAGTTACAAATCCAACCTATGTTTATTGTAAACAAAAGATTGTATTCAAAGAAGAAAACAATTCATTCTTTTATCGTTCATCACCATTCAACGAAAACAATGGAAACTTTGTTGGAATGAGAAATACTCAAGTTGCCGATAATTTTGGCAATCAATACTTTTTAGGCAATCCGACAACGATTGTAGATTTAGGACCAAAAGACAATATTATTAAAAATGTTTGTGCTCAACCTGAATTTCAAGGATATGTTTTAGACACATTAAAGGCAACATCATTCCAAGGAATTAGTGACTTGATACAATTTTTTATTGTAAGTAGATTAACCAACGCAAGTTTCTTAGAAAGACTTTTAAGTTTGGGTGATTCATCAATTAGCGAGTTATTTAGTAGACCAGCACAAAAAATTGACGGTGATTTTGCACAATTGAACAGTATTAACAATGAAATAGGTGTTGTACCTTTTTCACCTGAATCATATAGTCAACAGAATTTATTTTACGGAGCAACTCCAAAACCTGTTGTTGGAGTGTTCTTTAGTTCCGATACGGTAACAAGGGACTATATTTCACCTGGTCGTGAAATATTTATAGACACATCAACAAAATTTGGTTACAACACATTTGGACACAAAACACAACAAGTACCAATGTATAAATGGGAAATTAAACAAGGTGACGCACCGTCACCAAGTATTTTTGGTGGTGAAATGAATAATTGGTTAACATCCCCTTCAGATTTTTATGTTACACCATATCAAGGGATTGATAGATTAAATGATAGTACATATTTTGCAAGTGAAGTAAAACACCCAACAGTGCAAAGACCTGGTTATATTTATAACTCAATACCTTTAAAAGATATTAATGGTAATGTAACAGGTTTTACATACACAGGATATACAACACCTCCAATAAACGCAGGTAATAGAGTTGTGGTTGGTGCTCCTTATCATTTCTATTTTGGATTGAAAAAAGGTAAGACCGCTTTTGACATATTTGTAACTAAAAATCTAATTAATATATAATGGGTAATATTCAAAATGATATAACAATTATTAAAGGTAACCTTAGATATAAAGGTGCATCTGAAAGGTTGATATCTTTACCCGTTGAATTTGTTGGGGACCGAAAACAATTAATAGAATCTGATAGAAGTAGAAATATTAATGCTGCGGAACAAACTGAAGTTGAAAGACAATCGTCAACAACATTTAGGATTGGTGGAAAAATATCAAACATATTTTCAAATATTATTTCAGGGACAACTGATTATGATGGGTATAAAAATTTCTTATATCTAACAAATCCATTATCTGTTGTTCAAAACAATCAAATTTTATTTAACAATTTTGAAAGAGTTCCTGATACATTTGGTTTAAAGTGGGGAGGACTTCCACAATATAATGAATTTAACTTTATTAGAAACGATGTTGAAAATCCTCATAATGTTTTACAACCACAAAGTGCGTCAACATATAATTGGGGGGTTTACTTAAGTTATCCATTTTCATCTGACACCAAACAACAAATGTCATACGTTGATAAACAAATAAATGGTACACCATTAACATTTATTGCTGAAGAAGGAATACCTTTTACAATTATTAATACCGTTCAGAATGGTGCCAACTATATTACTTTTAGATGTGCGGGTAATCACAATTTAAAAACATATCAATACGTTGAATTATCTATTAACTATAATGGTAATCGTTTATTTAGAGTTGATGTGTTGGGTGAACAAGGATACGATAATGAAAACACAAGTTTTTCATTCATCAATCCTGGTTATACAGGAACCACATTTGTAAATGGGGTTTCGGGTACATTTAAAAGAATTGGGGACATTTCAAATTCGGGTGAAAGTAAATCAAGATATTATATTAGATTACATAAAATCTTAACCAATGAAAATGAGTCGGACATATCTAAAATGGGATTTGAACACGTACCATTTTCAAACCAACAAAAAATTGAATATTCTGCACTTACGCCAAACTTACAACAAAGAGTTTCAATTAAAGAAAACTCACAATCATTTAGTTTCACATTCAAAAAAGATTTGAATATTAATACAATGGTTGATAACAATATGAAACCAATTACAGATGTATTTGTAACAATTGTTAATAAAGGATATTATGGGTGGTTTAACAAACCAAAACCAACCAGTACTGATAAATATGGACTACAAAAAGGTTGGTCATTTAATTTCCATTCGGATAGTTTGGATGATTGGTGGGAAACAAACAACAATGAAAACTTGGTTGAGATACCTGTTAGTTCATATAATAAAGTATCAAACGGTAATCAATATACCTTTTATTATAATCAACCATTAAACATTGATGATGTTTTATCAGGTGATTTTTGTGAATATAACGACATTGAACAGATGGAATATGTTATATCCAATTGTAAACATAAGATAACCTTTAATGATACATTATATCAAACTCAAATGTTCACAAGTAATAACCCACCTGGTTATTTTTATACACCACACAATGCTGTTAAGTTAAGGGATTTTGCCGATTCTGTGACGGGTGCTGTAGGTCAAAACGTAAATACAAGACCATCATGGGCATATTTTTCACAAAACCGTAACACTTGGTTATGGAGAACAATCTTGGATTATGGTGTTTTTGAAAATGGAAACGGTGTTGATTATCCGTTTTTAAATGATGCTCATTATCCGTTTTCACAAATATTATTCTTACAATCAACACCATTTAGTAACATAAACCAATCTGTTGCGGTAACCGCTCAACCAATCAAAGATTTGTGTGAATAATTTTAGACTAAGATATAACCCCCTTCAAAACGCAAATACAGATATTGATTTGGCGTTACAGACACCCATCTTAACAACATGGGATTTAAATGGTGTAAATGAAAGCATTGATGTTTTTGAAAATGAAATTGTTCAAAAAGCAGTTAACCCAATTGATAATTTTGAAACCATAAGATATTCACACGCACGTTGGGCTCCTCAGATTATTAATGTTGACCCAAAAACTAGTACCCATTATGATTTTTATTTTTATTCGGCAACAACAGATTCATCAATAACGGCAACAACAACAAATACGGCATGGGTTACCGATTATAGGGCAAACGGATTTACAAGTAGACAAATTTATTATAATGACGATGTTTTTTCAAAATCATATTTTAAATTAGATTTTTATGATTCTAAAAAAAGTACATCACAACAAAATTTATTAACAATTATAATTCCAACACAACAAGGTTTAACAACCTCTGCGGTAATTGGACAAAACACCGTCGCCATTAGAAAACCTGAATATCAATTAAACTTTACTGGTGACAAGGAAGGTTATTTTGTTTATTGGTTAAAATCACCTGAATTTTTTAATCCTGAAATTAACACCTTATATATGTCTGCAAAATTTTATGATGCAAGCATTGGTGGATTTAAAAGAATGATGAATTCGCCACAAGGTACAATAGATAATAAATTTAACTTTTCACAAGAAACGTATTTTTACTATACACTTAACTTGAATTACGATGATTATACCTATGAGGTATTTTTAGATAATGAACTAAATCCATTGACCAAAGTAGGTACTGATTATAACCCTATTAAATGGTATGAATATGTTAATCCATGAACACAGAACAATATAATATAGTAGTATCCCAAGAATTTTTAGAATCGGCCAAAGTTGATGTTTATGTTCCATATCCTGATGGAGGTGGTAGAGGTGAACCTGCTTGGACGGGATTAACTTATTTATTATCGGGTGGAACCAATGGTGCATCAATGTTAACAGGTTTAACAATTCCTATTATGTTTAAACAAACATATAAAGACATTGGATATTACTCAGGTTTTGATGGTGCGATATATCAAAAAGATATTAATAACAATTTTATTTATAGTGGCGTAACGGGAAACTCAGCATATACTTTATATCTGTATAATACATCAGAAGTATTGGCTCAAGATATAACATATACCGTTGATTGGGGTGACAACCAACCAACAGAAACAATTATAAAAAAATATCCTGATTACACATCACATGATTATCCACCACTTACAAGTGGTACACCAAAAACATATGAAGTTAGATTAAGTGGAACCGCAGCTTGGGGTACAACCGTTACTACAAAAAATGTAACAATGCCATATACTGAAATAAGTTTTGATAATCCTGAGGGAGAATATTATTTTGTTCCTCGTGATGGATATTGGTCAGGAACTCCCGTTTCGTATAAATGGATATTCACAGGTGACAGTGAAAATAATATTCAAGCTCAAATATCTTCAAATTACACAACAATACCATTTTTGGTATCAGGATTTACAAGTTCAAAGTTAACACAATTAAAACAATACGGTCCTAATCCCTATGTTGAAGGTGTACCCGTTTTTCAAAAAGGTGAAATTCTTGGTTACGTTAAAAATTTAGGACCTGATTATACGGGTTATACATATTTGAATACTTTATATTATGACTTCCCACAAGGGTATACATTATTCATTGCAAACTCATCAGGATTGACCGAAAATAATATAACACCAGTGCCAATTGTTAAAGAAGAAATATTAATTGGTATGGTAAACGCAACAGAAATACAATCAAATGTATTTATTAACAGGGGCAAATTATCAGGAACGGAAAGTTTACTTAGATTAGGTGAAGTTGACAATCTTG
>Ga0209500_10002447_pt1 | contig 13159 bp, 21 predicted proteins | sample S_140212_EF_Meta_FD_187323 | JGI IMG/M metagenome (GOLD analysis project Ga0209500, IMG submission 187323) | Freshwater microbial communities from Lake Simoncouche, Canada to study carbon cycling - S_140212_EF_MetaG (SPAdes) (version 2) | ecosystem: Environmental > Aquatic > Freshwater > Lake ...
AGCTGATATAGCTCTTGAAGTTATAATCTCAAAGCTTGCCGATGCTTGCTCAAAAATACTCCAATGGCTATGCCGAATACAATACTTTAAAAGTTTTGTAAATTCAGCTTTATCAGGATTTTTTGCGCTAACTCTGGCATGACGAGCTATAACTCTCTCAGCATCAGGTGTTACCCAATCAAGTTGGACTTTATGCACAAGAAGCTAAGCAACTTCATCTACATTAAAGCCACGTGGAGATTTTTCAAGTACGAGGAAATGCTTCTTGGTATCTAAGCCGCTTTGTAAGTTCGGACGGCGTGATACCTGCGACCCTCATGGGAGCAAGACCCAACCTTGAACCCGCCATACGGACTGGAAAATCGTTATCCATTACTTACCCATCTGCTTCATTGCTTTAACTTTAGCCAAAATCATTAAGTTTGTTGGCGTATTGTGGCTGGTTACTATCTTATTATCACTAATTTCTTGCGTATTTAAAAAGTACTGGTTCGGGTTTAGCATTTCTTGCTGGAGTAATGCTCGTTGTTCCGGAGTATTTTGAGCAATAGAAGCCATGTACTGCATCTGACTCATATCATCAGCACTGTCTCGAAACGGAATCTCTTTCTGGTTGTACCCAGCAACCCCAGTTAACTCGGTGCTTTTCTTAATGTTTCCTTCACTGTACTCAACAGGACCAACGGGTGGTCTTGTGTAGACGCCACGGTTGTGCTGGATTTGTGCTGCTATCCGACTAGAGTCGTCCATCTGGACACCACGACGGATCCCAATCTCCAAAGGAGTGTTGGCCGTCATCAAACCGGGAGGCAGAGCCGCCAACCCACCTAACGGCTTTAGTTCCGAAGGCATTTTATTTTCGCCGGGACGAGGAAGAATAGCCATTAGTGTTTAGATCTGTTGGCGCTACGGGACATTACTCTAATGTTAGCAGGGCTATTATCCAGAGGGTTGCCATTTTTATGATCCACATCTTTTCCGTCGTGTTTACGTACGCGCCCTTCCTTCTCTAAATGACGCCTGGCTTTGTTGCGGGCCGCTCGACGTTTTCTTTGCTCCTCGGTCCCGTGATATTGTTTGTATTCTTTGTCGTAATCTCTCTCTCGATCAGCCATGAAAATTAAGTTATTACTTTAAGTTTACACAAGGAACAAGTGTGTAATTAATAATTGACAATCTGGGATACTAAGGAAGTCAACTCCCATCCTGGAAGCAAGTAACCATAGTCACGTGGTTCTGTAACTGTTTTTGTTTCTAAACACACGCCGCAAACACCTTCGTGATAAGTCGAACACTTTTTTTGTTCGCGACTCAAGACTTCTTTTAGTTCTAACTGATAATAAAGTCCGTACTGTTCGCCACAAGACCAACAAACCCATTGGGGTTGATTTTTTGCAATTTTTATCTTCATAAGACTAAAAAACAAAAACTCTACAAAGATTCTTTTTCTAATTCAATTAAAATTTGTTCCCTTACCATAAGAGCAGAATCTGATTTAAATTGTTCCCATAAACCAGTAAAGCAATGGTTTTTAGGTTTATATTCTTGATATAAAAACTCCATGAAAGTAGCCTTGTCTTGTTCCTCTAAATAATTTAATGTGCTGACTGTTTGAGCTGAGTCCATGAAGAAGACCTAGGTAGCCTTGATCCTAGTCCGACACACCTCAGTAAAACAAAGTAAATTGTTAAAAATTACTTAATGGCTTCGATATACCAGCCAGTCCCTGGACCTTCCACGAGCCAACGAGGTCCTAGATTTTTTTTAGAGTACAGCAGATGGGATCCGTTAGAGTTTTGATATCCGCCATTGATGAGATCCATTTCCCCATAGGGGTCATTGACTACATATGCCGTGTTATCTTCGTTTCGTCCAATAATAGTAAGCCAATGTCCTCCACCACTTGGTTTAGTTACAGGGCCATGATGAAGAACCCCGATAGGAATAGGAAATCCTTTAGCTAATTGTGAATCAATATCACTCCAGCCGCCATCTTGTCTGAACTTTACGTCCAATCCATGCTGCTCTAAAGCAGTCACTTGAGCGGAAGGTTCTGTAGTATCCCCATACTTATAAACAGTAACCATATACTCATCGTCGCTCGTTATGCTATTTGGTTTCACATATTTAAGAAGCATTGCACATGCACTTGAAAAGCAAGAACGTAAAGGATCTTTTTTATTATCTCTTTGGGAATAATAAGGTACGTCTAAGACAAGTTTTTTAGGGTGTTTAAATTGAGGATCGACAGAAGTTACTTTAGGATCATTTATAATTTTCCAATGGGTTGGATAAAACCACCAGACTTGATTAGGTTGCGCTTCTAGTGTAATTTTGTAATCTACTTCACCAGGAACAATTGAAATGTTGGTCCAAGCATGAGCACTTCCTTTAGGCACAAACAACTTCTGCTCAGGCGTCAGATCAGAAGTCTGACCTGGTTTACGCTTTAACCACGTGTCACGTTGGGCGAGGATTGTATGAGCCAAAACATCATTCTTTGTGCCTTTTAAGAATAGCTCACTCTCAGCTTTTCGCCTGTTGACCAACCCAGGTAGTGTTTGATTTCCCGCTTTAACCCACTTAGAAAACTCAGCGGCAACAACCTTTTTATCTGTTTTTTCGTTAATTAAGTTTAAAAGAGTAGATGATCTAAAAGCTGAAACTCCGACGTTATAAGTAAAACTTACAAGGGCATCAAATTGGTTCTGATTTACAGGTACTTTTAGAGATTCTGTGACAGCTTTTTCAAAAATAGCGAGGTCAAAACGTAAATATTCTTCCGCTTTAACTTGCGATATGGTCTGACCTTCTTTAACCCCGGCGGTGGTACCGAACCCAATAGTCCAGACGCCCACGGAATCCTGATACGCAGTAAGTCTGCAGCCTTCGAACTGTTTAAGGAGTTCAATACCAGCTGCAGAGATTTTCATTACTGGTTGTAAATATCAACACCTATACGATACTCACAACCACTGCGTCCGTTAAGCTCAATGTACATGTAATGAGTCCCAGAAGCACTAATTCTTTTTTGAGTTACAGAGTTAGCACGGGCGCTTAATTTAGAAGGCTTTGCAGACATAATTTCGGTTCCTGAACCGTTCAAAATTACAACGTCGCGGACTCCGTTTTGATTCCTGATATTAACTTGCAGAATACCAGTACCATTAATCGTTAAAGGGTAATAGTCCGAAAGAGCAAAGTATCCCTCCGCTGTATATTTTTTAGAGTTTGTTGTGTTGACTACCACGCCGCTGCCGTTTACTTGTCGACGTTGGTCAAAGTGGCTAGACGTGGTGCGTTGGGCTCCACTTGTCGAAGTCCCACTAGCGAGAACAACGTCCAGTTCTAGGTTTTTAGACAGTTCAGACATTTGACAAGATACCCAATAACTATAGTTTAGCCTAAAAAGATTTAAAGGGCTGAGTTAGAATATATTCGTTGGTTTGGAGACGATAATGGAAGCACTTGTTGCCTCTCTTGCGGGATTACTGGCTTTTTTCACCTGGTTGCATGAACAGAGGCAGCGAGTTACGGATAAAAGATTTGAAAATATAAAAAAAAGATTAGAGTCTGTGGAAGAAAAAATAGAAAAACTACCGATAGACTACGTTTTAAAGAAAGATTTAAATAACGATCTCCACGAAATAAGAACATGGTTACGTTCAATTAACGACAAAATAGATACTTTGATCCTCTCTCGTTAACTACATGCTATTATAAGGGCAGAAATTAATAGAATCATGCTCGTTTACCTCACAGCTAACTGGTCGCAAATTTTAACCGCAATCGCTGCTATCCACGCTGCAGCCCTTGTAATTGTAAACTTGACAAAAACACCAAAAGACGACGAGTTATTGACCCGCGTTTACCGTGTTATCGAAATATTGGCTGGTGTAGTTACAAAACTAGTTAAGAAGTAGAAGTTTTTTTACTCTTTGTTTTTTTAACGACTTCTTCCGTTTCTGTCGGGGGAAGGCATAGAGGAAGTTTGCATATTTCCTCATACTCACGAGCCGCAATACTTTGTTCGTGGTTATAACTAAGCCATTCCCAAATAATATCTTCTCTTTCTTGATTCCAAAAAGTTTGAGATCTATACCACAGCAGCCAGTCAATATCGGACTTTGCCAGATTGCAGGTAGGGCAAGCGGCTAACAGATTACCTCTTTTCGTAGAACCTCCTTTGGCTCTAGGAATAATATGATCTAAAGTATGCGCTCTTGTATCTCCGCAATATGCACACTTATTGCCCCAGGCTTCAATTATGTCTTTTCTAAACTTTTTACGGGCGTTTCTCCGCTGAAGACAACTGAGATTAAAAACAAGCTCATTCTCTTCGGAGGCGCTCACGCACAAGAAGCGTCTAAGTATATTTTACTCCAAACAAAAACACAAAATTTAAAAATGTAAATAAATAAGACACAAGGTAGCGGCTGCGCGTTCTGTGCGTTAGAATAAACCTGATTTATTAACATTAATGTCCACAACACTTCAACTTGCCTGGGTCCAGTTCAAAACCGAACGAGCTGTCACTCTTTGTCCTACAAGTTTAACCGCAGATTATAAGCAGGTAGAAAAGTGGATAAACCGATGTCCAATCACAAATTTAGAAGAAGGTCGTCAAGTTATGACTTGGGTACTAGGACAAAAACCGATTAAATCAAGTCGCAGAGTCGCTATGTACGTAAAAAGTCTCTACAAGTGGGCCGCTAGCGAAGACATTGCTTTATTAACAAAAAATCCTATAACAACTTTTAAAATGCCAAAACCTCCTCAAGAGGATATCGATGTTATCGTTATCCCTCAGAAAGAAACTTCAATAGTTTTAAGTGCTTTAGCTTCACGTTTTACAAGAAATGGGGCTAATTGGGCTCACTATGCAGAATTTATGCTTCAAACAGCAATGCGTACAGGTGAAGTCCGAGCCTTAAAGTGGGATGATATAAAAGAAAATAAAATACTAGTACATTGCAACTACACTTTAACCCACGGGCACAAAGATTCCACAAAAACAAACCGTAAGCGTTGGGTTCCCCTGAACTCAAGGGCTCAAGAGATCATACAACAAACTAAAAAAGTTGAAGATTATATATTTCCTTGGAATAGACTTGCTTTTCAAAGTTACTTTTATGACAGGATGTGTGAATTACATTCAACAGGTGCAATTGAAAACAGATACAGACCTTATGATCTGAGACACACGGCAATTAGTCGTTGGTTAGAGGCACAAATCCCGGTGGCTCAAGTTGCAAATTGGGCAGGTAACAGCTCCGAAATTATCTGGCAACATTATGTAAACGTCACTAAAGAATACGAAATGCCCCTTTTATAGAATTATTGTGTCTTCGCCACTGCTGCCAAATAAAACTGAACTACTGATTCCACCTGTGCTGCTTACACCAATAAATACGGCATCTGTGCTTACTCCGGTAAGCCCGGAACCAGAAGTGCTACCTGTAGAGGTCTCACTCACAACTACAGGTTGTTCTTGAGGAGGCCAAACAGGATAACCAGAACCGGTGATGTAAGTCGCTAGTTCGTCAGTAGTTGTAGTTGTGGTTATATAAACTACTTTTTCGTTACAACATGTACGTACAGTTTGACGCCACGATTGAACCCCGCTTGGAACAGGTGTCCCGTTATCAACCATACGAACCACGGCCCAATCGGAAGGGCTTAAAAGAGTATTTGCGGTCGTTCTTGTTTGATCTACCCAACCTGAAACTAAGACACCGTGATCTTTTGGAATTAAAGTTCCGCTGGCGGTATAACCCCAATAAAAACGTTGATCGAAATAAGGACTAGGAGGATCAGGAACCTCAGTTATACCTATTGCTGTTCTTTCCTCAGGAGAAGCTAAACGCAACCAATTTGCAGGGTAAAGAGTATTCCCTGCTTCAAAAGGAACATCTAGAGGTAAAGGGTGGCCGTTTAAAACAAACACGATAACGTATTTTTTTACGTACTTTAATTATAATCAAATTCAGGGCAGTCAGAAACCCAAGAACCGCACATTCTAAGTTCACCACCTAGTAGCTCTTGAGCACTACTTTCATCTGGTGGTTTTTCGGAAGAAAAAGAAGGACTTAATCTAACTTCTTTGTCCTGTGTGGACTCTTCGTATTGCCTAATAGCTTCATCAACGTCACGAACTATTCTTCTATTTAAAAGAACAGGATCATTGATTATAAAGTCGTTTAGAGGTTTGCTGGGAATATTTCTTTGGATTTCATCAACGGCATCATAAATTTTATCTTCGGGTATACCCGTACACTGTGACACCAACGTTACAATCGTGGTAAATAAAACGCCTATAAAAGCGTATGTGTAAATATTTTTTGTTTTTTTACCGAAATTAAAGTTCATTTTACAAAGACATAATAACTGATTAGTGGATTCAACTACTCTTTATATTCATCTTCAAAACAAAAGATATTATCTAATTCGAGCCAAATAGCATCTTCAATTGCCACATGGATTGAGTCCTCGCATGGATTTTCGGTGTGTTTATGAGCTCGACGATATCCCGCTCGAATGCCTCTCTCTATTGCATCTTCAAGCACTACACGCATTTTGACTTTCATTGGGATTTTATTGGCAAAAGTTAAAAATTATTGTAACTCTGCGTGATCAGAGATTGGTCCTCCATAAAGCCACGCATCGCAAGTATCGCTCGCCAAAGCCAATTAGGCATAATTAACGTCCAAATAACAGTTCTGATAAGCCAAATTCACCTTTACGTGGGTTAAATCTTTCTTTAACTAGATCTAGCCTTTTTTCGAGTTCATTACGGTTTTGTCTGCGAGTCATTTCGGTTTTACCTTGAGCTGATAAGGGTTTTATTTCAGCTGTTAAGGGTGCCTCAGCCATGCGTGGTTTACCCGCAACGTTAGTTCTAGGTGCTGTTCCTATAAATTGGCGTACTTTAGGTACTATACCTTCTCCTGTTTCTTGTCGGACAACTTCATTTGCAGCATTAACCGCAGCTGATCCAACGAAACCTAACCCCACGCCAGGTGCAAGCGGAGCTAAAACAGGAGTAGCTAGAGCTGAGGCAAAAACTGCGCCTGTCGGTAAACTCTGAACAAATTCACGACCCATCTGTTTACCCATCGCAGCAGGTCCCTGCTTATATCCTGTCTGAATAGCTTCTGGACTTGGGATTAAATCAGCTAGGCCAGGTAATAATGACGCTGGATTTCTTAAGACGGCTCGCACTGGACGTTCAAATGCCTGTCTTACTGCGGGTGTCGGTCCCGTTTTTATCATGCGGGGAGTAAACGCTTTAAGCGGTCTAAACCCTTTAAGGCCGGTTTCCCCTGCTTCAAATGCCGCATCAGTTCGGGTAAGTTGATTTCTATCGTCACGTAGCAACTCTCCCCAAGATGCATTACTTTCATTAGGAACTCTTGTATCTCTTCCTTTATTCCACCACTCTGTAAGGTCTTTTGACTTACTATTGAGGTCCTGCCCCATTTGAAAGGCTCCTTGAACAGCTGCAGATGCTGGATCTAAACCAAAGAGTAACTCCCCCGCACCACCACTTTTTAGAGTCGAATACTGTCTTAAACTTTGCGCTAAATTTAATAACCTATTATAATTTGTTTCCTCAACAGATAAACCTCGGTCCCCACGAAATGCTTCGCCTCCATAACCCGGAAGAAGGGACGGGGAATATTCTGTACTATACGAAGGTAAAAAATCTCTAGATATTTCAAAAGGAGCTTGGACGGCTCCTAAATTTTCATATCTTCTTATTAGAGGTTGAATAAATTTTTGATCTAAAAATTTATTTGCCGTGTTTAAACGTAAAGCAAGTTCAGCATCAGTATTGGAAAGTTCATTGTAGTTTATACTGCCTCTGGGAGTCACTATGTTGGTTTCGTTAAAAGGGTTAGAAGCCATAGATGCTCTTTCAAACTCATTTAACTGTCCTTCTTTTCCTGACATTTCTGCAGCGTAGGCACCCTGAGATTTATAAAATTTTTCTAAAGATTCTTTGTCTCCAAGAATACTTTTTAAATCTATTTCCTTACCAAAACGTACAGCACTGTCTATACCTCCGGCAAAAACTTCATTTAAAGGGCTAGCCGGACTGGCTTTAAGTTTAAATTGTTCTATGTTTTTTTCCTCTATATCAGGGGAAAATCCTGTTAAGTAAGGTAAATGATGGCTAACAGTTTCGTGTTGAATGCCGCCGAAGTCTTGAATATTTAACTTATCAAAACTTAAACCTGTTTCTTTTTCCCAGTTCTTTAAACGGTTTGAAAAAGTTTGAACTTCCTCTCCACCTAAATCTTTTAAATATTTTTGTCTTTCTAAAAACAGATCTGTAAGCTCTTGATTTTTATCAGTATTTAACGCAGCAGCGGGAGTTTTGTCATATGCAGATTTTAAATTTTCAAGAGAACCCTGTATTTCTTTAACGTAACGATCATCCGCTTGCATGATCGGATTTTCGCTAAGATCATCTAAAGGTTCCGCGCTACGCAATCTTTCTATATAATCATTAACGAACTGTATCGGCCTATTAAAAATATCAGACATTTTTCAAATTTTTCTTGATCTTAGTCTAACAATTTTATCCTCTAAAGAATTTGTTTTCGGGTTTACCCACAAAAAACTAGGTAGACGAGTAACAGAATACGATACGACTCGAAGTTAATCACTTGTGTTCCTCAAGCTGTTTGTTGAGTTTATTTATAATTTTAGCGAGCCCGTGAGTGGGTATATCGTAATCTTCAGCAGCTTGTAGCTCTCCCTTGTAATAACTAAGAATACCAACGATTTCAATAATATCTTTATGTTGTAGTTTAAGCTCTACTTTTTCGTGTAAAAACTTATCTTCCTTTTTATCTATTGGCCTGGGTTTTTTCGACTTTTCGTCACAATCAAGGCACATAAAAGAGAAGCCTTGTTTAAATATCTTAACTATTTGAAAATGTTTTTTATTAAGGGGTTGTGTTTTTTCACAGTAGTTACAGACTCTTTTCATTCAAACACCTCTTAAAAACGGTTTTTGCTGATTTCTAAAAAGGGAGCTGCCTCTCCTCATCAAAATCAAAATACTCATAGAGAGAACCTAGCACACATTCTTCAATCGTTTCACATATACGTTCTTCACTCGGGTTTTCGTCATGTTTAAGTGCCCTTCTGTACCCACGGAGCACGCCCTCGTTAATTGCTTGGTCCAGTATGACAAGAAATTTTGGCTTCATAATTTGGGAGATAGTGCCTAATCTTTAAAAGGAATTAGTGTTTTCTGAGCAAGAAGCTTTTTGGCTTCCTGGAAAACCAAATCTAGTTCATCAGCGTCAATGCTTACGTAATGTTCTAGATCATCGCCTAGTTCACAAATCTTTACAAAACCTCCTGCACCTTCGTCGTCAATAGAAATTTGTAAAGCCCCACGGCCATAAACAGGGTTCGTATCTGTACGATGGATAGAAACTGTAAGAATAGTTGCTACTGGAGTAGGGTCAGTCATGGTTTGCTGTTCAAGGGAGCAAGGAAATTAAATGTTACCTCTTAAGCAGCGGACCAAAAACGTCTAAGAGCGTTTTAGTATCGTGGGTTCGAACATTGTTATAGTCATCCCACATGTTTTGTATATCGGGACGAGTTAATATGTGGAGTGGTTGTTCGTTCATTGTGTACACATTACGAACCATACGGGGGGTTAACTGAGAAAGGTAATCCTCCATAAAATCTCTAGGTTCTGAGTAAATATCTCGGGTCAGCATCTAACAAAATTAAAAGCTCTAAAAACATTATACACTTTTGAGATAAACTAACTTCAAGTTTGCAATAACTTAGAAGTTGTAAGAATAATTGCTACTGAAGCAGAGCTAGTCATGGTTTGAGGTAAGAAGCCTTGTATTACCGCGATTTTATTTTGTAACAGGAAAATCTACTTCGTAGTTAAAAGGTCTACCTGGCCCTTTCATGACAACTGCTTTACCAAAAACTGTAAGAGGGTCTTCATTAGCTAGTGAATTATAACCGTCAGTTCGTCTTGCGGGAGAACTACTAAAAGGGTTTCTTCTTTTTATTTCGTCAACAAGCATCAAAATTTGTTCTTGAGATGGAGTTACGTTATACTCCCGCCCGTCGCGTGAACGATCGGCGTCAGCATACTTAAAATCGTAGCGTTCGTTTGCTTTAAAACCTGTGGGTGTTGGTTTAAGCCACAAGCTACCGAAAGACGTGACTGGAGAATCTAAAGCGTTGCCCTTATCAGTAACATTATTATAGGGAACGTATTGAATTTGTCCACTATTGAGTTTTGTAAGATGACTGCGAGATTGTGCTAGTTCATTATTAATTCGACTCCTTATAGCACCAGTCTCGTCTGGAATAGCCCCAGACTCAATTAGATTAAGCCGTCTTTGTGCGAATTCTGCATTAAGTTCTTCCATCTTTTTCATACGCGGCATCTGGTACGAGGAGGATGTTTTAGCTGAGTTTGAAAAAGTTTGATCTATTTTTTGATTTCTTAAAACTTGTTCAGATACTGTATCAATAAGTTTACTTGGAATTTGTAAATTCTCATTACCAATGCCAGTATAATATCGACTAAATAAATTAGCACTAATAGGTAAAATATTAAGTACATCAACTAATGGTTGTCTTACAAAATCAGGAGAGTTTTTAACAATATTTTCAACAAAAGGTTGGCTTCCCGCTAAACGAGTAGCAATAGTATCCAACAAACCCGCTGTTTTGGAATAAGTCAAAGGTTCCCTAAAATGACCTATGGTACGGTTCGGAGGTTGTCCTGTTCGTTTTTGAACTTCTTGAAACTTAGCACCAAGTGACGTAGCTGCTCCACCTGGCAATAAACCACCAAAAACATTTTTATCTACTTGCCCGTAACCACGGCGGCCCTTGTCGAAAAGTTGTTTAATAATACCTAGATTCGCAACATCCTCATATTCCTCTACTCTTGGATTGTAACTAAACGATCCTTCCTCCGACTCTTGGATCGGACCAAGATACTCGTTCAAAAAAGTATTGGGTTGAACAGCCAATTGAACTAGATCCTGTTTTACTAATTATAAACTTGTTTTTTTTAGTAGACTTTAAACACGCTTACTTGATTAGTTGACCGGTCTAGTGGCGTTGACTTATCGGTTTTGTGGGTCACGGATTAGCACCTAGCAATCTTGTGGACCACGAAATGCCAATCCGTTAACGACAAAATACGGACGTGCTCATAACTCGTAGTGTGCGGGACTTATAAGGTAAACCCGTCGATTTCCACGGGTTAGAAGGCGTGTCCTCTAATGGGGTTGAAAACATTCGGTCCATCCGCCAAAGTCAATAGCAGGGGTGTAACGATAACGTTTGATTGCCTGCTTGAGATCTTTTTCTAGTAGATACGCTCGGTAAAAGGTAGTGTCAACATATTCACTTTCGATCAATTCGTACGGAATCTGGTGCATCCGTTTGTTGATGGTGCGGCGGGTAATACCAATTTTCCATAATTCCTCATCTCCCTGGCGCAGTTTAAGTAAGTAAACCTTGCATGGCACGTCTTTCAAATCGGGGCGGCGTTCAAAAAACTCAGCATGTAGATAACCGTGGCTACCAATGCTGCATTGCGGGCACTGGTTGACTCCATAAATTGCTTTTTCTGCCTTTATCTCAAATTCGTAATCGCATTCTTGGCATCGAAACCATGCAGGCTTTTGAATGCCATCAAAACCACGGAGATAATCAAATCCAAATTCGACGCACTTTTCGCGCACAACGTCTTCTGTAAGCTTTGCTTTTTGATTGTTTAACTGTCCTGCTTCCCGCGAACCACACCCACAGCTTTTGCTTTTGCCTGTGGTGATGTTGCTAGCCTGCATTACTTTTGCATTACCACAATCGCAAATGCAGTGCCATCGAGTCTGCCAACGAGGGCCACTTGGAGCGCGATTTAATACGTGTAACTTTCCAAATCTATGTCCCGTCAGATCTTTTATCGCCACAATTACCGTGCCCTACTGTAGTTAAACGGCATTTCTGCCCATGCAAATCCAATATAAGTACCTGCGCTTGCATTAACTGAAGCATCAGTAGTTCTGAGTTTGAATCCGTTGCTGGTGATGTCTACTAAATCCGCAGTACCCTCAGCATCAGATGTGTTGGGGTAAAGCGGATCATTATCCACGTTATATCCTTCGCGGGATGTATCTAATAATGTCCAGTTACTTGTACTGTCTGAACGCTTAAGCATGATTAGCCGTGGGCGGAATCCTAGATACACAAAACTGCCGTCCGCCGAACCATTGCCGGTGTAACTGAACCCATTACTGTACCCGACTACTGGGGCGAAGCAGTAGGCTATGTAATTATTGCCGGAAGTGTTGCTGCCAACAATGTAATAAGTGCTAAAAACGGAGCTTGTTGGATCTGCTGTAGTACCTCCCCCGTTAGCCGTAATACCCAATTCTGCGCCTGTACCGTTCAAACGCAAGTATTTTGTGTAATCATAAGCATGATTGACATACCAGTTCCCATTTTCGTCTCCGGTTACGGTACGCGATTTACTAATTATCAGTCTTGGTGCAACACCTAAGCCATGACCAACGGTAGGCGCTGTTCCTGGTGAACCTGACAAAGTTCCCGTATAAGTAACCACGCTAAATCCAGCAGTTGCATTCGCCCGCACCTGACTAGTGATGCTGCCTTGTGTGTTGGATACGGTTGAGGTGCCTGCGTCCCAGGTCCAGCCAACGTAGGTGTCGCTGTTGGCGTTTACATACGCTGCATTAATCGCACCAGTGTTTACTGTCAGACCGTTTGAATTAAGTGCCGAAACATATCCGTAGTTGACCGCCTCAACTGTTGTTCCTTCTGCCGCTGTATCACTTGAGGATAGCTCTTTGTTTGAACCAAGTCCCCTCACCGAGTCCCATAACGTGTGAGCCGCTGCTGAATTTCTTCGTTTAATCCACGCAAAGTCAGGAGAGAAGTTCAGGCCAGTTAAGGATCGACTGGATGCCCCGTTGCCTGTCCATGTCAACACATCAAACACCTCATTAGACTTCGTGACTAATGGAGCGGGCAAATTAGTGGTGCAGAGTGCTTTGAAGCCGCTTGGTGCGGTGTAGGCAAATGCGCGTTGGCCGAAGTTGGCGGAATATGAAGCGGTTGCAGTAGAAAA
>Ga0209500_10002448_pt1 | contig 13155 bp, 18 predicted proteins | sample S_140212_EF_Meta_FD_187323 | JGI IMG/M metagenome (GOLD analysis project Ga0209500, IMG submission 187323) | Freshwater microbial communities from Lake Simoncouche, Canada to study carbon cycling - S_140212_EF_MetaG (SPAdes) (version 2) | ecosystem: Environmental > Aquatic > Freshwater > Lake ...
TGTGGATGTAACTCCACAAGGGGTTCGCTGATGTTTAGAAGCCTACCTGCGTTTGGTGGTGACCAGAGGGCTGTGGCAGAGGTTGTCCGTGGCATCATGGATGGAAAGACCAATAACACAGGGACTTTGACTCTGGCAACTGGTGGGGCTTTAACTACCACTTTGACGGACAGAAGGATTGGCCCAGACAGCGTGATTGTGTTTGTCCCTGCTTCTAGTGCAGCAAATGCGGATTCTGGAAGGGTTTACACAAGCGCACAAGGTCAAGGCACAGCGACAGTAAATCATGTGGCTAATTCAACTGCTAATAAGACATATCGGTATGCAATTATTGGTTGATTTTAATAATTTATGTATAATGGATTCCGTGGATGACCCATCTTGGAATCCGAAACTCTAGGAGTAAAAGATGGCTACCACATCCACAATTGACCCGACAATTCAACCATTTTTAAATTATGGTTTAACTGAAGCCCAGAGGCTTTATGAGTTTGGTGCGCCTCAGTATTACACGGGTGATACTTTTGTAAGACCTACGCAATCAACGCAAACAGGTTTACAGGCTTTAGAGGCTCGTGCTTCTATGGGTAACCCGCTACTACAGTCTGCACAAAATCAGTTACAGAATACAGTTTCTGGTAACTTTCTAAGTGGAAACCCTTTCTTTCAAGGTGCGTTTCAACCAGCAGCACAAGCGGCTCAGACTAAGTTTACTGACACATTGGGTAGCATTGCATCCAAGGCTAGTTTGGCTGGACGTTATGGCTCTGGTGCTATGGGTAATTTGCAAGACAGGGCTGTTGGTGCATTTGGTCAGCAATTGGCTAATACTGCTGGACAGCTTGCTTATCAGAATTATGCTGATGAAAGAGGCAGACAACAAGCAGCTACGATGGCTGCGCCTGCAATGGCTAGTGCTGACTACCAAGATATTCAGAATATGTTGCAAGCTGGTCAAATCCGTGAAGGATATTTAGGTCAGCAACAGCAAGGTGATATTGCTAGATTTAACTTCTTGCAGAATCAGCCACAACAGAATTTACAAAACTATCTGTCATTGGTCTATGGTAATCCATTAGGACGAGTAGGCGCACAGACAAATAGTAGTTCCCCATCTACATTGCAAAACATATTAGGTGTTGCTGCTACGGCTGGTGGTTTATACAAAAATCTAGGTGGTCAACAAGGCATTAGTAATTTGTATAACAGCGCATCTAACTGGTTGAATAGCAGCCCATCAGCAACATATAACTCTGCTGTTGACTATGCTGCAACGTCACCATCAGGCTGGCTGGACTTCTAAGGACTAACATGGCTGGACTATTAGACATTTTTGGTACAGGCGGTGCAGACACAATGGGTCTGTTGGGTATGTCACAAGCTGACATTGCTCGTAATCGTGACGATGCACAAGCACAAGCCCTCTACGCATTAGCTGGCAGACTATTCCAAGGAGGGAATACTGGTCAGTCTATTGCTGAAGGTTTACAACGTGGTCAGCAAGCCTACAAAGGCGGTATGCAAGAAACTTTGCAAACACAATTGCAAAACTATCAATTGCAAGAATTATTGCGTAAGCGTAAAGAAGAAGAACTTACAAAGTCACAGCAATTGCAAGCACAACAAGTTTTGGCTAAAGCATATCGTCCTGAAACATTTGCTGAAACACCATTAACTAATATGTTTGGTCAAGAGGTTGCAGGGCCAAACCAACCACAAGCCGCAGGTGGTGGACTTAAAGCTGTTCAGCGTGAATTGATGGGTCTTGGACCTGCTGGAATGACTGCATTGCAAACTGCATCAGGTGTAGAAAAAGCATTGCGTCCAGAAGGTTATACGCTTGGAGAAGGTCAGGTTCGTTATGAAATTGGTGCTGATGGAAAACCAATATCTGTTGCTACTGGCGCACCAAAGCGTGAGCCTGTACCTAGCGCAATTGCTGAGTATAAGTTTGCTCAAGACCAAGGTTACAAAGGTTCTTTCCAAGACTTTGAAATAGCCAAAAGGACTGCTGGCGCACCTAAGTTGGCAGTAGATTTAAAAGACCCAACAGCGATAGCAAAAGCACAATCTGATGTTTTAAAAGATTGGCGTAGCGTAGTTAAAGACACTAATGCAATGGAAGTTGCAGATAGATTTAAAGCTGTCAAGTCTGCTGTAGCAGAAGCAAATGCGGGAAATAAAACTGCTGATGGTGCATTGATTTTTGCCATTGGTAAGATTTATGACCCATCTGGTGCTGTTCAAGAAGGCGATAAACAAACCATTCTTGGCAATCGTTCTATTCCGCAATCAATTAAAGCCTATGCAGAACGAGCGTTAAGTGGTCAATCTTTATTGCCAGAAGAACGTGCAGGACTGCTTTCTATTGCGACTAAATTAGTTGAATCTAAGGCTCGTAATCTTGAGGCTCAGAAAGCACCTTACACAAACATTTCTCAGCAATTGGGTGGTAATGGTTCATTACTGCTAAACCCTCTTGCAGATGCGTTAACTGCGCCAGTTCAAATGATGCCAACTGCTGCTGATATTGCTGCTGAGATTGCTCGCAGAAGGAACAGATAATGGACTTAACCAAACTATCAGATGAAGACTTGATGGCATTGCAATCAGGCGACTTGTCTAAAGTCTCTGATGCGGGTTTGGCTGTTCTTGGTGGAACAAAGGTAGCAGAAGCACCAGCACCAGCACCAGCTAAAAGAATGACAAGAGAAGAAGCTATTAAGGAAATTACTAGCTATCCTCGTCCAGAGCAAATGCAAATTGGTAGTGCTAAAGACCTTGGAAGACAAATAGGTCTAACAGGTAGAGCAGCGTTAACTGGTGCTTTGTCATTACCTACAATTGGTGCAGATGCGATTACAGGGTTAATTAACATCTTGGCAGGTAGGCAAGTTATGCAACCTACTAGCCAAGCATTGCAAAGCCTAATGACACAGGCTGGTGTTCCTACTCCAAATACTCCACAAGAGCGAATTGTTCAAGACGTAACAAGCGCAGGGTTTGGTGTGGCTGGCCCTGCTTCTCTTGCTAAGTATTTACCTAAACCAGCACAAGAGTTTTTTACCAAGAGTTTAGAAACTCAGGGTGCTGCTGCTGCTGGTGGTGCATTGGCTTCTGGTGCTGCTCGTGAGAGTGATGTTGGCCCACTTGGTCAAACACTAGGTGCTTTGGCGGGTGCTACTACAGCAGGTGGTGCAGTTGGTTCTGCTCCTGTTCTTGCTCGTACAACTAGAGAGATTGTGCGCCCATTTACAGAAGCAGGGCGTGAAGTTATTACAGGCAATCTATTGCGTAACTTGGCATCTGATGCTGAACAAGCAATAAAATCTGCTTCAACTTATGTTCCTAAGATTGGTGGATATACACCTACCACGGCACAAGCGACTCGTGATATTGGATTGATTAACGCTGAGACTGCAATCAAAGGTTTAGATGTAACTGGCGGGCGTTTTGCCACTAGAGCATTAGAAACAAACCAAGCACAAATGGCTATTTTGAATCGTCTTGCAAAAGATGATGATGCATTAACAGCGGCTATAAAAAAACGTGATGAAGTATCTGACCCCATAAGAGAAAAAGCATTTGCTAACTCTACTGTTACACCAGAGACATTTCAATCTGGCATTGTTTTAACAGTTAACAAAACCATTGACGATATTCTTGCTTCACCAGTTGGTAAGCGTCAAACTGTTATCTCTGTAATGAAAGACGCAAAAGACGATATTGCTCGTGCTACAACACCTGCTGAACTTTATGAAATTCGTAAAGATTTAAGGATTGCTGCACAAGGTTTGTTGGACAAGTCTGATAGAGGTGGGCCAACTGCGGGTGCTTACAAGGCGGCAAAAGAGCCATTGAGTCAAGTTATTCGTGCAGTAGATGATGCTATTGAAGCGGGTGCTACTGGCTACAAAGATTACTTGAGTAAGTACGCTGCTTCTAGTCGTGGGATTGAGCGTCTTGAAGCTACCCAAGAGTTTAAAGGTAAGGTTCTTTCAACTACACCAGACCCATCAAGAATCAACGATTATTTAATCTCACAACCTAAGTTTTTAAATGCTATTCGTGCTGCTGAGAAAGAAACTAATCTTTCTACTACGCAACTTGCGGTGTTAAAGCGTGTAGCTGAAGACTTAGATAGTGGTGTTTTGGCTCGTGCTACCAAGCCAATGGGTTCTGACACATTTAAGAACATGAGTACCGCTAATGTGATTGGTGGAATGATTGGTAAGCAAATGTTTGGTGATGTTCCTCTTGCGTTACAAAAGGCATCTGCACCAATGAACTGGCTTTATAACGGCACAGATGATGCTATCCGTGAATTGTTAGTTAATGCAATGCTAGACCCTAAACTGGCTGCCACATTGATGAAGAAGGCTTCTGTAATGACAGTAGAGCCATTGAGTAAAGAGTTACAACGTAAAGCACTTCAGTTAGGATATGGGGCTACATTTGGTTTAACAGAAAAGCCTTACCGAGTTGATTTAACTGGCATGGCTAACCCCTAAGAGGATATTATGGCAAAGACCAAGATTTCAGAATACAGCGCAACCGCTAATAACAATACTGACATTAACAGTATTAACTTAGCGGAGGGGATGGCCCCAAGTTTAGTTAACAATGCCATCCGTCAATTGATGGCTCAGTTAAAAGATTTTCAAGCAGGTACGGCTGGCGATAGCGTAACTGTAGGCGGTAACTTATCTGTTACTGGCACATCTACACTAACAGGGGCTATAACTGCAACTGGTGGTGTGTCTGGTGCTATTACATCATCGTCTGCCACAATTACTGGTGGAACAATCACAGGCATTACAGATTTGGCTGTTGCTGATGGTGGTACTGGTGCATCTACTGCTGCTAACGCAAGAACTAATTTGAGTGCTGCTTCTAGTGGTGCTAACTCTGACATTACTTCTATTACTGGTCTTACAACTGCTTTGACAGTTGCTCAAGGCGGTACAGGCGTAACCACTTCCACAGGTACTGGCAATAATGTATTGTCCACTTCACCTACTTTGGTGACTCCTGTATTAGGTACGCCAACAAGTGCAACATTGACTAATGCCACAGGGCTTCCAATTGCTACTGGAGTGTCAGGTCTAGGAACAGGCGTAGCAACCTCTCTAGCGGTGAATGTAGGCTCTGCTGGCGCACCTTTAGTTAATGGTGGTGTGCTTGGTACTCCATCTAGCGGAACTGCTACTAACTTAACTGGTCTTCCTATTTCTACTGGCGTAAGTGGTTTGGGTACTGGTGTAGCGACTTTCTTGGCTACTCCATCATCTGCTAACTTAATTTCTGCTGTTACTGATGAAACAGGAACAGGGTCATTGGTTTTTGCAACTAGCCCAACATTGATTACTCCCGCTTTAGGCACTCCATCTGCCTTGGTGGGAACTAACATTACAGGTACTGCCTCTGGTTTGACAGCAGGTAATGTTACGACAAATGCTAACCTTACTGGTGCTATCACTTCTACTGGCAATGCAACTTCTCTTGGTTCATTTAGTTCCGCTAACCTTTTGGGTGCTTTGACTGATGAAACAGGAACAGGCTCTGCTGTATTTGCTACCTCGCCAACATTGGTTACTCCTATCCTTGGAACACCAACAAGTGCCACATTGACAAACGCAACTGGTTTGCCTCTTTCAACTGGCGTAACAGGTCAACTCCCTGTCGCTAATGGTGGTACAGGAACAGCAACTCCTAGCATTGTTGCTGGAACAAATGTAACTGTTACTGGTACATGGCCTAACCAAACTATTGCTGCATCTGGTAGTTCTGGAACTGTAACTAGCGTTGCAGTATCTGGTGGCACAACAGGATTGACTACTTCTGGTGGCCCTGTCACTACATCTGGAACAATTACTTTAGCGGGTACTTTAGCAGTTGCTAATGGCGGTACAGGCGTAACTTCATCTACAGGTTCTGGCAATGCAGTATTGTCAACAAGTCCTACTTTGGTGACTCCAATCTTAGGAACACCCACAAGCGGTACTTTGACCAATGCCACAGGTTTGCCATTGTCCACAGGCGTAACTGGAACATTGCCAGTAGCTAATGGTGGTACAGGACAAACATCCTACACAGATGGTCAATTGCTTATTGGTAACTCAACAGGCAATACGCTGACCAAGGCTACATTGACTGCGGGAACAAACGTCACGATTACCAATGCTGCGGGTGCAATTACGATTGCTGCTTCTGGTGGTGGTGCTTCTGCTGCTACGCCTACTGCATTGGGTACTGTTTATGGGAAACAAACTACAAGCGGTGGAACACCTTTCTTAACTGCTTATGGCTATAACGCAGGGCTTAATACGACAGGTGCTGGTGTAATTGCTATTGGTGTGGATGCGGCTAAAACAAACACCACAGGTTCTGCCATGACTGCTGTTGGTCATAATGCTTTGCAGGCAAACACAACTGGTGAATATAACTCTGCGTATGGTTTTGTTTCTTTATACACAAATACGACAGGTCAAGAAAATAATGCGTTTGGTTTTTATGCTTTAAATAAAAATACAACTGGTTCACAAAATAATGCTTATGGTAGCAATGCTTTATATGCGAACACCACAGGTGGTAGTAACACGGCTTTTGGTTCGTATGCACTTCAAGCAAACACCACAGCATCTAGCAATACTGCTGTAGGTTATCAAGCAGGATATAACAATACAACTGGTGCTGAAAATACAGCGGTTGGCTATCAAGCCTCAAAAGCAAACACAACAGGAAATTACAATGCCGCATTTGGTGGCGAAGCACTTTTTTCAAACACTACTGGCTCAAACAATTCGGCAGTTGGTGTTTTGGCATTAAATGCAAATACTACAGGTGGAAGTAATATTGCTGTTGGAAATTTAGCTCTTACATCCAACACCACAGCCAGTTACAACAACGCATTAGGGTATCAAACTCTTAAATTTAACACTACAGGAAGTGAAAATACGGCTGTTGGTAATGGTGCAATGTTTACAAATACCACTGCCTCTTATTGTGTAGCGCATGGAGCTGCGGCTCTTTATAGCAACACTACAGGTATAAATAACACTGGTTTAGGTTATCTTTCAGGTTACGATATTACCACTGGTAGTAGTAATGTGGCTGTTGGATATAATTCGGGAAAAAATATTACAACAGGTATTGGTGGTGTTTATTTGGGAAAAAGTGCGGTAGCGTCAGGGGCTAATGCTAGTTATGAAATTGTTGTTGGTCATGGCGCAACTGGCAAAGGCACACAAACTGGATTTATTAGCCCTGAAGGTGGTGGTGTTTATCAAGGCAATAACTCAACTTTATGGTCTGTGACTTCTGACCAGCGTTTAAAGAAAAACATTGTTGATAACAATACTGGTTTAGAGAAACTTACTCAGATTCAAGTTCGTAACTTTGAATATCGTTTGCCTGAAGAAGTTACGGAAGTTCCACAAGACCAAGCTATTAAAAAACAAGGTGTTCAATTGGGTGTTATTGCTCAAGAACTTCAGCAAATTTTACCTGAGTGTGTCAAAACAGAATCTACTGGCGTAATGACTGTAGATGCAGACAACTTAACTTGGTACTTAATTAACGCAGTCAAAGAATTGTCTGCTCGTGTTAAACAACTTGAAGGAAACTAAAATGATTACTGATACACAAACATCCGAACAAATTGCAAAGCACTACTCTGCTGCAATGGATAGCGTTAACCTAATCAATGGTGGCAAGCCAGAAGGCATGAGTGATGCTGATTGGGCTGATTGCTTGTCACGCAATAAAGAACATTTGCAAATTATGTTGGCTAAAGACTATTGGACAACAGAAGACCTTGCACCATTACAGGCAGCTTCTGTCTAATCATGGAAAACGAAGTCACCCATAAGCAAATCTACGACAGGCTAGTTGAAGTTGAAACCAAGGTAGATAGCATAGACCAGAACACAAAGGGTCTTGTAGAGGCTATAAAGGCTCTTGATGGTGCTTTTAAAGTCTTAGGATGGGTTGCCTCTGCTGCTAAACCTATTCTATGGGTAGGTGCGTTAATCATGGCAGCTGGTGCTGTCTGGCAGACTTGGATTAAAAAATGATGGATTGGCTAGAAGCTATTGTGGCTCTAGCCTTTTTGTTTTGCTTTGTCATGTTTTGTAGTCATGTCATTCTTTGGGCTATGCCGTGAGATGGTTAGTCGCACTTGTTTTAACCCTTGCACTTCAATCTACAGGAAAAGACCTATGTAGTGTGCGTGAGTTTTACTCTATTGCTTACAAAATTCACAACCCTTCAGAACGGCATCAACAAATGTCGTTTTGGCTTAATAACCATCAAAACTTATGTTCAAGCAAAGACATGGTGGTTATTTGGAATAACTTATCAGAATGGGGTGGTAGTGCAGATAGCGCAGAATTAAGACATTTGGTAGTTAGTGCTTATAAGAACGCACTTGAGCGTGAGAAGAAATGATAATCCCAAGTAAGTGGTATCCGATGGTTCAAGCAAGGCATGACATTCAGACTGTAGCTTTTGATAAAGCAGTTGAGAAAGTTCAAGCAGAATACAAAGAAGCACTCAAAGCACATAAGACTGAACTGGTAATAGCAGAACTAGAACTAGAACTGTATAACAAGAAAGCTAGAGTTAACCAGTTAGAGATGGAAATGTTTAAAACACATAAACTAGATTTATACGTTTAGGAGTAAGCATGAATGATTTAAGAGGCAGACTGACTTTCTATGTAACCTTCATGGTCAGCGCAACGCTCTGTATTTGTATTCTAGGAATGGTTGGTGCTTTCATTCTTGGCTTGTGGGCAAAAGAAGTTGATAACTCCGAGATTTTCGCTCTGTTAAGCCCTGCATTTCAAACAATTATTGGTGGATTTATTGGCCTGTTGGCAGGTGTAAAACTATCACATGACGAAGACGGAAAACATTGTAAAAGGGGCGACTAATGCTTGATATTCTTAGCGGTGGAATTTTAGGTTCAATCTTTGGTGGGGTTTTTCGACTAGCCCCAGAAGTCCTTAAATGGATGGATAAGAAGAATGAGCGTTCACATGAACTCAATATGTTCAAGTTCCAATGCGACTTGGAAGCCCAACGTGGTCAGCAGAAGTTAGCTGAGATTGGCGCACAAAGAGAAGCAGCTATTGACGTAGGGGTCATGGATGCCTTCAATAACGCCATTACACAGCAAGCAGAGATGGTTAAAGCAGCAGGTGGATGGGTAGCTAGTCTTTCTGCTTCTGTACGTCCAGTAGTAACATATTGGGTACTATTTGTATGGTCATTTATCCATGTCTGGTTTGCTTGGAACGCATGGTTAGCAGGTGCGCCAGCTACTGAAGTCTTTAAAACAATGATGACTCCAGACTTTTCTGCTTTGCTATCAGGAACAATTAACTACTGGTTTCTTGATAGAACTTTGTCTAAGCGTGGCATATGAACTTAGAACTGGCTGCATCTTTATGTAAGCAGTTTGAGGGGTTTAGAAGTAAACCCTATCTTTGCCCTGCCAATGTAGCTACGATTGGTTACGGCTCAACCTACTATGCTGATGGGCGCAAGGTAACGCTTCAAGATAGTCCCATAGGTGAGGCGGTAGCCCATGCTTTGCTCATGCACGAGTTAGAACATACATACTTACAAGGTGCTTTAAGGAACTGCCCTATCCTTATGACGGATGAACGCAAGTGCAATGCTATTGTGGATTTCGTCTATAACTTAGGTATAGGCAGACTCCAAACTTCTACTCTAAAGCGAAAAATCAATGCTCAAGATTGGGAAGGTGCTAAAGAACAACTGATGCTGTGGAACAAAGGCGGTGGTAAAGTTCTAGCAGGTCTGACAAAGCGCAGAGTTGCTGAGTGTGCCTTGTTAAATTAAATTGTCATAAATACTGTATAAGGTGTTGAAATGACTAACATTCCTACGCCAGAACACGCTGAACTGTTCGCACAAAGTGTCAGAAAGTGGCAGCAAGTGCTTAGTCTTGGTGATTGGCGTATAGAAAAAGGAAGCAAGCCAGCTAAAGAAGCAATGGCTTCTGTTGAGTTTAACCAGACAGCTAGATTGGCTACTTATCGACTTGGTGACTTTGGTGCTGAAAAGATAACACCTGATTCACTAGATAGAACTGCACTACATGAGTTACTTCATATATTTCTATATGACTTGTTGTGTGTAGCTACAGACCCTAAATCATCAGATGAGGAGATAGAGATGCAAGAGCATAGAGTTATCAATCTGCTAGAAAACTTACTCTCTAAGGATTCCAATGGGCAGTGCTAACGAAACGTGTACTGATACCGAGTTCATCCAACTGTGGGGTCAACTTCAATCTGCTCAAAAGGTAGCTGACCATCTTGGCATTGCAAATAGGGCAGTTCATTTGCGTAGAAGGTGGATTGAAAAAGAATACAACATGGCACTTTATGCAAGTGACCATCGTGGTGTTAAATACGATAAAAACAAGCCTAAATCCTTCTCTCCGTTAAAACAGGTAGAACTAGGCATCTTGGACGGAACAGTTATTGTGTTCTCAGATGCTCACTTTATCCCTGCACAGCGTACAACAGCGTTTAAGGGGCTTCTATGGGCTATCCAAGAGTTTAAGCCTAAAGCTATTATCTGCAATGGGGATGCGTTTGATGGGGCTTCCATATCACGGCATGATGTAACTGACCAACCACAGACTTCTGTTATCCAAGAGTTAAAAGCTACGCAAGGTGCGTTGGGTGAGATAGAGGAAGTTGCTAAAGCAGCCAGACATAATGTAAAGCTACTGTTTACATGGGGTAATCACGATATTCGGTTTGGTAATCGACTTGCTCAACACGCACCACAGTTTAAGGAAGTTCTAGGCTTTAAACTGACAGACCATATCCCAGATTGGGACTTCTGTTGGGCAGTGTGGCCTACTGAACAATGTGTTGTTAAGCACCGATATAAGGGTGGTGTTCATGCTACTCACAACAACACAGTAAACGCTGGAGTATCAATAGTTACTGGACACTTGCACTCTTTGAAGGTTACTCCTTTTACTGATTACAACGGATGTAGATACGGAGTAGATACAGGAACACTTGCTGAGACTGATGGCCCACAGTTTACCTATGCTGAGATAAACCCAAGCAATCACAGGTCAGGCTTTGCTGTTCTTAATTTCTTTAATGGACAGTTACTATGGCCTGAGTTAGTCCATAAGTTTGACGAAGACCAAATACAGTTTAGAGGCGAAGTCATTGATGTAGGTGCATTTTGAGTGCATGGCTCATCATTGTTACTGGTGCTATCTATGCCTATATTGCTGGTGAGCAGCTTTATAAAGATAACCCACACATGGCTATTGTGTACGCAGGCTACGCCTTTAGCAATGTGGGGCTTTATCTGTTGGCAAAGTAGCTTATAAGTTACAAAGGCTCGTGAGCGTTTAAGGGGAAGGTTTCTACTTCTTCTTCTTCAATTTCTTCAAAGTCTTCATCAAGTTCGTCAATTGCTTCATATTCAACTGCCCATCCGTTTTCTTCTTGGAACTCGATAAATTCTTGAATGACTTGAATCTTATTGAAGTCATGGGTTTCAACTGTAATTTTCTCAATGCCTGTCCAACCAAAATCCATTTCAAATTTCATGATGTTCTCCTAGCGCAACCGATTGTTGCAACCAAATCGTAGAACATCTTTATGTCAAAAACAAGACTCAAGGTTCTTTTTGGAACACTCCGTTTGGCAAAAGAATACCCTTACGATTCTTAATCTGGTCATACGCAATTTCCATACATTGCACTAAGTTTATGTCTTGCAGCACACAGTAGTTAATAAGACAGACCATGACGTCACCAACAGAATCAACAATAGCATCCTCGTCATTTTTAATCGTGGCATCTGCTAGTTCTCCCATCTCTGACATTGCTTTTAGAAGCTGAACTTCTGGACTGCTATTAGGAATAATCTTTCTGGCTTCTGACCATTGAATTATTTTCATCTCTATATTTGCGTATGACATAACTATCCTTTCTGATTTGCAAATTCGTACCACATAACATAAAAGTCTTTTAAGTAATCAAGACCTTCTCCTATCTTGACGCACTTACCTAGAACAACTTGGAACACATCTCCAACTTCAGTTTGTTCGTTGTCTGTGTTACCAATGATGACTAACACAGTAAATTTAGGCACTTGAGCAAAAGCCTTCAGTAGCAATTGCTGACCAGTAGCCATGTTCTCGTTAGGTTTCTTCCACTCTCCGATTAGGAAGTGTCCCTTTCTCTCGCAAATCATGTCTATATTGCTAGGCAAGAAATGCGTATTTTCGGGAATCAACCCTTGGAAATCACGGAAGTCAGTATGAGTTGCATACTGATTTCTCATAGTGGTGAGGGTACTCATTGCTCGTCCGCAAGCTGAAAAAGCCTTTGCACAACTTTCCCCTCGTAATCAGAACGGAATTTCCGAATCATCAAACTCAGCCTTTTTAGGCTTTGTTGGCTTATTTAAAGAAGCGTCAGCGTTCTTATTCTTGATAGACAGGGACATAAACTTCTGTCCGTCTTTGCTTACTTTAAGCCAAGCAGATAGCCAATATTCTACGCCATCTACATTTAAGCTGCCTTTGTAATCAGGAAACTTGGCATCGTCTTTCCTGTCGTTCTTGAACAAACTTCCTCGGTTTGTATTGTCGTATTCCATGATTAACCTTTCGCTTTCTTAATAGCTGACCTTACGTTACTTGGCATCAAAGTCCATAGAGCAACCTTTTGGTCTGCTTCTAAGTTCTCCTGTTCCAACCTTACCCAAGCTGCCTTGGGGTTTGTCTCACAAATAGCAATCAGTTCAACTGCTAATTCGTCAAGATACTTTAGTATTTCAATAGGTAACTCATCTCGTATGCCTTGTGCTGGCGTGATGATTACTGCCTCTTTAATGGGCGCAGAGGAATCCAGAGCGTCATGCTCAACGATTTCCATAGCTGTAACCCATAGGTATCTTCTAGTGTACGTTTCTACAGCCCCTAGGTTTTGAATTGGATGGCAACCTTTAAGGTTAGCCTCTGCCATTGGTGATGTTATAACAATGCTAGTGTTATCGTCCGTATCTGTGATAGTAAGACTTGCTATCTCTGTATCGTAGGACACTACACCACACAGACCAACTTCATTAAAGATTTGGTT
>Ga0209500_10002449_pt1 | contig 13150 bp, 18 predicted proteins | sample S_140212_EF_Meta_FD_187323 | JGI IMG/M metagenome (GOLD analysis project Ga0209500, IMG submission 187323) | Freshwater microbial communities from Lake Simoncouche, Canada to study carbon cycling - S_140212_EF_MetaG (SPAdes) (version 2) | ecosystem: Environmental > Aquatic > Freshwater > Lake ...
TAACAATCTAAAAAACACCAAAAATTAATTTCATTGCAGGATCGAACTCGACGGAAATTCTGTCTATCAAAGTTTTTCGAACCCACAAATACGCCATATGTTTTTGATCTATGCCATAATATCCATTGTTAGCAAATCCGTCGGTGGGCTTGACTTTTTTAAAAATCTTTATCACATCGACCAATTCTTCTGGAGTAAAGAAGTTCTTAACGACTCCACAGGATCCGTAATATTGTTTCATGCTGTATTTAACATCTGGAGTGGGTGACAGGACTCGAACCTGCATTATACTGATTTGCAATCAGGTGCCTAGCCGTTCAGCGCACACCCACATTTGGTACCTGGTGACGGGATCGAACCGCCGACATCCCACTTGTAAGGAGGGCGCTGCTACCGCTGAGCTAACCAGGCAAATTGACTATTCTGAAACACACTGCTTCTTTGTGTTGGATATTACTATCCGCAAAAACCTGTGCAATGTGTTTTAGAATAGTGGCGGACTGAGAATACATCCTAACCCAACAACACCTCGGACATTATTGTACACCTTGCGAGCGTACTTTCTTCCGACTTCCACCAAGTCTCTTTGCAGAGTATCCTGGTCTGTTGTCAACATCGCCGTTTAAAGACAGGCAGTAGTCTTGACGCCGTATGCTATTCTACGCTTTCTATCCCGTTAACCTTGCGAGCTATTCAGGTGCGCTAACACCTTACGAAACTTCCTGCATAAACTAACTTCACCTTGCGAGCTTGGTTAGACTTGGTTCTCTTACGAGCCAAGTATTAGATGCTTTTCACATACGACCGAGTCAGTCTTTGCGTTTTAATGATAGTAGGATTTGAACCTACCGCATTCTGTTTAATAGACAGACGTTCTACCAATGAACTATATCGAACCTACTGCGATGTGCTGACTCAGTTGCTGCATACTCTTTTGGAATACACAATACAACACACCACGTACCTTTTGTCTTGCGAACTACTCAGTCGTCTTTTGCGATCAATGTGTCCCCGCCTTTCGACAGACCCACCGACCACTCAAACTGCATACGAGCCCTTGAGTGCAACCTCTCGGACAAATACGCTACCCTTTCTCATACTAATTAACTGGACTGGTTTAGTTGTGAAGTCAGCACCACCTGTTACTTTCCATCTACTCAAGTTCCCCTTGCGGGCTTGTAAGCAAACGTTCTTTCCACAACATCCAGCGTCATTGTTACAACCACCGGTCTTATCAGTGATCGGATCCTCACGGATCTGAGCAGGCTTGTCTAAACGAACTATTGCTAGCGGAGTTATGTAGGCATACCTCCTTTGGCTGTGTCACCACAGTTATTCTTCATAAACCAGCAAGCTGGCTTATAGGATGTTAAACCACCCTTGAATCTTATTGTAACATCAACCGCTGAACTAGTCAAGTATCAATGTTACCAAAATCTCTATATCCACATACACTTGCAGGAATTGAACCTGCCTACCCCGGATTGACCAGAGCTGTAATCCGCTACATCTGCCTGGCCTGAGCATTTGTGCATGTGGATATAAAGACTCAGACTGTTTCTAGTCTTTATATCATGTAAATTTTTAATGAGCGTATGTTAATTTCTTAACATACTGCAATTGTAACATCACCCGTGATACCTGTCAACTGGTAGACTCTACAAGAATTGAACTTGTGTCTGTGCAATGTCAATGCACCGTTCTACCATTGAACTAAGAGTCCGAGTTGGTGGAGGATAGCAGATTCGAACTGCTGATGCTGCCATGCCATGGCAGTATGTTTCCAACTATATCAATCCCCCAAAATTTGTGATTGACTACTTGTCCCATTATACGCCATCAATCAAGGCGAGTTATTTTGGTGCCCTAGGTGGGACTCGAACCCACAGAACCTGGTTTCTAAGACCAGTACGTATGCCATTCCGTCACCAGGGCATGGTGGTCATGGTTGGTATCGATCCAACCTCCTCGCCTTATGAGGGCGGTGCGCATCCATCTACGCCACATGACCAATAAATACTTGTGTGAGACGCTATCAAAATCTAACACCACAGGGCTTGAATTTCCATCTAAGCCTAAGCGATATCGGTGTTTGCTGCATCATCGTGTATGATGTGTTCACAGCCGAAGCTCAGTTACGTTATTTTACCAACGTGAATCTAGCTTTACGCTTTATAAACAATCTTTAATCTGGGTTGACCAATGGGTAACGATCCCATGCTACGACTTTCACAGAGTCGGGTGCTTCCATTACACCATGGCCAACATAAAACCATATAGAAACACTTTAGATATTAGTTCCTTGCTGGCACAAAGAACCGTTCGCCCCTGCCAGGGGACCGAAGTAGTTACCGGCGTTTATTCGGCACTTGCCCCGTCAAAAATGTTTTTATATAGCGAACTCATTGTAGGCAGGATTCGAACCTGCGTTCGCCTCTTGAGCGAGGCTTTCTTACCACTAGAAGACTACGAGTTCATCGGGTCATGACTCCCGATTATGGATCAGGGTAATTACTCCTGTTAAGACCATATAGAAACACACTGCATAGACTCACCCTACGTCTATCGTTCTCCCTTGCCCCAAGTTAGCGGTGGGTAGGTTGCGGAGGCATCTGGTTCCAATCTACCTTCGCTAAAAAGTAGTGGGATGCAACAATGTGTTTTTATATGGTAGGACCGCTGGGATTCGAACCCAGAATTGGCAGATTAAAAGTCTGCTGTGATAACCGTTTCACTACGATCCCATATATGGTCCCTCCACCGAGATTTGAACTCGGACGTCACGGATTAAGAGTCCGGCATGCTGCCTTAACATCTTGAAGGGTTGGTATGTAAAATTGTCTTTCACGTGCCAACCCGGACCTACATGGGATCTGGATTGACACTAGCGTTTAGCACGTTTCATGTCATGTTTCCTTATTAAAAATGTATTATACAACAATTAAGGTTTGTTGTCAACCTGAAAAAACTAAGCCGATGGAAGAGCTTCTATAGTTGTGGACACAATAGTCACATTGTATGTAGGTGCAGTAGCAATCACGAAATCAAGAAATTCTTGAGCAGCAGCAAAGTCCACCCACGCACGTCTTCCAAATGGTGGGTCGTAATCGCTGCCAACACCATTGGGCTTGGTTGCAGTTTTGTCTTGATAAAACATCTGTTCGGCCAATTGTTCTCTCTCTGTGAAAAAAGGCTCTAATGCCCAATCAGTTTCATTGTCATATGTTATCACGCTCATACATGTGTTTATTGCCATAATTGTAACTCCTGGTTATATATTATTTATTCCAGTTTGCCTCAAAGATGGTAGCCCCGGGAGGTAACGATCCTCCGACTGCCGGTTATCAGCCGACTGTTATACCTTTTAACTAAAGGGCCATACATGGTACCACCTGAGAGATTCGAACTCCCAACCCCCGGATTCGTAATCCAGTGCTCTATCCAATTGAGCCAAGGCGGTAAAAAGACTAGTCCAGGGACAGTGCCTCCTCGCTGGGGGTTGTATGAACTTGAAAAAACAGTCCAGAGACTCTCCACATAACGGAGTAAACACTCATTCAAAGTGAGTGACGCATGGACATGAAATGGATGCGGGTGACAGATTCGCACTGCCGATGCACCTGGCTTATGAGACCGGTGTGGTGACTACCCTACCCGCAATGTATTTAGTGTCTGTTGCACAGACAAATTCTCTAACACATGTTCAGCAAACGAATCATGTGCTGGTTTAAAAAAATGAACTCTTTCTGTATGAGGAAAGTTGTGTTGTTGACACCACGACATAAAATCAATGTCCACAGCCCATTTTACTGTGTTGGGCCAGACGAAATTTACTATAGGCCAAAGATCAACAGGCCAAAAACTATCTATGTTTATGACTCGAATACCTTGTGCGTGAGCCACGGCATTGAGTGCTAGGATGTTTTTTGTTTTATTTAACACACCTACTTCATCATTAGCTGAATACAACAACCATTGTTTAAAGTAGTCAGGGTTAATTTCTTTTGGTATCAGAGAACCCGGACATAATTGCAACCATGTCTCATCATAGATTTCGCTTCGGTTTATTCCGGACCAACAGGCAATTACTATGTCGTTGGGTGTTAATGTTTCATTTAAAAACAATCTAAACATGGCATCGTTACTGCCTCCAGATATACCTCGATTGACCGCGGTGTATCCTAGCGTTTGGGCAATTTGTGAAGGATAACAGTGGGTTATTTCGTAGTCAATGGCCTGAGCTGAATCATTAAAAACCAATCCTGGTTCTTTACTCATCTCTGCTCCTACTGAATGACTACATCCTAATATCAATGCTTTTTTCATATACTTGGTGCCCCATGAGAGAATCGAACTCCCGTCAACGGATTACAAAACCGTGATAATGCCATTATACTAATAGGGCTAAATTTGGCTCCACAGCGTGGGCTCGAACCACGGACCAAGAGATTAACAGTCTCCTACTCTACCGACTGAGCTACTGCGGAATAATACTTTATATATCTCTTGTGTGGTGGACAGTAATGGATTTGAACCACTGCGCTTTTTACAGAACGGATTTACAGTCCGTCGCCTTCAACCACTCGGCCAACTGTCCTGATTGAATTTGCAAGTAGTAGAGTCACTGTTATCTCTACCATTTACCCGATTGCACTAGTCCGGACGGGAGGGTGATCCGTCACTTGGGATACCGGTCCAGATGATACGCCAATTGTATGCCGGTCCCAATCAAGCGACCAGCCGGGCATCGAACCCGCTACCTTCTACTGTGCAGTACCTTCGAAGAATACTGCACAGCGTGACTTTCTCTTGCTGACACTCGCAAAACTTGGCCCCGGCGGAAGGAATCGAACCTTCGTTGGTTGTATACGGACCGTGTTACCATTACACTACAACCGGGATAAACTTGGTGCAACCTACAGGAATCGAACCTGTTTCAATGGCTCTTCAGACCACCGCTATGACCACATCAGCTAAAGTTGCATTGTATTGGCGGAACGACTGAGACTCGAACTCAGAAACCGTATTACTACGATCGAAAGATTAGCAATCTTCTCCAATACCATTATGGGACCGTTCCTAAATTTTTCACATCATCGGGTTTAATATGATGGCATCCTTTACCTTCCATTATGGAAAGAGAAATATATACGACTTTATCAACATCTGACAAATAAACCGCCCATCCATCTATTAAATTTCTATCTATGGGTACAGTTTTTCCATTTACTACAGACCTTGCTGATAATTCATAAAAATTCCGGGTACTTAAAGATCTATATTTTACCTGTAATCTTTTGCTTTGCCCTGTTTTATCTAAAGCAATTAAATCAACCGGGCAATGATCATCAAATGGGGTAAAACAGTGATACCCTTTATCATATAAATCGGCCATTACTTTTATTAAGCCGATATTACCTTTTTCATTAACATTCATAATTGACTCCTATACTATTATTTAGCAGTTGAGTCAACCGTTCCTTAATTGGTCTGCGCTGTAGGATTCGAACCTACGACCCCTTGGTTCCAGGCCAAGAACTCTACCAGACTGAGCTAAACACAGATTAAACCTGGAGCGGGGTGCGAGAATCGAACTCGCACTATCAGCTTGGAAGGCTGAAATCCTACCATTAAATGAACCCCGCATAAACTTGGTGGAGGCCCAGGGTATCGAACCCTTGTAGACAAGATGCTTGCAAAGCAACTCCGCACCCCTGTGCTGCCCCCATATTTTTTGGCTCCATCTGTTGGATTCGAACCAACCTCTTCCGGTTAACAGCCGGGGGTACTCGCCAAGAATACTAAGATGGAATAAAATTGGTGGAGCAGAGAGGGTTCGAACCTCTACAGAACTTGCTGACCTCCGGGTTACAGCCGGGTACCCTTCCTCTCAGGTGTCTGCTCCATAAACTTGGCGATGCGTGGGAGAGTCGAACTCCCGTCTCTGGATAGACAATCCAGGATAATGACCGTTATATGAACGCACCTAAATTTGGTACTGCGTACGGGTATCGAGCCCGTCTAGTCACCTTGAAAGGGTGATGACCTCACCTGAAGTCGAACGCAGTAAAATCACTATATGAAAACACACTTATTCAGGAACTTTGCTGATAAAATCTAATCTAGCTATGATTAGACCAATCGCCGTCATTACTGCCTACCTGTTTCGTCTTCCTCATCTTCATGGCCTAAGCCACTGATTCAGCATCTTGTAAGTGGAGGAGTAGCCAGCCACGGCGGGGCTCAAACCCATAATCCTATCACTCACCTAACGATGTAGGTAACCTGTATAATTGTGTTTACATATAGTGCCCAGAACTGAATCTGAGTACACTATACAAAATCAAATTTTTAACGAACCTTGCTGCACTGTGTCGATGCACCGTGCTGCTTTCTAACTAGTCTCTAGTATAACACCATGTGCGATACTGGTCAACTTGTTTTGTAAAGCCCTACAACTTGGAAGGACTTTGCAAATCTCGCTGCTTTCTAACTAGTCTCTAGTATAACACCATGTGCGATACTGGTCAACTTGTTTTGTAATGCCCTTGCTGTTTGAAGGGTCTTTGTTACATGGCAGGGGAAATGGGATTCGAACCCATGATGACGATTTCAAAGACCGTTGCCTTAGACCGGGCTAGGCGATTCCCCAATAAAACAATTCTATAAATTTTGGTACCCTTGCTCGGACTCGAACCGAGAGAACTCTTCCTTTTGAGAGAAGCGACTTTACCAGATTTGTCCACAAGGGCAGTTAACGCACTCTTTGGAATGCGTATATTAAAGCACATACCAGTCCCGGGGATTCGAACCCCTTTCTCTAGTAGTTTACCACGACGTTTGCAGTCAGGCAAGTATATGCTTTAATATAACGGATTTTTTTATCTACAAGAAGATAAGCCATCCCCGCTACCGCCCGTTTGCCCCATGTTTAAAGTGCAGGGCCCAGTCCTCGTTACTGGGATACTTCACACTATTTTCCTACGCTACAAAACAAAAAACCCTAGGGTTTTTAGTCCTAGGGTCCTTGGATGTTGAGTATGCTATTTTGTTATACTCGGTCTCCTCGGACCCAGGCCCCGCGATCATAATTCATCTCAATCGCAAACCACAAGGCGGGGCAGGTGCCCTGACTTGGTGTCAGTGATTTGAGGGATAAATGATGTATCGAGTGTCTCATAGCATGTATTGTATATGTTTATTTATACCTTGTCAACCTCTAAGATTGATTTTTTTACGGTATTTTGTCAAAAAAGTTAAAAATATTTTTATCTTGATTCAGCTGCTTCTAGTGCATCAGCTGCTTCTTCCAAGAGGTCAGCGATACGATCAGGCGCACCTTCCTGCACACTTTTTCGTGAAGTGATCTGCCTACGGATCTCCGCCCGCTTGCGCAAACGAAAAATTAAACTTTGTTCTGCCACAGGCAAATGACTTTCGTTTTTGGCCATGTGTTCTTCAAATCGATCAAATTCTTCGTTCATACAGTCTCCAAATATTCACGCACCCATGCCAGGCGCTCTTGTTCGTTCAACACAGTGTACTTGATAATGTTAGAACGAATGTGTTCCAACAATGGGTAATACTCCTCGTCTAACTGTTCCTTGAACTCTCGAGTCATCAGTTTGTCAGTGCGAGGGTTCCGTGCCACCCACTTTGCAGTTAGGTAGTATGGGCTCTTAATTTTGGCACTCACACCATCTTGTGTATAAAACACAAAACCTTCGTGACGAACCTTTTTAGACTCTGCTACCAACTCGCCCACAGTCATGTGATAAGATTCCACTGCATGACACTTTACAGTATCCTCAGCAAATATCTTCCAAACTAGTTCAGAGCCAAACCCGTGAACCCGAGAGTCCCAAGCATTTTCGCGCCAACCCAAGAAATACATCCCAGGCTTTTCTACAACGATGTGTGGATCATTTGGGTGTACGCATTCAAACATCAGAGTATGACCTTGAGCACCAAGCACAGCCATTTGCCAGTCAGCCCAGCAGGCGTGAGTCAGCATCATTTCCTTGGCGTACTCTACATAGTCGTTGTCAGTGGAACCAGTAGTGCTCACCAGGATATCGTCCTTGTACCATGTCATAGCAACCATGAATCCATTGGCCTTGCGATACGCAGTTACCTTCACGTTGTTGGCAAGCACAGGAGCCTTGGCTTCCACACCGTAGTTGTAGATCTTTGTGAAAGGACGCGACACCACATTGAAGCCCTCATCCACGATCGTACCGCGACATTCTTCCAAAAAATCATTCCACAAGTTGTCGTAGAACACAGCCTTACGATACTTGAGAACGTAGATACCATCGCCGGCAGGCTTCATACTAACCAACCGTGGGTTGGCTAGTACAAACTCCTTCAATAGTTCTTTGTTCATTTCACGCTCCTACAATGCTGCGGGCACGAGCCATCAATGCGGCGTCACCGCGGGTCAATACTTCCAACAACATGCGCTTTTCTTCCAAGTAGATCTTGGCAAAAGCAGGGTCATGGGCCATGATGCTGCGGCTGTTAGCGATCAAGTCAGCTAACTTCACAGTTTGTGCAGCAGCAGGGGCGCAGGCAATATGCTCACGGTCCCGGGCCTTGCGAACAGCTCTGTTGCCATCTTCAGGGCGGCTGACATCAGTCAACCAGCTGACCAATCCTGCAACTTCGTGTCCAAATTCACGGGTGATATCTTCTATGGTAACACCGGTGTCTTCCACTGTGTCGTGCAAGTATGCAGCAGCCAACATCACATCAGTATGAGGTACAGTTGCAACAGTGCTGGCAACTTCGGTGGGATGCACAATGTACGGCTCAAAGGTGTACTTGCGCACTTGGCCAACCGCAGCGTGGGCAGCAGTGGCAAATACCCGGGCTCTTTCTACCATTGTCATCATGTGCTCCAGTGTCTGTTTATGTGTTTATTATAGCAGAACGGGCAATTCTGGTCAACCGTTAGTGATGCCCTTTAATTGCACCCTTTAGGCCAAGTCTCACAGCTTCGTCCAGAGATATTGCAATTGCACCAGTAGAATCCATGCCCACATCCACGCAACGATATCGCTCCATTCCACTGGTGCCACCGTGAAGATGGCCGTGCAAGTGAACAGCACCGCGATGCATCTGATCCCATTCTGCAATAGGATAGTGAAACATCACAACTTTGATTTCGTTGAACTGCACATCTAGATATTTGTGGACTTCTCGAAAACATGCACGGAATCCTGTATCCTGCAAGGTCTTGCGATCGTGATTGCCTTCGATCAAGATCTTGTTGCCGTTACAACGCATCATGTATTCTGCTGCTTTGGCTGCAGGCAAGAATGCCACGTCGCCCAGGATGTACACAGTGTCTTCGGGAGCAATCAATGCATTCCATTCAATCACCATTTGTTCGTTCATGTATGCAACGTCGTTGCGAAACCGCGCACGGGTGTTAGGGCAAAAATTCATGATGTTTTTGTGCCCAAAGTGTAAGTCTGATGTTACCCAAGTCTTCATATTATTTCTTCTTTGTTCTTCCAATTCGTGATGCTTTGTTCCAGGTGTAAGCTACTCCATCTGGAGTCTTGCCATCCACCACACTGTCCACACCAAAGATACCGCAAACTTCAAAGTCTGGTCCTTTGATAGTTACAAATCCTGCCCATGCTCGAGCAAACTTCATTGATTCATCTAGTGTGTCACCTTCAAACAGTGACATATTATTTTTACTTATTACTTTATACATAGCCCTATTATACAACATAGAGCTATTGTGGTCAAGCTATGTTGACATCAGTGTGTGGGTAAATTGCAACAACAGTTGATGATGTTGCCCTTGATGCCAGTGTGGTGCTATGTATTGCCAAGGTTTTTGATACCATAATCGGGTACTTTCCAAGTGGCAACCAATCACTCCGACTCTGTTTTGGATTATGGCCATTGGGTCACCATTTGCATAGCGACCCACAGTGGTAAATTTGGTCTCATCCCCGACCAATGCACACCCGTCCCAAAAGAACATGTTATGTTGTTGTCCTTGCCAATCAATTGGTGTGACAGTTCCATAACTTTTGCGTACATCGGCGCCGGAACGTTTGATATATTGTTCGCACTTTACATCTTGAAGAATATCAAAAAACCAATGCCCGGCCCAATATGCTCCCATACAAATACCCAGATACCTGCCACCTGATTCTACAAAATCAGCTATCATGTTGGCTTTTTTGCGCAGGAAGAAATCGTAGTAGCGGTCAGCATCTCCAATTCCTCCCGGAAACACAACCATTGCTGATTGTGCCAACAAGTCTGAATTTAGGGTTTTTTCATTAAATCGCTGTACAAGATAGTGACTGCCCAGGCTTTGTTCCACCCCATCACAGCTTTGATCGCTGCATTCTGGATGGTGAGAAAACAACGCAATTAACGGTTTTGGTGATATGGGCATCGTACCCATATTTACACCTTACACAGCCAGCTCTTGGTATTCTTCTCGACCGCAGCCGCATTCTGGGCATAGGAAATCATCGGGTAATGAATCCCAAGCGCCTTCTAGTTCCTCATCGTGGACATGGCCACATACTATACAAACATGTTCCATTATGCTTCTCCTTCTGTAACGTCATAAGTTCCGGCAACTACTGCATCTAAAACTTGTTGATATGCTGCTGCATGGCGGGCTTCGATCTTTGTTAGAGCAGCAAACTTCTTCTCTGCTCGGGCCAAAACCGCAGCAAATTGCTCTGCGTGTTCCTTTGATTCTGCGATCTGCGTGTTGGCTTCGGCAACTGCACGAGCATCCCCTTCATGTTCAGCGGCCCTGCGGAATTCAGGATACATGGTTTCAAACTCGTAAGTCTCACCTTCGATTGCCTTGATCAGGCACTCTCGCGTACTAGGCTTTCCGATCAGTAGTTCTAGGTGGCTCCAGGCGTGAAGCAGTTCTTGATCTGCTGTGTGCTCAAAGTGACGGGCCACTTCTTCGTAGCCTTCAGCTCGGGCCAGTCGGGCAAAATAACGATATTTGATGTGTGCTTGGCTTTCTCCAGCCAGGGCACTTTCTAAGTTTTTGATTGTGAGTGACATGCTTTCTCCTTGTTTGTCAAGCACAATTATATAGCATTTAACACCTATGTGTCAATGCATTTTCATAGGATTTTGCTATTAAAATTTTATATCCTCATCATAGGGTTCTACTGTCCACCCGATGGAAAACAAATCTTGACGGATTTCATCTGTGATCACACTCTCGTTCACATAACCTTTGACACCGGTTTCATCACCATTGCCCAACCCGCCACCAATACCGCTACAGTACCAGTCCATGTAATCGCCCTCATTTCGCAAGCGGGCAATAATCCCACCAGCATAGCGCCAACTGCATGACCATGTTAGATCTGCAAGTCTGGGCCACACATCGTTTTTTTGGAATGTATTATTGCACATGGACGCATAGAGATTCTGAGCGTATGTGTCGCTGTCAGTTATTTTCTTTACCATCCATTCACATGCAACAATATCTTCTTCAAGATTATTGTCCGGATCGTCTCTCATTGTAAGGTACGTGGCTCGTCAAGCAGACCGGCTTGCACACGGTCAGGAAGATCCGCAACATCAACTTCTCTGCTTTGTGCAGCAAGTTCTTCGGGGCTCATGGATTCAAACATTTCTTCAAGTTCTGCTACCAAGGCATCCAATTCTTCCTGGGTGCCTTCAAAGTCATCAAACGCTCCGGGTGCAAATTGTACTTTCATAATGTATCCTTGTGATAAATGGTGGGCCAACTTGGAATTGAACCAAGACTCGACCGATTATGAGTCGGTTGCTTTACCATTAAGCTATTGGCCCGAATTTGTTATGCCAAACGATCTACGTTTTGGCCATTGCGATTCATTCGCTTGTTCATTTCTATACGCTGGGCTTCATCAAGTTCTCGATTGTGTTTGATTCTGGCTTCATCTTGTACACGTTCCTGGTGTCGCCGATCCACATGACGAATATCTTGAAGTCGGTAAACTTCATTATTGTGTGCGTGGATGCTGTCAACTTTCATACTTTTACTTATCAGTTACTGTTGTTCTTCCAACGTAGCTTCCAGCTGCCGAATCAACCGACGCACTGAACCCGGGTCCATGGTCAATGTAGCTGTGCCGTAATTGATTTTTACCACCAGCTGTGTGTTGCCTGCTGGATTCAGCCCAACCGTGTACAAAGCATCTTTGTTCTCAACAACAGGAGGCGGGGCTGAAAGACGGGCAACTGGCTGTGCAGCAGCATCATTGATGTCTTTATCAACCTTGTTGGCAATTTGCCGTTTACGCCATCCGAACATATCCGACTCCTATTGTGATTACTTAGACATCATTAGTGCGTTGAAGTTACTTGGAACAACAATGGTCTGAACCTTGCCTGTCTTGATACCTTCCGAGATATTCAACATGGCCTGAGCTTGCATGAATGCAATTGAGCTACCACTGTTGTTGGCCAGTGCTGCCATACGACGACTTTCAGCTTCGGCAGTCTTGACTTCGATTTCTTTCTGCTTTAGTTCGTTCTTGGATTTGACCAATTCATTGGCACTTGCCACAACCGAATCTGCTGGAACAATGTTACGAATCAACACTTGGCTGATGGTAATGCTACCGTCTAGCTTTTCTTCTGTGAGATTGCGAACAATTTCTTCCTTGATGAAGTTTTCCATATCGCTACGAGCGTCGGCCATATCCAAAGCCTCATGCTTACGAGCAGCCTTGTAGATGGCGTTACGAGCGTTCTGCACGATGTAGTTGTACATCACATAGGTATCACCCTTGAACTCAGCGTGGAAGCTCTTGTTCTTGGTTGAATACAATTCACTCACTTGCTGGGGATTAATATTGTAGACAACCACGGCGTCAAAATCTTTCATGGTTGAGTTGTCTTTGGCAACCGGAGTCATGTCGTTAAGTGATACATTAACGTCCTTGATTGGAAAGGTCAGCACTTCCCCGATGATTGATTGATTGAAAGAACCAGGCAACAGTTCACCGCTTTGGACTTGCTTATCAAATCCAATTCGCACACCCACTTCACCAGTTTCAATACGAGTACAGCCTGCAGCCAACACAGCAGCAGCCAAAATAGAGAGAGTCAAAATACGTTTCATTTCCGTGTTTCCTTAAAATAAAATTAC
>Ga0209500_10002451_pt1 | contig 13145 bp, 9 predicted proteins | sample S_140212_EF_Meta_FD_187323 | JGI IMG/M metagenome (GOLD analysis project Ga0209500, IMG submission 187323) | Freshwater microbial communities from Lake Simoncouche, Canada to study carbon cycling - S_140212_EF_MetaG (SPAdes) (version 2) | ecosystem: Environmental > Aquatic > Freshwater > Lake ...
CGTCCCCCGTCCGGAAGTCGTCGAACCGCAGCAGCGTCCCCGTCTGCTGTCGCACCGCCATGAAAAGGTCGGCCTTGTCGCGGAAGTGCCAGTAGACCGCCCCGCGGGTGACGCCAGCCTCCTTGGCTACATGCTCTAGAGAGGTATTTGTCACCCCGTCACGACTGAAGACCTGCCGGGCGCAGGCAACGATTCGGTCACGGGTGAGGGCGGCTTCTGCTTTGGTCTTGCGAGCCATGGTCGGGCAAATAGATTTACATACATGTCTGTATGTAAATCTCGCCCTGTCGAGGGTCTTCTCTGTGCGGTCTTGGTGCTCGGCCTATTCGGTTGCCGCCAAGAGTCGGCCATGCCGCCTTCCGGGCCATTGCCGGTGGCGGTCCTGACGGTGACTTTGGCGGACATCGCCCAGACGGCGATTGCGCCCGCGCAGACCGAAGGCGTGCGCGAGGTCGAAGTCCGCGCGCGCGTGACGGGCATCCTCCAGACGGTCAATTATGCTGAAGGCGCCAAGGTCCGCGCCGGCGACCTCCTTTTTCGAATCGATCCCGCCCCTTATGCCGCGGCGCATGCGCTGGCCGTGGCGCAGCTCGCTCAGGAGACCGCGCGGGCACAGCAGGCGACCGATGAGGCCGTCCGTCAGGCCGAGCTGCTCCGTCAGCAGGCCGCTAGTCGCAAGGAAGCCGACGATGCGCAGGCGATGGCCGCCGCCGCCAAAGGTGCGCGCGACGCCGCCGCCGCCAAGGCCAGCCTCGCTAAGCTCGACCTAGATTACTGCGAGGTTCGCTCACCCGTCGCCGGTATCGCCGGTCGCCGGTTGCGCACCGAAGGCGCCCTCGTGATCCCGACCGGTCCGGACGGACTGCTCACCACCATCGTCAGCGCCGACGAGGTCTGGGCTCGATTCGGCCTGTCCGAAGATGATTTCCATCGCCTGTTCGTGGGCGGTGCTAAGGCCGCCCAGGGCGCCGAGGTCGCGCTACTCTTGCCGAATGGGTCCGTCTATCCGGTCCGCGGCAAGGTCGACTTCGCTTCCACCCAGGTCGACACACGTCTCGGCACGGTGCAGTTCCGCGCCCTATTTCCGAATGCCGACGGCGGCTTGCTCGCCGGCCAGTTTGTCCGCGTGCGCGTGACCGGTGGTAAGGCCAAGGACGCCTACCTCGTGCCGCAGCTTGCACTCGTCCAAGCTCCGTCCGGTCGTTCCGTCTTCGTCGTCGGCGAGGGTAATCGCGCCGAAGCCCGCCCCGTCGTGCTCGGCGAGGCGCAGGGTACCGACATTGTCATCCTTTCCGGACTCCGTCCCGGGGACCGCGTCATCCTCAATCAGCTGCATAAGCTGCGTCCGGGTGCCCCGGTCGTCGTCGCTCCAGCCAAGAAGTAAATGGGCTGGGACTTCTTCATCCGGCGGCCGATTTTCTCCGCCGTCCTCTCGATTATCATCGTCCTGATCGGCGGCCTCGCGCTGCTGAACCTACCGCTGTCGCAGTACCCGCAGATTGCGCCGCCGACCGTGACAGTCGTGGCGAGCTACCCCGGTGCGTCGCCCGAGGCGCTGGTCAATAACGTCGCCGCTCCCCTGGAGGAGCAGATTAACGGCGTCGAAGGCCTGTTGTATTATTCCTCCAACGCCTCCTCGAGCGGAGCCCTTAGCATCACCGTCACCTTCGAAAATGGCGTCGATCCCGATATGGCGACCATCCTCGTCGCCAACCGCGTCAAGCTCGCCGAGCCACGCCTACCGGAGGAAGTCCGTCGTCTCGGCGTCATCACCAAGAAGCGCTCGAACGACATCCTTATGTCGGTCTCGATCCTCTCGCCCAAGGCCACGCGCGACTCCGTTTTCCTGAGCAACTTCGCCTCCTCCGTCATCGTCGAGGAGCTCAAGCGCCTCCCTGGCGTCGGCGACGCTGGCGTCTTCGGCTCCCGCGACTACGCGATGCGCGTCTGGCTTCGACCGGACCGCATGGCTGCGCTCGGTGTCACTTCGGCGGAGGTCGTCCGTGCGATCCGCGCCACGAATACCCAGTACGCTGTCGGCCGACTCGGTCAGGAGCCTTCCGTCAACGCCGCCTTCGTGGTGCCCGTCGTGGCGCGCGGACGCCTGTCGAACCCCGAGCAATTCGGCGACATCGTGCTGCGCTCCTCCGGTGCCGATGGGGTGCTCCGCCTAAGGGACGTCGCCCGCGTGGAGCTCGGTTCCCAGAGCTACGAGCAGCTCAGCATGCTCGACGGTAAACCTGTGGCCGGCATCCGCGTCTTCCTCCAGACGGGTTCCAACGCACTCCAGACCGCCAACCTTATCCGCGCCCGGATGGACGAACTGACCAAGCAGTTCCCGCCGGACGTCGAGTACAGCATCCCGTTTGACACCACCCGCTTCGTCCGTTCCGCCATCGGCGAGGTACGCAATACGCTCGTTGAGGCCGCCTTCCTAGTGGCCATCGTCGTCTTCCTTTTCCTCGGCTCTTGGCGGGCCACGCTCATCCCGATGATTGCGGTGCCGGTCTCGCTCATCGGCGCCTGCGCTGGCCTTTGGGTGATGGGTTACGGCATTAACATTCTGACGCTCTTTGCGATGGTCATCGCCATCGGTATTGTCGTCGACGACGCCATCGTCGTGCTCGAGAACACCGAGCGGCTCATGCGTGAGCAGGGGCTGAGTCCGTATGAGGCCGCCAAGGAATCCGTGCGCGAGGTCGCTGGCGCGATCGTCGCCATCGTCTGCGTGCTCGTGTGCGTCTTTCTGCCGGTCGCCTTCCTCGGCGGTATCGCCGGCGTGCTCTACCGCCAGTTTGCGGTGACCGTTGCCTTGTCCGTCATCCTTTCCGGCTTTGTCGCCCTGACGCTCACGCCAACCCTCTGTGCTCTGCTGCTCAAACCGCACGCGCCCGGCGCGCCGATCGGGCTGATGGCCCGTTTCTCCGAGGCCTTCGGCCGCGGTTTCGCTGCGGTTGCCGCGTGGCACGGGCGGATGGTGCGCTGGCTGCTCGATCACCCACGATCGGCGGCGGGAGCGTTTCTCGCGATCGCCGTGGCGAACATCGCGTTGGTGGTGAAGATCCCGCGCAGCTTTTTGCCAGCCGAGGACCAAGGCTATCTGCTCGCAATGGTGGCGCTGCCGGACGGCTCTGGCATCAATCGCACTAAGACCTTCATGGATAATCTCACGCCGAAGTTGCGCGAGAACCCTGCCGTCCGCCACACCTTCGCTATCAGCGGCTTCGATTTGCTCGGCGGCGGTGAGCGTACCAACTCCGGGACGATTTTCCTCCCGCTGAAAGATTTTGGGACCCGTCCGCCCGGCGGCGAGGCGCTCGCCCGGCAGCTCAACGCCATTGGCATGACGCAACCTGACGGCATGTGCCTCGTGGTAAATCCGCCCGCCATCCGTGGCATCGGCAGCGCCGGCGGCTTCGAGTTCTATCTTCAGGCCAAGGAAGACGACGATCCGGCCAGACTCGCGGCGAATATCGAGAAGCTCGAGGCCGCCTTGCGCGCGCGCCCGGAGCTTACGGGTATCCGTGTCTTCATGCGCCCGGCCGTGCCGCAGTTCCTCGCCGAGGTCGACGAAGTCCGCGCTGCGGCACTCGGGGTGACGTTACCCGAACTCCACGAGGCGCTGCAGGCCACCATCGGCGTCGTCTATGCTAACGACTTCACGCTATCGGGCCGCACTTACCGCGTGCTCGTGCAGTCGGAGGCGGCCGACCGTATGGACGCCGCCGCCGCCGGCCGCGTGCACGTACGCGCCGCGAACGGCGCGATGGTCCCGCTCTCCAGCTTCGTGAAGTTCAAGCCCTCTTCCGGGCCGGAGCAGCTCGAGCGGCACATGGGGTTCCTTTCCGCCCGCCTTATCTGTTCGCCCGCCCCTGGCGTGAGTTCTGGCCAGGCCATCGCATTGGTCGAGGAAATCGCCGAGGACATCCTGCCCGTCGGCTATGGTATCGATTGGACTGCGCAGGCCTTGCAGGAGAAGCGGGCCGCGACGTCCGCCTTACCGGCCTTCCTTCTGGCCCTGCTGATGGTGTTCCTGATTCTGGCGGCCTTGTATGAGGACCTCGCGTTACCTTTGGGCGTCCTGCTCACCGTGCCGTTCGCGCTGCTCGGGGCCTTGCTTGCCATCCTCATGCGCGGGATGCCGAACGATATCTACTTCCAGATTGGGCTGGTCACGCTCATCGGGCTCGCGGCTAAAAACGCCATTCTCATCGTCGAGTTCGCAGAGACGGCCCGCCGCGCTGGTCGTTCGGCGGCTGATGCCGCCGTGGAGGCCGCGCGCATGCGCCTTCGTCCGCTCGTCATGACCTCGATGGCCTTCGTGCTTGGCGTCGTCCCACTCGCCTTCGCGGGCGGCGCAGGTGCCGCGGCTCGCCAGTCGATGGGCACCGGTGTGCTGGGCGGTATGCTCCTCGACACCTTCGTCGCCACCTTGTTCATCCCTTGGTTCTTCCATCTGCTTTCGGGGCGGAAGGATAAGCCGACTCCCGTCCAGCCATGATGCCTCGCATTGTTCTCTTCACCGTCGCCATCCTCCTCGGCGGTTGCGCCCTAGGTCCTGATTATGTGCGTCCCGCGTTGCCGAAGGCTGACGTCTTCCCGGAAGCAGGGAAGGGTGGCGCCGCCGTCCGCGCCGAATGGTGGAAGTCGCTCGGTGATCCGGAACTCGACGCCTTGGTGGCGAAGGCCTTGGTCGCCAACGCGGACCTCCGCATCGCCGTGGGCCGCGTGGAGCAAGCCGCCGCCGTTTTAGGGGAAACCGAAGGCGCTGGCCTGCCGCAGATCGACGCCGCCGGCGGGATTAATTCGAGCAAGCTGAGCGAAGGCGCTTACAACCAGAACTTGTCCACGACTGGTCGACACCGCACCACCGCGCGCGGCGGCCTGACCACGTCCTTCGAACTCGATTTCTGGGGCAAGCTCCGGCGTGCGGAGGAGTCGGCCCGCGCTCAGTTATTGGGCGCGCGCGAGGCGAGGCGCATGGTTGAACTTTCGGTCGGAGCTGCTGTCGTGCGTTCCTACGCTGCTCTCCGCGCGGCGGATGCGCAGTCGCTGGCGGCGCAAGAAGTCTCGGCCGCCCGTGACGACGAGGCTGCGATCATCGGCAAGCGTGCCGCCGTCGGCGCCGCCGGCCCCAACGAGGTCGCCCAGGCCGAGGTGGCCCGTTCTGCGGCGGTCGCCACGCTAGCCGACGCCCGCCGGACGCGCGCCGCTGCCGAGCACTTGCTCGGCACGCTGACGGGTCAGCCCGCGTTGACTATCGCCGTGCGCCGTCAGGATGGCCTCCGTCTCCCAGCGCCGGTAGCGTCGGGCCTGCCGACAGACCTTTTGGTGAGCCGTCCCGACGTCGTCGCCGCGGAGCAGGCGCTCGTCGCCGCCAACGCGCGTATCGGCTACGTCAAGGCCGCGCGTTTTCCTACCTTTACTCTGACCGGTGCGATTGGCTCCGAAAGCCGGGAGCTCAACGCCTTGTTTGACGGGGCGACCGCGACTAACTCACTCGGCGTCGATCTCCGTTATCCCTTATTTGATTTCGGTCGTGGTGCGGCGCGGGTCGAAGGTGCCATCGCTGAGCAGCATCAGGCTGCTGCTGCCTACGAGAAAGCTTTCCTCAACGCCTGTCGCGAGGTCCGCGACGCCTTGGTCGATGTCCGCGAGACCGCGGCCTCGGCCACCGCCGCCGCGCGGCGTGCTCAGGCGGCCGACGAGGCCTATCGCATCGCCACCGAGCGTGCCCGGCAGGGGCAGACTGGTCCGATGGAACTGCTGGCCGCGCGCCGCCTCCGGGCCGAATCCCAGGTGGCCGTCGCTCGCGTGCGTCTAGATCGACTCGGCGCCCAGGTCGACCTCGTGAAGGCCCTCGGTGGCGCCCGTCCCGACGTCGTGCCGGCTGCCAAGTAGCCGTTCGGCTAGGATTGCCAACCCTACCGCGTTGCGGTGAGGTTGGGGCATGCCCGCCCAGCCAGACCTCTGGTCCGAACTCGCCGCCTCCATGTCGGCGGACCTTTTCTTGCTGGCCGGCACCTTGGTCTTCTTCGCCGCGGTCGCGCATGCGTTCCTGTGTCCGTTGATCGCGCGGGCCGCGCACACCGCAGAGAAGCAGGGTGGGATCAAGGGCGCGGCGCTGCACCTGCTCGGTGAGGTCGAGGTGGTCTTCGGCCTCTGGGCCATCGTGCTTTTCATCCTGATGGTCTGCTGGCCTGGCAAGGGCTGGGCTTTCGCCACGCGTTACGTCGAGACAGGCGAATTCGTGGCCACCGCTGTGGACGGCCCGTCCAAGTTCGTCGAACCCCTTTTCGTCTTCGTCATCATGGTCATGGCCGCATCGAAGCCCGTGATGGCCTTGGCGGCAGGCCTGCTCGGTCGCGTTGGGCGGCTGTTCGGCGGCACGCCGATCGCGCATTGGTTCGTGGTGCTCACGCTCGCGCCGTTGCTCGGATCGCTCATCACCGAACCGGCGGCGATGACGATTGGGGCGATGTTACTTTCGGCCCAGTTCTACAGCCTGAAACCCTCCGAGACGCTACGCTACGCCACCTTGGCCCTCCTGTTCGTGAACGTCTCTGTCGGCGGCGCCCTGACGCATTTCGCCGCCCCGCCCATCGTCATGGTCGCCGCGAAGTGGGGCTGGGGGTTGAAGGATGTCTTCGCGCATTTCGGGGTCGCGGCGCTCGTCTCCATCCTGCTTTCGAACTTCGCTTATCTATTCTGGTTCCGACGCGAGCTCGCGGCGCTCAAAGGAGCGACGGCGGAGAGCGCGCCCCAGTCTCCGATGCCCGCCTGGGTCGTCGTCTTTCATCTCGCTTGCATGGTGTGGACGGTCCTGATGCTGACCGAGCATCGGCCCGTTCTCATGTTGGGTGGGTTCCTGGTCTTCTTGGCTTTCACCACGGCGACCTCCCGCTGGCAGCCCGCGCCGGGCTTGCGAGGGCCGGCGCTCGTCGGCTTCTTCCTGGCCGGGCTCGTCGTGCTCGGTGGCGTGCAGGGATGGTGGATCTCGCCAGTGCTCAGCCGGATGGGGGAGGGGGCCTTGCTGGCCACGGCGACTTTCCTGACGGCGTTCAATGACAACGCCGCAGTGACCTATTTAGCCTCACAGGTGCCGGCTTTCTCGGCGCCGGGCCCGGCGGCGGAGGCCTTGCGGCATGCCGTGGTGGCTGGGGCCTTGGCGGGGGGCGGTCTGACCGTTATCGCCAACGCCCCGAATCCGGCGGGTCAGTCCATTCTTTCTCCATGGTTCCCGGAAGGGGTTTCGGCGTGGCGGCTATTCCTCTGGGCGCTGACTCCCACGGCTTTGGCCCTTGGTTGCTTTATTTGGCTCAGGTGAGGGATTGGGTGGAGAAAAAGGCGGTTTTTGACTGTTCAACCTGCGAGGGTCGGGGGTAGAATATCTTCCCCGCACTCCACCCCGTTTTCCATGACCTCCCGCCGTCGCCCTGGCTTCACGCTCATCGAGCTTCTCACTGTCATTGCCATCATCGGCATTCTGGCGGGGGTGCTTTTCCCGGCCATCGGCGGTATCCGCAAGAAGGCGAAGCTCGCCACGGCGCAGTCAACGTTCTCGCAGTGGGCCAACGGGGTGACCCGTTACAAGCAGGTTTACGGTTTCTATCCCAATATCGGGACGGTCAAATATAACACCGCGGCCGACACGCTGCATCAGCTGGAGGTCGATCCGATTGGCGCAAATTTCATCAAGGCGATGTCCGCTAAGTCGCCGATGGGCGTGTTGCTCAGCGGCGGCCCTTCCGGCGATCGTGCGAAGTTCAACCGCAACGCCGAGGAGTTCTGCTCCTTCGCCCGCGATGATTTCGAGGATCCTGGTTTCTCCGGCAACGAGCTGACGGAGGCCTCCAAGCTCGTCGACCGTTTCGGTAACAACAAGATCCGCATTATTTTTGATACTGACGGCTCAGGTAACCTCAAGGGAGTCAATTCGCCTGGAGGCGTCTGGCCGGACGATATTGTCACCTTAGGGACCACCGGCATTCCCGCCCGTGTGATTATCTACACCACGATTGCCGGAGGTGATTTTGCCTCCGCCGGTGGTCTGACCGAGCCTGACCTCGCCGACGTCATCGCCATCCAGTAATGGTTGCGCTTCACCCCAGTCGCCGGACCCGCCGAGGGTTCACGCTGATCGAGCTCTTGCTCGTCATCACGATTATCCTGCTTATTTCTGGCATGTTCCTCGGGTTGAGTACCGGCGACGGCGGCGGCCTCCCGGCCGGGCAGCGCATGGTCGGTTCCACGATCCGTTCGGTCCGTGCGATGGCCCTCATGAGCCGTGGTACTGCTGGTACGGGTATCTCCTACAATTCACGCTATCGTCTGCTCATCCTTAACGACCCCACGGATCCGGTGAATCACCTCCGCCAATTCTGCGTCGCCATCGGCGGCGTGACGTTGGCTTCGGCCGCCCCGAACGACCCCGTCTTGATCACGGCCACGAACGACAATCGTTACAAATGGATCACACCGGAAGGGACTTCGATGCTTCCGGCGGGCGTCTATTTCATCCCGCCCAAAAACGACACCACGACGACCATCAACCCTCCTCCCGGAGCAGCCATGCTGGCCAACACACGTCGCAGCATCATCGGGTCGATCGCCGACAACACCGGTAACGCCCAGGACTCGGCTGGCAGTAGTCCCCCTTGGGTGATGTTCACGCCCGTCAATCAGCCCACCAGCCTTCAGGCGATGAGTACCATGGGCGCCAAGAAGTGGTATTATATCGAGATCCAGCCGACTGGCGCGTCCAACCATCTGGGCCGCGTCATGATCGTTCTCGCCAAGGGTTCCATGATGCTTGATGGGGCCAGCGTGGCGCTCAACCTCGCCTCGGAGAGCCAGTTCGCCGCGCTCGCGCTCCGTCCCAACGGGGACGTCTCCTTTACGAGTGATCCCGACGAGATGGACAAAGCCAATCTGACCAAATGAACACCATGCGACCTTCTCCTTCTTCCCGCCGCGGCTTCTCCTTGGTCGAGGTCACGCTCGCCATCGGCATCGTCGGCATCGCAATCATGTCGTTGGTCGGCATCCTGGGTTCTACCTTCCAGCAGGTCGACGACATCATGCAGACCAACCGCGCGCTGGCCGGCGTGACCCGCTTGGTTGGCGCCTTGGAGAATCCTCGTTCGATCCTCTACCTGACGGCGACCGCGGATACTACGGCCACGAATACCACCTACCTGCAGCAGGGGATCACCACGCTCGATCCCGATCCGGCCAATCCGGCGAGCAACTTTGACATCGCCTACCGCTTGCTCTCTGGCGCCAAGGACAATGGCACCACCGCCGTCTGGTTGTATGTCTATGAGCGCAAGGTTGTCCTCGCTACGTCCGACGCTCAGGTGGCTGGCGGGAACGTCCAATACAATCTCTCGTCGAATCCCTCGGTGATGGAAGTGGCCAGCTGCAAGGGCAACAGCGACAACCTCAGCCCCCAGGCAGCCGGCACGCGTAACGTCGTCGGTTCGCCGATGCGCGTCCGTCTCTCGCTTTCCAAGCTGCTCGTCGGCCAGCGTTTTAAGTTGGACGTGGCGACGGGTGAGCCGAATTTGGCCAAGTGGGCGACAGGCGTAGACCTGCCAGTCGACCCGCGTCAGTACGCGCTAGCCTACCTTCCAGTGGTGGCGGAATTCTTTCCTCACGACTATGTAGACTCCGCGGTCTTCAAGGCCCGAGAGGAGACTCCTCTGCTCGTCCAGAATATCGTCATCAGCCGATGAAAACACCTTCCTTCTCCAACGCCGTCCGCCGGGGCTTCACGCTCCTCGAGGTCATGGTGGCTACCTCGATTATGGTCATCATCGTCCTGGCCGTCGTGACCATCGCCACCGATACCTTCAAGGCCTATGATCGTGCGGTCGCCGAACTTTCCACTCAGTCCGAAGCTCGTGGCGTGCTGGATGCGCTCGAGAATGACCTGCAGACCGCCATCCTCCGTCCCGACGGGCGTTGCTGGATGGAAGTCATCTTGCCTGGATCCCCGGGAGCTCCGGTAAAGGCGCCGGCACCGATCGGCAACATGAAGGGGCTCGACCAGCCCATCCTCATGTTCTTTGCGTCCCCACCAGATCGTCCGCGCTGGAATCCCACCGCCTCGACGCCGCGCCAATCCTTGAAGGGCGATGTCTGCGCAATCTCCTACCGACTCGGTCAGCGTTCGCCGTTCGACATGCCGGGTGAGCCAATCCAGCAGGTGTATGGCGTCTATCGTACCATCGTCGACCCCGAGGGCACCTTCACCGAGGCCTTTCCAATTATCTTCAAGTCTCCGCCGTCGGTTGAGCCTGCTCCGGAGGTCGCAAAGGCGCCCACGCCTTGGGATTATTGGTCTGGCCCCGCCCGGACGATCTCGAACTACGGCGCTTCCGACGCCGGCGGACAGAAGCAGACCAAGGTCCTCATCGACTCCAGCCTAACGGCGAACCCTCCGTGCTGGACACTCGACGACCAGAACTTCATCGGCTCCAACGTCGTCGCGATGAACCTGATTTTCTGGTGCACCTCATCCTTGCCCTCCTCCGCCGTCTCCTCAACGGCACTGAAGGATCCGGTGGCGCGCCTGCCGCAATCCCTTCGTCCCGTGCTGCCGGTCGCGGTGGATACGTTCAAGTTTGGCTCGACCTTACATGGCGGCTACGGAGGCGCCTTTAGTTCGTTGGGTGTTGTCTACACGGGGTCGACGAAGGCCGCCCCGTTACGCTATGCGCCGACGGCCTTAGCGATCCCCGCCCCCATGCCTTCGATCATCCAGGTGCATCCGTATGACTATTTTGGCTCCCGCCTGCGGATCTTCGCGGACCGGATTTATCCCGACGCGCTGCTCACGAATGGGACCGCCGGCGTGGCGACGGCCGCGCCCTTGCCTTATCTGCCTTACTCGCTGAAGGCGGTTGAGGTCTCCTTGACCGTGCTCACGCCCGATGGCTCGAAGGAACTCCGCGGCCTCCAGCAGCTGGGTGGCTCGTCCACGCTCGCCAATCCTGCCGACTACAGGCGCATCATCAATCAGCACGGACGGAACTATTCTCGTTACATCCGTCTGTTGGCGAACGGCGGCTGAGCGGCGAAGAACCTCGACAAAAAAGGGGCGCCAGTGGCGCCCCTTTTTTGTCGGCCGAGCGTTCGGCTTATTCGGAATAAACGCCCATCGCGCGGAACTTCGCATAACGCATCGCGATGAGTTTTTCCGGCGAGGCCTTGGAGAGGTCGGCGAGCGAGTCGCGGAGGGTCTTGCGGATGGCCGAGCCCGTGGCGGCCGGATCTTCCTGGGCGCCGCCGAGCGGTTCCTTCACGACGCCGTCGACGACGCCGAGCTTAAGGAGATTAGGAGCGTCGAGGCGCAGGGCTTCGGCGGCCTTGGGCGCGTGGGCGCGGTCCTTGAAGAGGATCGCCGCGCAGCCTTCAGGTGAGATGACGGAGTAGTAGGCGTTCTCGAGGATGTAGACCTTGTTCGAGACGGCGATGCCGAGGGCGCCGCCGGAACCGCCTTCGCCGATGACGAAGGTGATGATCGGCACGCCGAACTGGCTCATCTCGCGGAGATTGACCGCGATGGCTTCGGCGACGTGGCGTTCTTCGGAGCCGATACCAGGGAAAGCACCGGGTGTGTCGACGAGGGTGATGATCGGTAAGCCGAAGGTGGCAGCCATCTTCATCAGGCGAAGGGCCTTGCGGTAGCCTTCGGGATTAGGGCAGCCGAAGTTACGGCGGAGATTTTCCTTCGTGTCGCGGCCCTTCTGTTGGCCGAGGACCATGACCGGGCGGCCTTCGAAGAACGCCGTGCCGCCGACGATGGACTCGTCATCCATGTAAAGGCGGTCGCCATGCAGTTCCTGAAAGTCGTCGAACAGCATGCCGATGTAGTCCAGGGAGTAGGGGCGACGGGGGTGACGGGCCAGCTGGACGCGCTGCCAGGGGTTCAGGTTGCCGTAGACCTCGCGGCGGGTCTGCTCCATCTTGACCTCGAGGGACTTGACCTCTTTGGAGACGTCCATCCCGGCGGACTCGGAGGAGGCCCGGAGGGAGTTGATCTTGTCCTCGAGCTCCCGGAGGGGCTTTTCGAATTCGAGGGTGAAGCGGGCCTTGGGCGCGGACATGGGCCGTAAGTTGGAGAAACGGGAAGGGTAGGGCAATGGAATAGGGGTAGGGGCAGGGGTAGGGGCAGGGGTGGGAAGGGTGTAAAATGAGGCAAAAGGAGAGATTTAACAGGGGCAGGGGTAGGGGCAGGGCTTATCGATTCGGGTGTCAGGTGGCGGCCCCGGGTAGCGGGTAGCTGAATCGTCTACCCCCACCCCCACCCCTACCCCTAAAAGGTTTCCCCTTTCCGTTGAACCTCTCTCCCGCCAGCCTGTCTGCACCCTCACACCCCATGCGCCTCGCTTCCCTCCTGACCCTCCTTGCCGCCGCCGGCCTTATCGCCGCCGAAGGTTATACCGACACCCCCCTGATCCCGGGCACCACTTGGCACGTCCATGATTCCGCGCGTCCGCAGCCGCCCCGAGCCGACGCCGCCAAGTTGAAGTGCAATGAAGCCGCCGCTCCCGCTGGAGCCATCGTGCTCGTCGGTGGCGCCGACGCCGCCCAGGAGTGGGAGGCCGATGCCACTCCGAATGCGAAGAACAAGAGCCCCGTCACTTGGGAGATCAAGGACGGCGTGATGATCGCCCGCACCAACGGCATCCGTACCAAGCGTTCCTTCGGCGATATCACCCTCCACGTCGAATGGCGCTCTGCCGCCGGTTACGACACCGATCCCAAGAAGAAGAGCCAGGGCAACTCGAACAGCGGTATCTTCTTCATGAAGACCTATGAGATTCAGGTCCTCGATTGCTCCAAGACCGAGACTTACGCCGATGGTATGACCGCCGCGATCTACGGCCAACAGCCGCCCGCCTTCAACGCCTGCCTGCCTTCCCGCAGCTGGAATAGTTACGACATTGAATGGACCGCCCCGCGTTTCAATGCTGACGGCTCCGTCGTGAGCAAGGCCCGCATCACCGTCGTCATGAACGGCGTCAAGGTCCAGGACGCCATCGAGTACATCGGCCCGAGCAGCCATAAGAAGAATCCTCCTTACGCGAAGCATGCGGACAAGCTCCCCCTCGCCCTCCAGTGGCACGGCGACGCCG
>Ga0209500_10002452_pt1 | contig 13141 bp, 40 predicted proteins | sample S_140212_EF_Meta_FD_187323 | JGI IMG/M metagenome (GOLD analysis project Ga0209500, IMG submission 187323) | Freshwater microbial communities from Lake Simoncouche, Canada to study carbon cycling - S_140212_EF_MetaG (SPAdes) (version 2) | ecosystem: Environmental > Aquatic > Freshwater > Lake ...
TAAGATCACAGAGAATGCTGATGGCACATTCACCATGGATTGGGACAAGCAAGACCCAAAATGGTCCTGGTTGAATGGGTTGACATCCAAGGAGATTCAGGTTATTATGGAACAAGCAATCAAGGAGGAACTCAAGCATCATGACTGACTACAAGAAATACGCACTCGGACAAGTCGAGAACTTTCTGTATGATGCTATGAGTACAGATGCAACACCGCAAGAAATCTATGATGTGATTAAAGGTGTTGTTCAGGACAACTATTACACCTACAAGAATCAAACATCAAAAGCATATGAACTTCTTGCTCTGTTAAATGGTAATGGTAAAGGACACATTACTGGTTGGGAAGAATCCACTCAATACACAGAAGAAGAACTGAATGCAATGTGCGATGCTGTAACTTCAGCAAAAAAAGGTAAAGTAAACAAATGGATTCTTCCTGTTGATGATGACTACAATATCACATTTCCAGAAGATCTTCTAGAGCAAACTGGATGGAAAGAGGGTGATGTTCTTGAATGGATTGATCAGGGTGATGGTTCATTTAAGATGATTAAAAAGGAACATCCATCTTGGGTAAAAGGTAATGAAGTTGCAAGAGTTAAAACCTATCAAGAAATGCTTGATAGTGGTTGGAGTATGACTGATGATGGATTTTGGATTAAAGAGAACTAAAAATGGCACTCGGAACACAAGTGGAAGAATCGCTGAAAGAAGCAGAAGCAAGTCTAAGGAATGCATTATCCTATGCAGCAAGGACAGAACGACCAATGGTTTGTAGTGTCATTGCAGATTTGATTCATCGTATTGAATCTGTAATGAGTACTGATTCTTTGTTAGATAAACTGGAATCACGAAAGCCAGGAAGTAGTGGTGATTTTGGAGCATTCTTTAATGATTGAAAAACAACCCAACGAATTTGGTAAATCACTGCAAGATTGGTGGGATTCTGATGACTGCAAACAACTTCAAAAAGAAAATGAAGAGGTAAAGCAACGAGCAGTAGGTAAGTACTTTATGCTCTCTGAGTCTGATAAACTTGACATGGTTCAGGCAATCTGCTATATTATGTGTAAGGCAGAAAGTGAAGGAACCAGTCATAGAGGACTTCAAGATGCTCTGGGAATCTATCCCACTGGTTTCTGGGTAGATCATCTAATGGAAGTTCATAATGCTCTGTGGTCTTATTATCATGATAAAAAAAATAAACAGGAACTCGAACAAGATGTAAATAACCTAAAGGCTTTCTTGGAGAATAAAAATGAAACGCCTAATGAGTCGGGAGATGCTACGGGAACTAATTGATCTCGTAGAACCACATAAAGAAGAACATTTGGAACTTTATAAGTATCTGACAATAACTTGGACTGCCTGCCATTATAACTCAACATTGTATGCATGTAATGTTAGTGGCGCAATTTGTCTGCAAAGACATCTTGCCGAGTTTGAACCTGATATTATGAGGTTCTATGAATCTGAAATGACAAACCACAAAATGTGACATAATTCTGAAGAAAACATTAAGTTTCTACATAATACAGATAGCATTGTGCTAAAATCAACACAATCGCATTTGAGGATTATGACTCTTTCCAGAACAGGACCAGAAGAACTTACAAAAGAAGAATGGGACGAATTAAATGCTCTTAGAAAAGCAATTAACTATGATCCACACACAGTTTCTCATCAAAAAATGGAAAAGTTTACTGAATTGCTTGTTCGTTCCCTTCAAGGAAAGGGTGATCCTGTATCAGCACAAACAAAACCAACTAACTATTAAATAAATATTACGATATTTTAACAGTCTTATGGGAACCATAGACCAACACATTCAAAGAGATGTTGAAATCTTGAATGACCCAACAACATCATCTCAGTCAAGAAAACATATAGAAGAAGAATTAGCAGCACTGAAAGCATATAAGGCAAATCATCCTGAAGATTCATACGACCCTACCACATTAGAACTATATTGCGATGCCAATCCCAATGCACGAGAGTGTAGAGTCTATGAAGACTGAGGACAGTTTCTGAAGTGGCACACTGGGTCTTGTGGTTCTCTGGAAGATGCCATATAATATGAAGGTAATCAAGAGAACACTCTTATGACTGCCACCTTCGCTGACTATGCTGCCCAGCAGGATGCCCGCAACACCATTCAGTTGAATGTCACCAAGTATGCTCACATGCTGTGCGATGCTTTAGGTCAAGATGCTCCCAAAGATTATCATTACGAACTGACATCTAGTGGTCGTAAGTATCACAAGATTCACATGTTCATCAACAATCGTCTTGATAGCATTCATTGCTTCATTGATAAGAAAACTGGTGAAGTTTACAAACCTGCCAGTCTCAAAGCACCTGCCAAAGGTGTTCGCTATGATCTGCGTATCATTGAGCAACGTGAATGGTTGCTTGAGAATGCTGACTGGGCAGGTTCCTACCTTTATACTCGCTGAAAAATGAAAAAACTTCTTCTTCTCCTCCCCCTTACATTTCTTCCTGTTCCCGTACAGGCACAGCAGACAAACATCTATCAGGTTTGTCGTACCTATCAGGAGAACTATGCACCTGGTTATTATGATCAATATGGTAACTATGTGCAAGGAAATGTGGGCACAAATGCTTACAATACTCAGTGTGGAACTGGTACATACTATCGTCCTAACAATGGTGGAGCAGTCTATGCCTCTCCAGTCTCTCAACCAGTGGCACAACCCCGAACATGTGCAGCTGCACCTCTGGGAGCGATTCTAGGAGGACTTGGTGCCTATGGTGTGACTAAAAGTGTTCCAAATCGTTGGTGGTCGATTCCTCTGGGTGTGGTGACTGGTGGTATTGTTGGAAACGCTGTTTGTAACTGATGCTAACACTTTTAATGTGGTGGTTCTTCGCATCAATTTTTGCAGCATATGCAAATTATGTCCTCATGCAGTATACTGATTATGACAACGACTGACAAACTGGTCTTCATTTCATCCTTCATTTGGTTCTTACATTGGTTATGCATTCTGTCATCGAAACTACTGGATATGGTTATCACAAGCGGATCTGTGAGGATGTTGCCTCTTGGTTTTTGAATAAGTTTCTACCACGCCATAAAATCTATGTTGAAATACTTCATCGTGGATTGAAACGTGAATGTGTGTATGGTTACTGTGATTATACGGGTGAATCATATCGTCCTCGTGAGTTTCTGATTGAATTGGATACTCATATGAACCAAGAGTTGTACATCAAAACTCTTTTACATGAACTGGTGCATTTGCGTCAGTGGGTGATTGGAACTCTTCGCGCAAAACGTGGTAAGAGATATTATGAATCTATCAATGTGGAAGAACTTGATTATGAAGATCAGCCGCATGAGATAGAAGCACGGGAACAGGAAGCATCACTATATCTGGAGTATTTGGATGATAACCACAATGTGCCAGTACAGGAAGTGGTTCGTTGGTTCCCCAATCGTTTGCTGCATGTGGTATAATTACAATGACCGAGGTTAAAAAAATGACTGAAGACTTTGTAAGACTGAATGTTCATGAGATTGGTATTCTTTTATCTGCACTTCAAACATTGAGTGTGAGTGATGAGAGAGTAATCGCCAAAGACTATGGCAGTGCTCCTGCACTGTATAATAAATTGCATTCCATTTATGAGCAGATGGATAGATCAACAGTTGAATTACGTTACGATCTTACCCCGTCTTTTTAATCATGGAATCTAAAGCAAGAATTCTTTCTAGCATTACAATTCTCTTTGCCTTTTACATAACATTGTATCATGACGGCATGGTAGGTGCAAGATTGTATATGCTGGGAAATCTTCTGGCACTTCCGTATATGATTCGAAACAAATGTTGGGATGTGGTTGTTTTACTTACATTTTTAATTATAATGGGACTACCAAAAGTTATTGGAGTACACTAATGAAATTTACATCTGAACAAAAGAAACTGATTTATAATGCAGTTCGACATTATCAAATCAATCGTGTAGCACATGATGGTAGAGATTATGGTATTTGTGATGAGATTCTGAATGAAATGTTTACGGATGTAAAGTTGAGTGCTCAACCTCCCACACCACCAGTCAACGGATTTGGATTTAACGTATGAATAACAAAGATCTGCAAGAATTTATTGTGGCATTTGACGATTTTATGAAACACTTTGAGACAGAAGAACTTTACTATGAGGGACGGATGGTTTATGAGAATCATCGTGCCGAAGCACGTAGGATTCAAGAACAAGAGATTGAAGCAAAGGCAGCAGAGTTAGAGGTTACAGTTGATTATTACATTGCAGAGTTCATGTGAATCAAAGAACAAAACTTCTCTTTCTACTGGATCAAGTCGATGAAATTGTTGAATTGTTGAAAGGAAATGACTATGAAGAGTATTTTACTTCACATCTCATTCCTGTTCATATTGAATTAAATCGACAGTTGACAAATCTATCACAATCGTCTAAAATCAAAAAGTAAATTACACAAAGAAATGACTTATTTGTATATTGTTGATCACTACATTCCTTTTCCTACTTCTGAGTACGGTGGTGTTTGGAATGTGATTGCACAGAGTGATGATGAGTGCTTTGATCTTATCACTACCAATGATGATGGATTTTATGCAGAATACTATTCGCGTTTGAAGGAGAACATTCTGAATGCAGAAAAGTTTGCTCTTGCCAATGATCAGACTTCCCGTGTTGTTGATTCATTCACGACATGATTTGTTAGAATTTGAAGAATAACCAATACTAATACATATAATATCTAAGTAGTATCATCTCTTAAAAAAATGACTGACGAAATTCCTTCAACAGAATCTGAAGAAGTAGTATCTGAGCAAGAAGATATTAATACAATCATCTCAGATATTACAGAAACTCATCAACGTGATATTGCTGCTCTTATGAGTCAATATAACAAGGTATTTGAATCTCAAGAAAACAAAATTAAAGAACTTTTGTATCAAATTGAAGATTTAAAAATTTCTAAACAACAAGAGGTTCAACAATCAACTGCAGTTTTATTGGAAAATATTGCTGAATTGACTCAAAAAATAGAAGAACTGCAATCTAAATCTAATTTGGAAGAATAAAAATAATTAAAAATATTATGAATCTTGAATTTCCACACAAAGCACCAAAAGATTATAGTTATGAGTTTGAGCAATTTAATGTGAGCACTATTCGCATTATGCTCCGTTGTCACAAGAAATTCGATTATAATCTTGGTGCTCCTACCTCAACTGTATGGGGATTCTACAAACCAAAGAAACGAGTCTACTATGCACCAATTAATTCAAAAACAATTGGTGCTCAGGTAAATATAGAGGACACTCGCAATTATACTGCGATGCCAATTAAACAAACAGCACTGGAGGCATGTTTCGTATGACGACTTTCTATTCTGGTTTGGAGGTTAGGTACGGACAACATGTTGGTTTTGTTGATTTTATGTGCGAAAAATACATTACCATCTGTCTAAGCAAGTTTGAGGAAAGATCAAGGAATGTCTGTATATTGATCTATCCTTCACAATGGAAGGATGTGCAACTTATGAAAGAATCTAATAAATGAAACATACGACAGCATGGAGGTGGTGGTCAAAAGCATTGGGTGAGAAAGCATCCAAATGTGATAGAGAAAGTGATAAGATCTCTATCATTCGCACATTTATCTTTCTCACTTACTTAATCACAAATTGTTTCATCGTTGCTGGTGTAATTAGACACTGGAACGACAATCAACCTATTGAAATCTACATTCATAATGAAGTACCAAGTGATTTACCAAAAACCGAAAAAGAAGAATTACTCAAGACAGGTAGCAACCTTTCTTACAATTGAAGATGCAGGATTCTGGGAACAGATCGTAAAGACTCAAGGGTGCAAAGAGATTGAGATTGTGCCAGTTCTTTAAGTGGCACAGTCCCGCTCTCAGATCCCAGACTTTACGCTTATACTACCTTCAAGCGGAACAAATCCGCACTTCCACTTGAAACTCAAATTATGATCACCGAAACTCGTCATCCTTTTGCTATCGCTCGCACCTTCACCAAAGAAGAATCGAGTGCCGTCAGCATGTTGGAACTGCTTCCCTCTGCCGAAGGCAACGATTCCTATGATGTGCTGGTGTCCTATCACAGTTCCGATAAGGTCTATCGCTATGAGGTAGAAGACGATGCTACCGCACAACTGTGGTTCAGTATCCTCAACGATCCCGAAGTGTGCTCCCTGACCTCCTGGGGCACTCTGGTGAATCGTGCCCGTGCTCATGGTGACATCGTAGAGGTGTAAGACACTCTAGAAACTGTCACAATGGGGGCACTGAAGAGATTCGGTGTCCCTTATAATAACAAAGTAATCAGCACACACTTCAGATGAGAACCACCTACATCTATCTTGGAGTCATTGCCATTCTTGGATGGAATGCATGGGCAGTTCAGCGTGATAATGAATTGTGGAAAGTTTATTCACAAAACAAAGCACATAAAGAATACTGTCAGGCATTTCCCACAAGTTCCAATTGTAAGAAATGATATGTTTAACTTCATTTCTGGTACAATCTTTGGTATTATTGTAGCAACTATAGGATTTACTCCTGTTGCAAATGCACTCAATGGTATTATGTTTCAAATTCAGAAACAATCCGTTGAAATGAATCGTCCAACACTACCACCTCCACAACAATGACTTATGATATGACTCCTGTTACAATGGAGTTTACTGCTGATGAGCACGATCTGTTGAATAGTATTCTGGTTCATGCTCTTGATGGGATGGATCTTGCTATTCCGTGCATTTATGATTTGCCAGAAGACTCTGAGATTCTACAGCGTTATGAAATGCTTGACAGCATGAGGAATCGGTCCTATGATCTGTGGGCAAAACGATTCCAAACCACTTCACCATCTCAGTCATGAACTCCGAACTGTATAATCGCTCTGACCTGCACCAGTATTATGCTGAGAAGCAGCGTGACCTTCCTGGTCCTGCTCCCCGTGAGGTTCCTGCAAGCATGAAGCATCGCTTTGCGACCTATGAGGAATATGAAGAGGCAATGCACGACTTTCTCAATGGTAACTAAATGATGACCTGTGGTATTCTGGTGCTCCTAGCATATTCACTAGGCGCTCTACAAATCATTCTACTTTATCGACTCAAATGACAACTAAAACTTCATCTTCTGGTGGACTCAGTTTCACTGGCGCACTGACGATTCTGTTCATTGGACTCAAGTTGTGTAATGTGATTCAATGGTCTTGGTGGTGGGTATTGTCTCCCATTTGGATTAGTATTTCAATTGGACTTGTAATTCTTTCCATGCTTGCTATTGTTTACCTGATCGCAGAGTTCACTAAATGAAAAACATTCATCTTGAGCATCCTGAAGATACCATTCTGACTGGTGATCTGTCGGTACTGAATTGGTTCATGTCCGATTCTACTCTCAGTGTCAAGATTGATGGTTCTCCTGCGATTGTCTGGGGAACCAATCCTGCAAATGGTAAGTTCTTTGTAGGAACCAAATCCGTCTTCAATAAGATTAAAATCAAAATCAATCATTCTCATGAAGAAATTGATCAAAATCATGAAGGTCAGGTTGCGACTATTCTTCATGCTTGTTTTGATTGTCTTCCTGTCACAGAGTCTGTCTATCAGTGTGACTTTATTGGTTTTGGCGGTTCTGATACTTATTGCCCCAACACGATTACTTACAAGTTTCCTGAGGTAGTTTCGCAAGACATTATCATCGCACCTCATACCTGTTACTATGCTGAGAACGACCTACGTGACGCTGTGGCAATGCCTGATCGTGCCATTTGGAATGATACTCCCAACGTAAAGTTTGTACGCCCTAGCGCCTCCCTGAATCCTTATCGTGAGGACATTGAAGATGTTTGTAATTTCGCCAAACAAATGGCCACGACTTGTACTTTTGTGAGTGAGAAAGAATCGGCCGTCATTAAGAAACAGATCAATGCATGTTTTCGTACTCAGACTGAAGTAGATGAGAATGATTTTACATGTGATCCGAATCTGATTCGACTGTGGAAACTGGTGGAATCTATTAAACAGGATCTGCCATTTTTTATTCAAGTCAGTGATGATGTCAAATGTTTTATTGATGAGAAAGAAACGTCACACGAAGGTTATGTGATGACAAATGAGTACGGTACTTATAAACTTGTCAATCGCTATGTTTTCAGTTATAATAACTTTAACATGCAGAAGTCCTGGAGTCAAAAATGAGCGAAAGAGCACAGAATATCATGAATGCCATCTGGGAATCCAGAAATAATGGTGGCGCCGATACAGAAAACAAATTAGTTGCTGCCATTATGCGGATTGTGTCTGATAACGTCACACATTACAATGCACAGAATGATTTGATTGTACTGGATAAGAATGATATACTGAATCTTGCATCTGAAATTGAATCCTTACCCTGAGATCAAAATTCAGTGACTAATCATTATCATCGTTATTTGAATCTTCCTTTTCAAATTAATCCTCTTAAGAAGTTTAAGGAACAGGGAGATCAAATTCAACATCATTTAATTAAGACTGCTCCGTTTCCACAAGTTGATCAATGGTTTCATAGTCTGAATCTAAAGTGTTATCTGAAGGAATGTTTTTATACTCCACCACATTCAAAGATACCGATTCATACTGATCATTCATCTTATACAAATCACGCCAAGATCAATGTCACCTGGGGCCCAACAGAAGGTGTGATTCAATGGTGGCATTCTGATCATGTAAAAGAAAAAGTTACCGAAGCAAACGAAAATACAATAGAATATCATCATAATCTTGTTGCTGAAGAGAAGGACTGTACTTTACTTTATGAGGCAAATACAAATCGTCCAAGCTTAGTCAATGTTGGTGTTCTTCACGGAACCAATAATCCCACAGATCAAGGAAGATGGACGGTCTGCTTTGTACCGACCACACTTAGTAATCAGTTCATTGAATGGAACGATGCTATGATGATCTTTAAGAATTATATTGTCGAGGAGTGACACTCTGACAACTGGCACAAGGACTCCACTCCTCCCACCAGTCTGCCCTTATAATAACAAGGTAATCAACGGAACCACCCATGACTAAGGAAGAACTCAACCACTTTATTGATTATGTGATGTCATTCTATGGTCCTGGTAAATTGTATCCTATCACTGGTATCAATCGCACGATTGCTCGCAAAGCAACCAGTGATGTGATGCGAATTGCCAAGATTAAAGGTCAAGAGTTCTGTGGTGACAGTTATGATCGTGAGCAAGTAAGAGACCTTATGTGTGACAAGTACAACCTTTCTCCCGCCAAACCATGATTACCGACACCGTTCAAGACAAGCAGATCCGCCGTTCGATTCAGAAATCGGTTGAAGGCATGGATCTTCGACTCTTACAGCGTATAGCCTATGAATGCCGATGTGAAGAACTTGGTATTCATGCTGATTCCTGGAAACTTTATCCTGAGGATTGATTAATTATGAATCTCTACATCATCAACGAAATCCTTGTTGACTACACTTCTGGTATGGTAGTCATTGCAGCCGAATCTAAAGAGCATTGTCGTGAATTGTTTATTGAAGAGTTTTCCTATCCAGGCGCTGATGATTTTGACAGTGAATTAACCAAGTTCACTGTTATCGAGGGTGTGAATCATCCTGCTGGTATTGTAGACTATGTGTATGGTGGAGGTTGAAATGATTTACGAACAACTGACTCTTTATGATGAAGTAAACATGGATGGTAAAGATTGTGAGGTATGTGGTAAGGGAACATACCAAACCGCAGATGTGTGTGATGAAATTCATGGTACTCGTCACTGTAACAAATGTGGACACTGGACCAATGTATGGAGGGAGGTTTGGAAATGATTAAAACTCAAGAACAATTGATTAGCAGTATTGAACAACAACTTGATAATCTATCTTATGTGAATGAGATGTTATTTGATTATTGGTTGAATGAATTGTGTGATGAGAATGATGAGTTGATTCCTGCAAAATGTAGTGAAGAGATTCTTTCTCAACTTGAAAAAGATGTTTATGACAATGAGGTTCAATGATAATACTACCACCTTGCTTTCTCACTGAAGAAGAAATGAAAGACGCTCCATCAGAGGATCTGTGGTGTGAACTTGCAGACGCCATGTTTTATTCATCACCTCAAGTTGATGCTTATGTAAAATTACTCAACGATGAATTAAACCAAAGATACTGATCACATCACCTTTCTTAAACCATATCGTATGATGTATTCATCAAGTGCAGTATTGATCATCATGTTAGTAAACTCATAGGAGTCAGGTACAGGAACTCCCTTACGACGACATGCTCTGTGTACTTGTTGAATACGTTCTATGATGACACCATTTAGAATGTAATCGTTTGCTTGTTCTCTTTGATCCTTACGAACAATCCATTCAATGTTTTCTAATCTGTTATCATTACGATCTTTGTTCTTGTGTCTGACACCACGTTCAATGTTATCAGTGGGTAGAAATGCAAGGGCCACTAACTTGTGAATATAAACTGTTTTTAAGTTCTTATAATCATCACGTAGTTTTGCTGATAGGTAACCACTACTCATGATAGGTTTACGAAGTTTAGGATACTTGTATTGTAGTGACCAGAGATTACCGTCTACGTCTATGGCGTATTTGCTGAAGTCTTCTAGTGTCTCTATGTCTCTCAATACCACATGCCTGGGGTTCATTTCGATTGTACCTATGATCATTGTACCTATTGATTTATATGGTACAGGTATAATGAAGATATATTACGTTAAAATTGCGTTAAAATCATAAGTGTTGGTTATATGATTGTGGAAAAAGTTGTGGAAAAGTGGTGTATTTGTGTGGAAAACTAAGATTTAGTTCTTTAAATGCTTATAAATGCCTCTGAGTCTTATTAAATGCCTTCAGTTCTTGTGACCTTAGCGAGCGTAGCATAAGACGCGCAGTTTGTCAAGTACCACCGCCGCGAAAATCGCCCAGATACCCATAAGACCTTATAATATTACGATTTCTTATAAAATCTCGACGAGAATGTACACAAAAGCACACAAATCTCGACGAGACGCATATATACATGTAATAATCTCGACGAGAACGCAGGCATAAGTCTTGCATCTAGTCGAGTTATGTGCTATAATCACACTGTACTCCACAATCTCGACGAGTTATGTACGACGACTACGATCTCGACTATACATACAGCAACGATTACGGGCAGGATCTCGACGAGTATACACATGAACTCGACGAGGAATACACACGAGACGGGCAAGATTACGAAACGCTTGCATATCGTCATTATGCATGATATAATCTAGTACATGTACACATCTAGAGGCACCATGTTAGCACAGAAGCGTCAGATTACGGTTACATTAGACATCATGTGTTATGATGATCTAGATGTGGAACATATGGACTGGAAAGAGTTATTAGAACTCGAAGGTACTGAGGAAGTCTATTGTAGCATCAAAGAGTACGATCCGTTCTAGCCTTGTGCCACTATTATAAGTGTCACTGTGATCACCCATGAGGTGTGATTGTGTTTTATTGTGTATACAACTGCGATTATTTAAATGAAATTCTACGTTGACGAAAAGTTTGTTTATTTTGTACAAGAAACTCAGAATCCAAGTGAAGAGAAAAAATATCTCTTGCACAAAGCACCACTGGATTGCTATGGTTTTTTCAATACGGTGAATGGAATTCCCATTTATGATTTGTTTGCAGAATCGAACAACATGAATGACTTCAACAACCTGAAGCGCCTGGAGGACCTCCTTATGCCAAAAGACAAACTGGCACAAGGGGGAATCCAACTGTCGCTTTTCTGAGTTATGTTAGGTTCGTGGTTGAGAGACCACACCACTTGCTTTTTTCACCATGAGCATTTACACTGAGAACGGTTACGCCAATCGCAAGGAGTACCTGAACGAACTTCGGGAGGAGTACGGTGCGGATATGGTCAACACCCTGATCACGGTTCTTCCTGCGTCAGAGGACTTCGATGGTCTTGTGTCTGCACTGGAAGACGCGATGGACGGTTACTAAACTGGCACACTGGGCACTCTGGAATCTCCAAGGGTGCCCTACAATTCATTTGTTCACCACACACCCCACAACACCATGGGAACCCGTTCACGCATCGGAATCGAAATGCCTGACCACACTGTGGTTAGCGCCTACTGCCATTATGATGGTTATGTAGAGCACAACGGCAAAATCCTTGTGGAACACTATCAGAACCGCGAAGATGCACAAGAACTCATTGATGGCGGTTCGATGTCATGTCTTCGGACTCGTGGTTCTTGGAATCATGATTCTCCTCTTCGTGATGAGAAGGGAGAGTATATTCATGATGTCGGTGGTCATCTAATGTATAAGAATGATCGTGAACCACAACCTCTGTATCATTCAGAGCGTGGTGATGGTGAAGATCCTACTCACACCAGTTTTGATGAGTTTGTGTCTGGTAATTCTTGCGAAGAGTATGCTTACCTGTTCGATCTCAATGATAACTGGAAAGCATACAAGATCAACTGGAAAGGTCCAGTGGATCGTGTCGAAATCCCCAACTATGTGACAGCATAGGAACTGGCACAAGAGGGCACTAGGATCGCCTCCAGTGCCCTTATACTAAACAAGTCAACCACACACCTCCAACACCATGTTTGATGAACTCTGGTCCGAAATCGCTGACGCACCTGGTGAAATCTTCGACATTCCTGAAATGCAGGATGATGAAGAAGATTCTACCTTTGATTCCAAACTCAACTCTAACTTCGACTTCTGATGGAAACTATCACCAGCATCAAAGATTTCTTCACTGAAGATCAGTGGGATCTAATCTACAACTTCGTGGGTAATGCCCTGGATGATGATGAGTATGATCCAGAAGATGTCTATGCAATCCGCAACAAAATGCACTCACTCTACGAGGATTCATGACTTACCTCACTTCTGATGATCTCAACAATCTGATTCGTTTGGTTGAAGAAAACAACCAATACAACGATGATGATGATAAAGAGTTCTGGGACGATGTTATGATTCGTCTCAATCAAGAATACCGTCACTGTTTGGATGATTTCTAATGATTGAAACTTA
>Ga0209500_10002456_pt1 | contig 13132 bp, 7 predicted proteins | sample S_140212_EF_Meta_FD_187323 | JGI IMG/M metagenome (GOLD analysis project Ga0209500, IMG submission 187323) | Freshwater microbial communities from Lake Simoncouche, Canada to study carbon cycling - S_140212_EF_MetaG (SPAdes) (version 2) | ecosystem: Environmental > Aquatic > Freshwater > Lake ...
TGTAAGCTTATCTGCACAAGCTTCTGTTGATGCTGTTTTGTTGAATGATGGGTCTTTATTAAATTACGCTCCAAATGGCGCAGTGGTTGGTGGTTTATCAGTTGATTTTTATTTAACGGGGTCTTTGCCTAGTTTTTTACAAATTACCGGATTAAATGAATCTCCGATAGATGTTTCTTTTGCTGGAGTAAAAATTAATCAAGTGTATTCAAAATCGCTTTCTTTTTCCGTTGAACCTTTTCAGCCTATTGTTATATCAGCGGAGTTTGATTGGTATGGAAATGTTTTATTAGAAGATTTTAATGAACAATCGAGATTGATATTAAATAATAAATTAATTCCTGATTATATAGCAAATGGATATAAATCATTTATAACAACAAGTGATATTGAAGGTGTTGGTTTTATTGTTTCTTTTGATTATAATATGTCGTGCGATAGACCTGCTTACTTTAATGTTGATGAAGTTGTTCCTTTTAGAGTGGCAAAGTTAAATAAAACATCTGAATTATCAATCAAATCAAATACTTTAGGTAAAATTTTATCAATCGATGGAAAATCTGCAATTACAAATATTACATTGAAAGATACATATAACACTTCTTTAGATTTATTTAAAGTGAGTGGGGTTTTAACAAATCAAAATTATGAAATTTCAGAAGGTCAATATTTATTAGCTTCCGCAAAGATAACTCAAACGATACCAGAAACAAAAACTTTAATATAAAATGAGTTCAATTATTTCAGGTCTTAATATAAAAAATATTTTTGAGTATGATCCTTTATTGGCTTATGATAAATTTGATATTATAGATTATCAGCTTGTTCCAGGAATTTCAGTTTATCCTAATTATACTGGATTTGGAAATACGGGATTATGCAGTTGGTTTAACAATGATTATTTAGAAAATTTTATAACTGATGGGAATTTTAATGTTACGGGCTGGATAAATAAAGTAATTAACAGTGGAAATTTATTGCAGCTATCTTCAGATGACAACGTTAGGCCAAACGTTCAATTTAATGAGCCATACATAACATTAAAAGATTTAGAACTTTTAAGCGGTAGTGGTTTTCAACATACGAAAAGAACTATCTTTCTTGCTGTTAATGCTTCAGAACCAAATAAACCCAAAACAGATAAACAAAAAATAATTAAATTTGGACCATTAGATTCTCCTAACGGTTCTTTACAAATTCTTGGTAAAAATTCATATTTTGATGCACAACTTATTTTAGATAATGTGCAGTTTAATGCGGCGTCTCCGATTTATAATGAAAACAATATATTTACATTAATTCAAGACGACTTATCTAGTTTAAAAATAAGACAAAATGGATTGCAAATTGGTCAGATTGTGCCTAATGCTCAATGGAATTCTAGTTATTTTGAAATAGGAAATAACCCAAAAAACAATGGAATAAAATATTATGACTTGTTCTATTTTTCAGGCATCTTATCAGAAACACAAATAGATTACTATGAAAAATACTTGTTTGAAAAATACTTCCCAGAATCTGATGGCTTATTTTTTGCTAAAAAAGACGTACCTGTTGGAGAGCAATATTCTCCTATTTTTTTTATAGGAAAAGATTATTGGACAAAGAATATAAATGATTTATTTAATTTCAATTATGGTTCTTCAGCGAATTTTACTGCTAATTTATCTCCATTAAAAATGGGAGATGGTTATAAAACAAATATTGTAAACACCATAAACACATTAAACGCAACTTTTAATTTAGTATACGATGGATTAACAGACGCTCAAGCAAAATGTTTAATAGCCTTCTTTGAAAATACGCCCGAATCTCCTAATAAAAGTTTATACGAAGGATTCAAAGGGGTAACTACTAATTTATTTAGTCCTTATAAATCTGACGCTGAATTGTATTTTAAAAAAATAAATTTCAATTCATCTTACAACAACATAAATAAAATAACAATAGAGGCAGAATCTTTATATGATAGCTCTCTTGATTATAAAGGTATGTTCGTTGTATTAGATGAAAAAAATATAAAAACTTATGAAAGTGTTGTTAGCTCTATATTAACTAATGATGTTTTTTATTTTGAATCTGATAATTTTTTTGATAGAGGATATTATTTTTATACAGGATTAAATATAAATGATTCTAATGGTTCTAGTACTAATAATAAAATTATTATTTTACCTGAAAATAGTCCAACAGGAATAACCTCTTTTTTTACTAAAAATTTTTATTTCAAAGGCGATTTAGAATACGATATAAATGAAAACGTTAGATTGTTTTCAACTGAAATGAAGAATTCGACAATCGAATATTCAAAAGATGGAATAAATTATAATAGCTTAGAATTCACAGTCTCTTTCAAGAAAAGAACAAATCAAGAAGCCAAAGCTATATTAAAATATTTAGATGATAAAGCTGGTTTTAAAATATTTTCTTATACATTGCCGCAACCTTATAATAAAACAATATCAGTTTATTGTCCAGAATGGAATCATACATATAATTTTATTAATAATAACGATATTAGTGTAAAATTTATTGAGTTTGAGAATCCAGCTAATCCGACAACTGATTTTAATACGCAAATAATATTAATAAAATGAGTATTTATTATACAGGTTTTTATTTAAACAGAGTGCCAACTGGTTTTGGTTTTTCAACTGGCGTTGCTTTGGTTAATAGTGGCAATTCGCCTATTGAATACAGAATAAAAATATCAGACACGACTTTAACAGGTATAACGGCATCTGATGTAAATGGCGGTGAAGTTCCTAATAAAACTATTTTTATATCTGAAAGTTTAGATAATGACGTATCAGACGATGAGTATTTAACTCAAATAGTAAATCAAAACGATTCTGGAGTTTTTTATATATTGCATAAACCATTTTCGAATTATTCTCTTTCTCCTCCAAATGGCAAGCATACTGGTCACGAAACAGCAAGAATAACAATTGAAAGTCTTTCGTCTTTTAACGATGTGGATGAAGATATTTTAATTGATGTCTCTGGACAAAGAGTGTTTATTCAACCTGAACCGAAAAGAATTGGTAAATTTTATGCCGTCACAGATTTCAAGCCAGATTCAAGAGTCGGTATAGAATATAACTGGAGCGTTCTTGATTCAGATAGCTATTTAACAGGGTTTAGAATAGAAACTTTTTCAGATAGTTCTTTTACTACTCCTGTTACAATAGATACGTACGAAATAAAAAAGAATATAAATGAAAACGAACCTTTATATGGAAAATACGATTCTTTCAAAGGGGAAGATTATATTATTAAACCAACAGGTTTAGAGATTAATCAGAATTATTATGCAAGAATTTCTGGATTAAACGTAGACAACTCAGGTTCAATAACATTTGTTACTGGATTTACTACTTATAATCCTGTATTAGACGATACCGCTTATAGCGGATTAACTCCTTCGCCAGGAAGTAATTTAAAGTTTACACCTAGAATTTTATATATTGATAAAGTTTCTGATTATGAAGAGGATTTTGATTTATTTAAACTTTTGTATGAAAATAATAATAACAGCGTAAATTTTACAAAATATTCAGGTGTTGTTGTTAAATTTTATCCATTAAGAACTGATTTAGCAACATATAAAGGAATGCGGGGTACAAAAAAAGGCGCAATAAATTTTATAACTCCAGTTGATAAAGATATTGTTTTTAGTGTTAACGCTAATAATATTTTTACAATTCAATTAGAATTTGAAAATATAGGTTTGTATGCATTTGGTGGTAGTCCGCAGTACTTTTACAACGGACAATACATAAATCCAAACGATGGTGGTCCTATTTTTAATTTAGATCATGTTGAATATTCAGATGGAAAAAAAATTAACTATCTTGTATATAAAGATTGTGATAGCGTTTTTATGGCTGGAGCCGCTGGAGGGCAAATGTGGTTGGTTACAGATAATACAAATGAAGACAAAAGGGAAATTATAATTCCTGGATCAACAATTGAGTATTTAATAGATATAGATTTAAGACAAATAAACCCATAAACATGTCAGATAATAATAATCAAAATTTAGATAAAACAGTCATTGAAACGTTTTCTGAATTAGACGTCTCAATCACTGACATAGTGGCATCGACAAGATTAATAATAAAATCGTCGTCCACAAATACATCACAATCAAATCAAGGATTAAATGCGGAAACGAATTCGAATGAAACTATTACAATAAAGAATTCAAAACAAACTGGATCAGGAAAATTCCAAGCAAAATCAATTGGTACTCCAGCTAAAGGCGGAAAATTTACGACAGCAAATACAAAACAATTACCTAATGTATTTTTTAACTTTAGAAAAAAAACGTTTACAAATTATAAAGATCTTTTATTCAAGTTCGAAACTTCTAACTTGAATGCTAGTGATTTTACAGGAACTAAATTGTCAACTTGGTACGCAAATACAAACGTAAGCTCTATAAGTTTAACAAATGCTTCAAATCCTCTTTCTGTAGTAAAAGCTTATGGTAAATATTTTTATCAGCTAGATAGAACAACCAACATTTCAGACAAAAGTATTTCAAACATTGTGTCTTTACCTATAAAAACTAATCCGTCTTATACTATTTTTGTTTTTGGTGTTGGGAGTCAAGGCTCACATCTTGGGGGTGAAATTTCTAGAGCAAATGTTTTGCATACGTTTTGTGATAGTACTAATACTAATGATTCTTCAAAAAATTATAAAAATTATAATATTGGACAAATACAAAAATATTTATCAGGAGGGACTAGCTGGGCTGACAGCGACAAAAGTTATACTTCAAATCCAACGGCTAATTTTGTTGGAAATACATTAAATAGCAACAAATACACCGCATCAGGTATGCTGGAAGCCAGTACTTTATACAAAAAATACATAAACATTTATGATAAGGATTTCTCTACGAGACTAGATGATGATGACTATGGGAACCTTGGTATAAATCATTTTGCTAGATTTATAGGCAACTATACTGATGAAAACAAATATAGTCTATTGTGTTCTTCAAATATTGGTCCTTTTGTTTTAAACACTATTCCTGGTGCCAATCCCCCTGGTAATGTGGTGCCTATGACTCTAAATCCTTTTTCTTTACATTTTGTAGAAATGTTTTCTTATATAGAAGGCACTTATCAAGATTATAATATTTTACGGCTTCAAACATTTGTAGATGGCTACTTAACTTTCGATGGAAGAACGCTTTTAAAGAAAAACATTCCGATAGAATCCGATGGAACTTTTAAAATTAAATTGTCAAACGATTACGTCTCGTCCAAAAACGGCGGTAATGCGTATGCGGGTACTAAATTATTTTTATTTGATTATATGCATGGAATATCAAATTCATCAGTTTCGACAATGAAACAGACAAGCAGAAATATTGTAGAATCATTAGTTTATGATTATAGAAGTCTAATTTTAAAAAGTACAACTGATATTCAATTGTCTAGTTCCGCTTCAACGACTACATTATTGCCTTCTCCTCCTGCTCTGATTCATCCTTTTTTGAAAATGTTTTTTAATTAAATTTGCGAGTTCTAATTAGAAAATAATTTTTAAAACTAATAATAAGTATGTCAGATCTATTTTTATTAAAAAATACAGAGGTTATTGATTTATATGAAATAAAAATTAATGACTTTGAAGGTTATTTTCGTTTTCATGGTTCTAAAAATTTTAATAAAGATTTGATTTTTAAAGGTGTTATTTATATTTATATACCTTCTGAATTGTCTAGTTTAGAATATTCATCAGAAGGAAAACAAAGCCGTCCTATTTTAAGCATTTCAAATGTTAATAATTTTATAGGTAATTTCATTAAAGATAGAAATGATTTGTTGGGTTGTCGTTTTTTTAGAAAGAAAATTTTAGCAAAAGATTTAGATGATGCGAATTTTGGAGGCGCTGATAAAAATAACCTTGGATTAAGTTCTTTTTCTTCTTTTATATCTAGCGATACTTATATAATTCAAAAGAAAAATACGGAACAAAAAGACAAAGTTGATTTTCTTTTAGCAAATGTATTAGATATGGATGGTTTAGTGGTTCCGGCCAGAAAGATTTTTAATGATACGTGTCAGTGGCAATATAGAGGGTGTGGATGTAATTATGGAAAACTTAATGGTTATGATGGTCCATCTGTACCAGTACAAACAAATCGTTTTGTTAATTTAACAGATATTACAGATTACGCTACAGATCTTGTGGCTTGGTTTAAAGATGGCGCTACTCAAACCATTAATGGTACATCTGATTTGCTGATGAGTGATGGTTCAAATATTGTATATCCTAAATTAACTGCATGGACAGATTCTAGCGGTTACGCGACTGGAGGAGTAACTACGGCTACTTTAACTGGCCGTCCTAAAGTTTTTACAAATACAGCGGGTAAAACAGGAATTTTGTTTGGCTATAATAAAGATGGAACTTATGATACAATGACGTTTAATTTAAATTTTACCAATGCTGGTCCTAGTGGTACTAGAATCATTGATAGCGATTGCACTATTTTTTATGTAAGCTCGGTGAAAAACCAAACTGGTTTTAATATTATAAACCAAGGATTAATGAATAGTGCTGGGACTTTTTCATTAGGTTATTGGTCAGACAAATCGAAAAGAAAACGCAATGAAGATAGTTTTTATTATAATAATGAGTTTGTAAATTATATCGATCAAGCTGCAACTAAGGTAGATAGAGTTTATGCAGCAATCATACCAAAAACAGGAGGTCAAACAGCGTATTTTTATAGAGATGGAAATAAAATAACTCAAAAAACCGTTTCTTCTTCAGCTCTTATAAATGGTTTTGGCATTAACATTTTTAATGGGCAGCAAAGTGAAATAATTGTTTATGAAGTGATTGTTTATAAAAAATGTCTAAACGACGATCAGATCAAAAAAATTAGCGCATATTTAGCTGCTAAATATTCAACACCAATCAGTTATGTAATAACGGATTTCTTTTATAGAAAAAGTCTTAGTTTCTTTACTGATTATCCTCAAGATGGTAATTTAGGCGTTCCGATGGCAGATGAAAATAATAAAGTTTTTTTGAAAAGCCAAACTTTAACTAATATAAATTATCAAAATTACGAATTAAACAGTTTAGTTTATAAAGGGGATTATGATAATACTGTAAATTATGTAAAAGGGGATTTCGTTAAGATCGACCCTTCTTTGAACTACGATTTTAATGAAAAATCAATTTTAAATAATTCAGAAATACCTGCTAAATTTTTTGTTTGTGTAGAAAATACAGTAAAAGGTCAACATCCTATTTACAATACGGCGGTTTGGAAAGAAGATAAATGTTCAAAAGATTTAAATGGTTGTCTTTTAAGATTCAGCGATGTATCAAAAGGTATTCCTTTTGGCGGATTTCCAGGTACAGTTGGTTATGATTATAGACTTCCATCTTAAAAAAGAATTGTCAGAATTGTTAAAACAAAAATCTATAGATTCTAATAAGGAAATATGTGGTTTTTTAATTAAAAAAGACAACATTTACGATCAATTCATTGAATGCAACAACATGCATCCTGATCCGTTTAATTATTTTTTAATCTCTCCTAAAGAGTGTCTTTTTGATGATGATATTATTTTATTTCACAGTCATCCGGCGCATTGCGATTTAATTGGTTTTTCAGAATGGGATTTAAAAAATCAAGAGTTTTTTTATTTAAAAATGTTAGTTTACAGTGTAAATAATAATGAGTTTTATTATAAATCGATATGATAAATATAACCTTACACGGAATATTAGGAAAAAAATTAGGTAAAAATTGGCAACTTAATGTCGATTCTGTTTATGAAATTTTTGAAGCTGTAGAAGCAAACAATCAAAAAATAAATAAATATTTTTCTGATTTTAAAAAATTTGTTACCCATTTCATGGTTTATATTGATGGCAAAATTTTGCCATCTCATTTATTAAAAAGCAAGATTTTAGAAAATGGAAATAAAGTTGAAATAATTCCTGTTGTTCAAGGTGGCGGGGCGCTTATTGTGATTGGTTTACTTTTGATTGTTTTGTCTATTGTTTTAGCTATTGTTTTGAGTCCTAAAGCGCCAAAAGATATAAAAACCAATTCAACTATTTTAGGGTCGATAAGTAACGTGCTTAATAGAAATGCTCCAGTTCCATTAGGTTATGGAAGGTTAAAGATTGGAAGTTTAGTTATTTCAAATGATATATTAATATCACCAAAATCAGATCCAACTTATAACTCTAGAGTTCATCCTCTTGAAGAACTAACAGCAAATACCTAACTAAAATGTTTTCAAAATCAAAATTTTTTGTTGTTGGTATAGGAAATTCTATTAGAAATGCTTTTTCTTATGGAGGAGGGAATAATAAATTAGAATCTGATGAAAGATTAATAACTACAGATGTTGTATGTGAAGGTCCGATTGAAGGTCTTGTAGATAAAGAAGGCTATTTATTAAAATATATAACAGATTCAGGTTCAAATTCTGTTGAAAGTATTATTTTGGGAAAAGGGGTATATTATAATGATGTTCCTTTAGTAGATAGTAAATTAAATAAGTTGAATTTCGTTACGCAAGGATTTGATATACGTTATGGCGAAGAGATTACTGAATACACTCAAGAATACGCGTCAACAGTTCATCGTTATAATAAAAAAATATACCTTAATGATAGAAATTATGAAAACTCGTTTGGCGCTACTGCTGCCGCTACTCTAGTAAGACTTATGGGAATGACGACTTGTACAAAAATAAATGGTGTAACAACTTTCTCAAGTGTCACTTATTTGGGTGGTGGAGCGACTTTACCAGTTATAGATGCAACAAAAAATGTAATCGGTATTTTACAAGAAGCTTCAGTATATGGTCAAACATTTATTCACAAAATAGTTAATAAATATTGCGATCAATTATCTGTTCATTTAAAAGTAGATTCTTTGTTTTCTTCCACTGGGGGAAACACTTCTGGGGCCACTGTAGCTGTTGGGATTTTAATAGAAGAGGATAATAGCCCAGATGTTTTTGGTGGTATTTTAGCTATAACTGGCGTATCAAAAGGTAATTATATTTTAGACATTCCAATAAATTTAAATTTAGACTCTGTAAATAAAAACACTTATTATGTAAAAATATTCGCTTTATCTGAAAAAATACCACCTAATACTGCAAATATTTTTAAAGAAATTAGTGTTTCCTCAATTATAGAAAGAGTAAAAAATAAAGGCTGGTTTTCGTATCCTTTTAGTTCTATTGTCAGAGCATCCGTAAGTTCTTCGCATTTTAATAATACTCCTGAAAGATCGTTTGATTTGAAGCTTTTAAAAATAAAAGTGCCAAAAAATTATGATTCAGAAGTCGGTGAATATGAAGGAAATTGGAATGGAAATTTTGATAATTTTTTAAGATGGACAGATAATCCTGCTTGGATTTTTTATGATATATGTACAAATCCAAGATATGGAATTGGAAGCAATCATGTTTCAGGTAACGATTTGAATAAATGGGAATTGTATAAAATAGCTAAATATTGTGACGAATTATTGTTGGTGAACACTCCAGCAGCTTACTCAGAAGATTCTTTTACGATATACGATCAAAACACAATAATCGTTAATAAAGTATCTTCAGATAATGGTGTTTCTACTTTGGCGGAATTTAAGAAAAAATATCCAGCCATAAATGACAGTACAAATTCTGCCAATAATGGTGGTAGACACAATTCCATTATTTTTCTTTATAATCTTAAAGATGAAAATGGACCTATTGACAATAATTGTAAAAAAATAATAGTTTCAGTTGATGAGGTTGTTATTGATCCGGATAAAAAAACGATAACAAGTGCGTCGTCAGAAGGCGAAGGAAACGCCTTTAGAATAAAATTAATGAATGATTTTGGGCCAAGAAAATTTTTTGAAAATGGAGCTACGGCTGGTTTTCGAGAAAGCTTTACAAAATCAAGCGTTGAGATTAGCTCTTCAGCTACACAAGAGAAAGTGTCAGCTAAAATATCTAAATCGATGAACAACACCGAGTCGGGGGCTAAAGATTATATTTTATCTCAGGTCAATACTGACGCTCAATTTGACAATGCTCTTTTGTTTCCAGTTTCTTTTATAAATGCACCTTGTTTTTCTGAAAATATATTAGAAAATGGAACTGTTGGAGGATCTTGTTTGCCAAGAACTTTAAATTATAAAGATCCGTTAGAAAAAAGATTTTCTTGTAATTTATTGATAGATAATGAAACTGAATTTTTAAAGTTGTTAAACGATATTTCTTCTGTGTTTAGAGGCCTAACTTATTATAAAAATAATTTTATAACAGCAACAATCGATGTTGAAAAACCTGTTTCTTATTTGTTTAACAACTCCAATGTAAAAGATGGTTCTTTTTCGTATTCTAGCGGAAGTATGGATGGAAATTATTCTGTTGCTAAAGTGATGTATAGAGATAAGTATTTAAATTACGATCAGCAAGTAGAAATAGTAGAAGATTCTTTATTAGTTAATGCTTATGGAATAGTAACAAAAGAAATTTTAGGCTTTGGAATAACATCAAGAGATCAAGCAAGAAGAATTGGTCAATGGTTATTAGCCACAAATCGTTTTGAAAACCAAACCGTCTCTTTTGTAACAGATTTGCAAGGTTTAATTTTAAAACCTAGCGACGTTATTCAAATAGAAGATCAATTTAAAAGCAATTCTATATTACAAGGCAGGGTTACTTCCGTTAATTATGCTGATAAATACATAACTGTAGATAGAAAAATAAATTTAAATTCTACTGGCGAATTAATTAAATTTATTTCCAACATTGAAGGTAAAACAATCTCTTCTTTAAACGAGCAAGCGACAGTTAGTGATGATGATATAGATAATTTAAATTTAGGAGATGTGATAGAATTAAAAATAGACAGAATTGAAAACAATACAAATAGAATTTATTTTAATGAAAATTATAAATTTTATAACTTTATTAAAATAATATCCTCCACCCCTTTTATAATAGAAAATTCAAAAAGTAACAGCGGTCCTAATTTATACAAAATAATTTCTATATCAGAAACAAGCAATAATGAATACGCTCTTTTCTGCATAAAACATGAAAAAGTTAAATACGAAATTTTAACTAAAAACAGTTATCAAAAAAATAGCGTTTTTGTAGATAACGCTATTTCTTATGCAGATTCGGACATATTAAAAGAAGTGAATTTATCAGGGTTGGAAAACTATTACACTGTTGATCCTTATTCAATAAATGAGGTAAACGCTTTAGCTGTCGATTATAGTTTTAATGAGAATCAAACATCTTTAATTTATAAATCACAGAAAGAATATTATGTTTTAAATTTAAAAATATTTGATATTTTTAATTATATAAATACAAAAAGCTCAACAGGATCAGATGCTGAAAAAAAATATTACGGGTACATTCAAGACACGTTAAATAAAAAAGGAGGACTATTGTTTAAAATTAATTTAAGAAATCAATCTTTGAAATTTAAAATTCAAGACGCCAACCAATCAAATAAAAGAATTTTTTTAGGTAAATTCGCGTCAAGCGTAAATATTGTTACGGCTACTACTGGCATAAGAATTTATCTTTTCGACAAAAATAACAAAATAATTGAAGTGTAATATTAGTATATGCCAATAATTACTGGGTCAACAATTACTAGTTTTGGTAAATTTTCAATAGAAAGTTTATCAATTACTAATTTAAATGATTTTTCAACTTTAGATTTTTCAGTTGATCCCAGTCTTTTTAATTTAGACATAGAGTCTAAATTTGTTTCGGGCGCGATTAATCAATCAAGCTTAAATTTTGAATTATCAGTAAAAGATCCAGAATCGCTCGTATTAACAAATGGTGGTGAGATAGATTCAAAGTCTTTTTCGGGAATTACTGTAGATTTATATACAACTGGGGTTAATAGACAATTAATCACTAATCTAGTTTCAGATTCAAAGCAAACTTCTTTTGTTTTTAACAGTTCAGATATTGCGAATTCAATAGTTGCTTTTACTGGAACTTCTGGATTAAATAATACTAGAACATTTGTTTTAGATTTTAAAACGTTTGATGTCGCCGGAAATACAGATGTGTATTACGCGCTTTTAAGATATCCAAAAGCTAAAATTGAAGACATTTTAATAAGCAACAGCAATCCAATAGTTATTACTCCTTTGTCTTCTGGTTTTGATCGTTTAAAAAATATTGATGTTTATGCTGTTTTCGATAAAGATGTTGTTCCTGATACGGTTGATGGTACTTTTTTTGGTCTTCTTAGCGGATATTATTCTGTTAATTTTGATTATGAAAATTTTAGATATCAACAGTCTTTTAAAATACGAAGCCCGTCATTAAGTGACAATGGGTACGATATAACTTTGCCTTTTAATTTAGTAGTTATTCCAAATGATTATTTGGGTAATGGAGATTATTTTTTAAGTTCTGGAATTAAAACTTCTTTTTATAATACAGAACAAGTTCCATATTCTATAGATAATATAACTGGCTATATAAATTGTACACAAAACGTTTTTGATAAAAGTTTAGATATACAAGCTATAGCAAAATGGAATGCTATTAGATCTGATAACCCATTATCTTTTGAAGCGTATGTTTATGAAGATGGAGAAACAGACAATTCTAGTTATGTATTTACATGTAATAATCCAAAAACAGAATCAATAAGTTCAATAGCATTTGGAACTGGAACAGGAATTGTAAAAAATAATGATCGTTCTGTTTATTATTCTGGAACAACTCCTATTTTTGATAAATTTGGAACGTCGGGTGTTAAATGGCAAGATCATACTTTGTTTATTGATAATTATTATTCTTTGCCTCTTGATATATACCCTCAAAATAAAAAATTAAAATACGTAACAGAAGTTAGGATTCCGTCTGGAGTAATAACCTCTCCAGAGGTTTATTTTGTATATGGATACAATACTGGAAACAATGAATTTTTTATATTACCAAGCGGCGGGTTATATACAGGAACCATTTATACAGGAACTTATTCAGGCTATCGTAAGTTTTCTAATTTAATTCCTGATTTAGAGTTTACTTATTTAGGGGTATCTTATCCTGCTGTTGATCCAGGTGTTGGTAATTTAACGTCTGATATT
>Ga0209500_10002465_pt1 | contig 13095 bp, 12 predicted proteins | sample S_140212_EF_Meta_FD_187323 | JGI IMG/M metagenome (GOLD analysis project Ga0209500, IMG submission 187323) | Freshwater microbial communities from Lake Simoncouche, Canada to study carbon cycling - S_140212_EF_MetaG (SPAdes) (version 2) | ecosystem: Environmental > Aquatic > Freshwater > Lake ...
GCATAGTGCTCAAATAGATCTTACTTTAAAAGGAGATAATCATGTCTAAGATCATCGGTATTGACCTCGGCACCACCAACTCATGCGTGGCTGTTATCGAGAATGGAAAATCCAAAGTTATTGAAAATTCAGAAGGTGCAAGAACTACGCCCTCAATCGTAGCCTACACCACAGATGAAATCGTTGTTGGCGCTTCAGCGAAACGACAGGCAGTAACAAACCCAAAAAACACAATTTACGCCAGCAAGAGATTGATTGGTAGAAAATTTAAAGAACAAGCAGTTCAGAAAGACCTGGACTTGATGCCCTACGAGATCTACGAAAACAGCAATGGTGATGCGTGGGTCCGAGCACAGGGCAAAGAATTAGCTCCACCGCAGATTTCAGCAGAAGTCTTGCGTAAGATGAAACAGACAGCGGAGGATTATCTAGGTCATGAAGTTACTCAAGCAGTTATCACAGTTCCTGCGTACTTTAACGACAGCCAAAGACAAGCGACTAAGGATGCTGGAAAAATCGCAGGCTTGGAAGTACTGCGTATTATTAACGAGCCTACTGCGGCAGCTCTTGCTTATGGCGTTGATAAAGATGATAAATCTGATAGGAAAATTGCTGTTTACGACCTTGGTGGCGGTACTTTCGATGTGTCGATCATTGAAATCGCGAATGTGGACGGGGACAAACAGATCGAAGTACTAAGCACCAACGGTGATACATTCCTAGGTGGTGAAGACTTTGACCAACGCATTATGGATTTCTTGGTTGACGAGTTTAAGAAAGATCAAGGTGTTGATCTAAGCAAAGACATGTTGGCTCTACAACGGTTGAAAGACGCTGCTGAAAAAGCCAAGATTGAATTGTCAAGCTCAGCTCAGACAGATGTCAATCTTCCTTATATCACAGCAGATGCAAGTGGTCCAAAACATCTAGCAGTAAAATTAAGTCGCAGCAAACTAGAACAACTAGTTGACGAATTGATCTCGCGTTCATTAGAACCTTGCCGTACTGCTCTCAAGGATGCAGGCGTGAGTGCCTCAGACATCGACGAAGTCATCCTTGTTGGCGGTCAAACACGCATGCCTAAGGTGCAAGAAGAAGTTGAGAAGCTGTTTGGCAAAGCGCCACGCAAGGATGTCAATCCAGACGAAGCAGTGGCAGTTGGTGCTGCTATCCAAGGTGCTGTGCTAGGTGGCGATCGCAATGACGTGCTATTGCTAGACGTAACACCATTGAGCTTGGGCATTGAGACCATGGGCGGTGTGATGTCAAAGATCATCCAAAAGAACACAACTATCCCAACTAAAGGACAGCAGACATTCTCCACAGCAGAAGACAACCAACCAGCTGTAGACATCAAGGTGTTCCAAGGTGAACGTGAGCTTGTGCAATATAACAAGTTGTTGGGCGAATTCAAACTAGACGGTATTGCTCCTGCACGTAGAGGACAACCACAGGTTGAAGTTACCTTTGACATTGATGCCAACGGTATTATGCACATCTCTGCCAAAGACAAAGCCACTGGCAAAGAGAACAAGATCACTATCAAATCAAATAGTGGACTATCAGACGCTGAAATCGAAGCTATGATCAAAGATGCAGAATTAAATGCAGAAGCAGATAAGAAAGCACGTGAACTGATCGATGCAAGAAATTCAGCAGAAGCACAGGTACACGAAGTCAAAAAAGATCTTGAAGAATTCCGAGCAGAGCTTACAGAAGCAGAAGTCACAGAAATCGAAACTGTAATCACCGCAGTCGAAACAGCAGCCAAAGGTGATGATGCTGAAAAGATCAAAGAAGAGCTCAACAAAGTTTTCCCAGCAATGAAAAGCCTACTAGATAAAAAACAGGCCAAAGAGCAGGCAGCACAAGCAGAGCCTACACAACCTGGACCAGATGATGTAGTTGACGCCAGCTTCACAGAGAAGAAGGCAGACTAATCATAAACAGGGGTACTTTCGAGGCCCCTAATTGTTCTTACTTTAAAAGGAGACTATTATGAACAATCAATTAACAAAGTTAGACGCTCTAAGCAGAGCACTCATTGGGTTCGACACTATGTTTGACCAAATGGAACGTCGTTACGCCAACAGCGTACCCAACAACTATCCACCACACAATATTCTCAAGACTGGTGAAAATCAGTATGAGATTCAAATTGCTGTGACAGGATTTGAAAAATCGGAAATTTCTGTTACTGTGGAATCTAATGTTCTTACAGTTACAGGTGAAGGGGCAGAGTCTGTTCGCCACGAGGATCCGGAAATTGTGTACTTACACAGAGGTCTGGCTACTCGAGATTTCGCTAGAGAATTTCCTCTTGCAGAACACATCGAGGTAGTTGGTGCAGAAACCAAGAATGGTATGCTTACTATTAAACTAGTAAGAAACGTGCCTGAGTCTGCAAAGCCGAAAATCATTGACATTGTAGACATTAAATAGTACAATATAAGGGAGGGGTGACCTCCCTTATTAAATACGAAATCATAGGAACGATATGTCAACAGATACCGCAGTAGAAGAATCAGTAGTTGTAGCACTCCAACCCCCTAGCCTATGGAAGGTGGTGTTGTTGAATGATGACTCCACTCCGATGGAATTGGTTATAGAACTACTAACTGGGATATTTAAACACACTGAATCTTCTGCCAAAGAAGTTACTTTAGAAATACATGAAACAGGCAGTGGAGTAGCAGGCGTGTATAGTTTTGAAATCGCTGAACAAAAAGGTATGGAAGCTACAGCAGTGGCCCGTCAGAATGGATCACCATTACGTGTGCTAGTGGATCCAGAATGAGCCTAAAAGAAATTACCAAAGATCTGCATCACGAAGCAGAAACCACTGTGTTTGCCAAGATGTTGCTGAGTGGCAAGATTGAAAAACAAGATTATAGAAATTATCTCTACAATCTTTTGGCAATTTACGATCCTATTGAATGGTACTGTCAGCGTCAAGGTTTCCTTGTTACTATGCCTGACTTGCCTCGATTGAAAGGAATCCTTGCAGACTTTTTAGAACTAGATGATGGCTCATACTGTTATCTAACTCCTGCTACATTAGAGTACCAGGCATACTTACATAAACTAGGAAACGATGAACACCGTAAACATTTGGTTAAGGCGCATTTATACTGCCGCCATATGGGCGACCTATTCGGTGGTCAAATCATTAAGAAACAAGTAGCACATATTTCAAGTGGTAAGTTCTACGACTTTGAAAATGGCGATGCTATGAAAATGGCCATCCGTGTAACACTCACAGATGACCTTGGAGACGAAGCTCGGGTGGCGTTTGAATATGCTATTAAAATGATGCGAGATTTGTATCGTGGAGAGTAAGGTTTGGGATACGCTGATTGAGATCCAACATTTACTGGAAGATAACTTCAGTCGCACGGGTCAAGAGGTTAATGAGCCTGGGATGGAAAGATTTAATCAACCTGGCTGGGTTAATCGTGTGTGGACTAGTGATCGGTATCGTCGTGCTCACGTTGATGTAGTAGACGCTAGAGAAAGCAAAGGGCTATGGATGATGCATTGTTGCATCTTCCCTCACACACATAACCCAGCACCGATCTACGGCTTTGATGTTATAGCTGGTAAAAACAAGATCACAGGTTGTTTTCACGATTACTCAAAAGCAGGTGACGCTGAGCATCCGATGATGCAATGGTTTCACGATGAAGTTGCCAAATTAGAGTGGCGCAAAGAACGTGCTTTACCTGAGTGGGCTACTAACATATTCAGCGGCAGTATGGTAGCAGCAGGTAACGTACAAGATCCAGAAGAATTAGAACAGATCACGGATCTTGCTCGAACTACCATAGAACACTATCTAAGCACAGTAGCAGAAACCAACAACACAGCGGCAGATACCACAGAAGCACAGAATTACTACGCACAAAATCAAAAATGCAACCCGCATACACCGCGAGTAATGGTTAGTCTAGGGCTTAGTGAAGAGGATGTGCAGCATTTCATACAGGAATGCCTGTTCCCAGAAATCAGTTGACAACAATGTCATCTGGTAGTATACTAGAGGCTGTTAAACAAAAACGGTAAATATATGTCTATGCGATTTTTTGAAATAAATGAACCAACTGATGCAGCATCTCCTAAGCAGGTTATATCTAAAATACCTCATCCAGCAGATGCGATTCCAACTCCAGCAGTTGTTCCTAATACCCCAACAGTTCCGACTTATGCAACACCTGCACAGCTAAAAGATCTTCGCGATTATTTAGAAATGCAATGGCCTGAAGCAAAGTTTACAGTCCAAGCTGGAAAAGGAACTAAACAAGTTACATCTATCAGAGCAAGAGGGTTATCTTTAGCTATGCTAAAAGCTGCGATGCAGGCTGACAAATTTGTTAATACAAATCCCGATGCTAAACAGTCATCAGCAAGTAGCTCGTTTCCAGCTTACAGCTTTGAAAAAGAAGGAGTCCTATATACAGTGGTCATTGGTATGAAAGGAGTTAAAGCTGGTGATGAAGACTCTATTGGTATATCTCGTAAAGAACTAACGCCAACAGGACTCGGTATCGATGGCGGATTCTATGATAAAAATCAATTGATAGCTGCGACAAAGAAAGCTGTAGAATCTAATTATAGAAATCGTGACACTGATCTAGCAGATGCATTGATTGCCCTTGTAGACAATGCGGCAGCAGGTGGTACGAAGGCAATTGATCAAAATTTAATGAATCATATTATGCCATACTTGGGAACATTGAGTCAAGACTTTGGTGAAATACTCGCACCCATCCTTATCCTAAAAGCAGGACAGCAGGCAGAGTTACCAAAGGGCAATGAACCTCTAGTCGATGTTAAGATCCCCGGAATGAATTTAAGTGTCAAGGCACTAACAGGATCTGGCACTAGCTTCCGTTCTATTTCCAATCTAATGGACAAGTACGAAGCCAGTATTTCAGACGATGATGAAGATACCTACAAGAAATTTAGTGTTCTGAAGCAGTTCCATCCTGGTGAGGGTGGTAGCAACAAAGACAAAGTGATTAAGGCCGCTGCGAAAGCCAACATCAAAGAATACAAAGAAGCTGTTAGAAAATTTGGAGAATTCAATGATTTCGCCAGTTTACATAGTCGTATGAAGATGTGGAGTTGGCACGATGGTAGTGTAGCAAGTTATCGAGATTTCTTAAATGTGTCATTAGATGTATTCACAGCATCTGATAACAAAGGTGTAAAGTTTGTCGGTATGCCTGCAGATGGTAAATTTTATCTAGGTTCGGACGGTGCAACAAAACCAGCTACTAGAGAGAAAGCCGCGGGATATGCCAGTTTCCGTGCTACCCCACATAAAGCGGCAGCAGATATTATTACCTACTCTCTAGGAGTCGGCCTATTGAATTATATCAAAGGCGGTAAGTACTCTTCTCAATACAGCAAGATGATGACTGATATTGTAAAGGAAGCTGATGCAGTTATTGGGCACATCACTGTTAATCAGGACGGAACGATGAGTTTGAAAACCAAACCATTTAGCACACTACAGTTCCAATTCCAATATCACGCACCTAGTCATATTCCGGGTAATAACTTACCAGGATTCATTGCTCTTTTAGACTAACTCTGCTATAATAGCAGTATGACTACTACACTTATTCAAGGCGACTGTTTAGAAGTTGCAGATCAAATCAAAGACGACTCAATTGATTTACTATTAACTGATCCTCCTTACAATATCAGTGAAGGCGGTGCCAAGCCTGTATGGATCGATCAAGAAACTGGCGAAAACAAAAGCACAATACACAGTCAAAAGTTTAGCGAAAACTTTGATCAAGACTGGGATTCAGTCAGCCACGAAGACTTTTTAAAACAGTTACAAGATTGGAGTAACTTATGGTTTAAGAAAGTTCGCAAAGGCGGATCTTTCGCAGTCTTTATCAGTGATCAATATGTAAGTTACTTGTGGAAGGCCATGGAGGCAGCGGGATTTGAGCCCAAGCGTGTGTGGACTTGGAAAAAACCAGCAGCCGTTCCGTTTAATAGACAAGTGAATCCAGTCAGTGCCTGCGAATATATCCTCTGGGGAATCAAGCCCAAAGGTCCAAGAACGTTTAACAGTGATTGCGAACTTAACAGTATTGTTGATCGGTATGCCACAGCAGACAAAGTCAGCAGTATTGTATACAAGGCAGTCAAAGATGGGCTAGGTAAGAAAACAATGGATGCTATCTTCGCTGAGGCGCAAGCTGAAGCAGAAGCAATGATTGCTAGTCGTAAGACTACAGGAACTATTGTTCATGCTGTGGTACCAAACACAATAACATACAGTGGCGGACTAGGCAAAGGTAAAATACATCCTACACAGAAGCCAACAGAAATCCTAGAATACTTTATTGAATTACTAAGTAACCAAGGCGATCTAGTGTTAGACACATTTGCTGGTAGCGGATCAACTGGCATTGCCGCAAAGAATACCGGTCGTGACTGTGTTCTTGTAGAACGTGATACTAAAATGTTCGCTAAGATGAGCGAACGTTTCGCAGATAAATCAAACCCGGCACTGTTGCACCCTACATTTTTTGAATAATAATACCTTTTAATCTAGATTAAACTAATAACTTAATTCTTCACCCTCACCGTGTAAATACTAACAGCAATTACCGGGAGCGAACCGTGAAGAAACTAATAGTAGCAGCTATCCTCTGGCCTTCAATGGCCGTGTCTGCCGAACTAATACACAACTTTCAAAGTCCAGCCTTTATACCAGGTAATGGATTCAGCCAGCACGTCCTCACCATCCATCAGCTAGAAGAAGCTAAAAAGAAAGAAATCAAAGCAGAAGAACTTGCAGCCATAGCCAAAGCAGAAACTGCGGCCAAAAGCACCAACTTGGCAAAATTCCTAGTCAACGTAGAAGCACGTATCTACGCACAATTAAGTAAACAGTTAGCAGACCAAATGTTTACCGAAGGCACTGCAACCAGCGGAAGTATGAACTTTCAAGGCAGCACTATCAGTTGGGTCAAGACTGGAACTGATGTTACCTTGACCATCCTAGATGCCAATGGCGGCCGAACTGAGATCACTGTACCTATAGCGAGCTTTGCATTTTAATGAAACGAATTTTATTATCATTGTTAATAGCAACAGCATTGTCCGGCTGTGCCACTGTGCATATGGAAGCAGGCAGGGACGAACCAGTGGCTCTGCAACCAAGAGAAAGTTTAACCACTAAGATACCAGAATTAGACGGACCCGCTATTACCATTGCGGTGTACGGGTTCCAAGATAAAACAGGACAGATGAAACCCAACGACAAGTTGGCAGTGTTTTCAAAAGCAGTAACACAGGGTGCTGAAGTGTTCCTAATCAAATCACTACAGGATTCAAAGAATTGGTTTAAGGTAGTTGAACGTGTAGGTCTAGACAATCTAATTAAAGAACGTCAGCTAATACGCAATCAACGTGAAGTCTACGAAGGCAAGGATGCCCGTCCACTTAAACCAATGACAGTGGCAGGAGTAATGATTGAAGGTGGTATCATTGGTTATGACAGCAATATTAGAAGTGGTGGTAATGGTGCTAGGTTCTTAGGTATTGGTGGCAGTCAACAGTATCGTGTAGATGAGATAGTGATCTCTATGAGATTGATCAGTGTTAACAGTGGTGAAGTATTGTTGACCACAGCAGTAAGCAAGACTATCTTTAGTACGCAACATAACGTGGGAATGTTGCGTTTTGTAGATGCGGGAACTAAAGCATTGGAATTAGAAAATGGCATGGCACTAAATGAGCCTACTACCTATGCTGTACGGGTGGCCATTGAACAGGCAGTCTACGACATGATCATCGAAGGCGAAAAAAAAGGCATTTGGAGATTTAAGAAACCCGGCCAGGCAGTAGTAAAAGAAGAAGTTAAGATAGAAGAAAAGAAAGATGTTGTGGTTCAACAACCTATCACTGAAACTAAACCAGAAGCAGTACTAGTGCCTAGAGTTATACCTATAGTAAAGAAAGAAGAAGTTAAAGTAGAGGAGAAGAAAGATGTCGTGGTTCAACCACAAACCAAATCCGAAACCAAAACCGAGGCCGTACCCAGTACCGCCACAGAAGTAAAGAAAGAGCAACCTAAAGATCCTGTGGATCTATTTGGCACACGAGTATTAAAGGAAGATGCATACGTGTATAAAGAAGCAGATGATAAGAGTCAAAGAACCTGGCTGTTAAAGAAAGGAACTGAGTTAACCATCATTTCCCCAGGCCCAGAAGGTTGGCACTTAGTAAGAGACGCTGAAAAGCGCAAAGGTTTTGTTAAGCAGGATGTACTGATTAACAAACAGCAGTAATGGTACTTGGTGTTGGTTTTTCGACGGTGTTGGTTTTTTAACACCTAGGTGTAACGAAAAAATAACAGCAGAGTATTATTAAGTAGGAGATGTATTTAAATAAAAGAGGTGATACCATTTATGGCCATTGGCCAAGGAGCGGGTTAGAGCAAAACTCTAATTTTATAAAAAAATGAAAAAAAGAATCAAAGGCGGTGGCGAGTTGTCGAGAAAAATACTCGCAATACTATTGGCATCTGGGATGGTGTCAACGGGAGCGTTCGCCAACGATGTTTATGTGGAGCAGATTGGAGATAATGCCATTGTTTCCATAACACAAACAGGCTCTGGAAACTTGGTTAACGGCAACGTTGGTGGACTTGGTAGTATTGACGATCCTGCACTAATTTTAGGCGATCTCAATGATGTGACCGTAAGTCAGATTGGTGTTGGCAACATTGCTAGTATCATTATTAATGGTCCTGGAACTGGAACTACTGTAGTAGTGTCAGCTGACGGTAGTAGCAATACTCAGACTATTGGGTGCGGCACGGCACTAAGTGCTACCTGTAATGCCAGCACTATCAGTTCTCAAATCACAGGTAACAGCAACAACACCGTACAGATGTTAACAGGGGGTGTTGTGAAAAGTACAATTGCTATCAATGGAAGCTGGAATAATGTGACACATACCGCAACGGGTGCAGGTCTACATTCAGGCGAAATAACAGTTTCTGGTAGCGGTGTATCTGGTGCGCCTAATGCTGTAACACTGACACAAAGCGGAGCTTATACTAAAAATGCGGTTATTACCAGCAACGGTTCTAATAATAACGTTCTCGTTGTTCAGTCCGATTAATAGCTTTGCCGGTGTAGGCAAAGTCACTGAACAAACAGGACCCACTGAGATAATTCGTGAAAAGAAGAGCATACCTTCAAGTGTAAACACGGGTGTAGAAATGAATGATACGGTCAGTACTGCTCGTGGCAAAGCAGAACTGACCTTCGATGATAAGACCACAGTTAAACTCACAGAGCACAGCAAACTGATCATAGATGACTTTGTCTATGATCCAAAGAAAGGCACAGGTAAGTTAGCATTAAATATGGCCATGGGAACTGCCCGTTATGCCAGCGGGCAGATTGCCAAAAATAATCCACAACAAGTAGCAATAAAAACTCCCACAGCAACCATTGCCGTGCGAGGTACAGACTTTTCAATGACCGTTGATGAACTTGGACGTAGCCTAGTTATATTATTACCAAGTTGTGACAGCAAGGGATGTGTAACAGGAGCAATCGAAGTCAGCAGTCTAGCAGGTATGGTATTATTGGATGTTCCATATCAAGCCACACTAGTATCTTCTGCTAATTCACCACCTTCGCAGCCCGCCATAGTCAAACTTGATCAAGCCAACATCAACAACATGTTGATCATCAGTAGACCGCCAGAAGTACAAGACGATACACAAGCAGGTAATGGTAAGAAAGAAAAAGGCGTATTAGATTTTAATAAGTTAGATGTTGACCTATTGAAATTTTCAGCGTTGGATGAAAACAAGTTAGACAACAATCGAGAACTAGATCGAAACGATTTAAATGTTGACCTGTTGGCCTACAACGCATTAAATGAATTAGATAGACAGAACGCAAGTTTGTTAAGTGACGAATTAGATATTCCAGTACTACCGGGATATGCAGCCAACAGGTCATTGGGACTGTTATATTATTTCAACGATGACGCCAGCAAGGTAACATTGTATAAGGCCGGCACACACAATGCCACAGTGACATTCGATACTACTAGGAGTGCTACATACACACTGATACAAGATGGACAGACCATAATACAAAATGTCAATAAAGGAAGTACCAGCACAGTACTCATTACACAAAATTAAGATACCTATATAAAATATACATATTTCTTTAAGACAGCTCAGTCTAAATAATTATATCCAACACCTATAACAATAATAAAGTTGGGGAGCGAAAATGAAAAAACAATTAATTGCAACAATAGTTGCCGCTATGCTTTCGGCGTCGGCAATGGCAGGAAATGAAATATTAATAAACGAATACATCAAAGCAGGAGTCAATGAAACTTCTGGTACACTAGGCAGTGGAGGTAACACCAGTCCTGGTCTGTTGTATGACTCAACCGGCACTGGTACATTTAATACTAGCTACGACTATCTAACACCAGGAACACCCTTTGAAGGATTTAGTGTAAAAGGATTAAACAGTAGCAATACTGTGTTATTCTCTACATCCAACAACAATGCTTCCTACATGTCTACTAGTCCTATTACAGGAACATGGTTAGGAACTCCTACCGCATCTAGTGCTGTATGGGAATCAACTTCAAACAGTAACTTCAATTTAAGAAATACTTATAGTTTACCAGCAGGTATTCAATACATAGATATTTCTACTAGAATTGAAGCCAAGGTCGCTATAGACCATTTGTACTTTGCTAGATTTATCGATCCAGATGCTAGAGCGGCCACCGGTGATAGCTCTTCAACAGACAACGTTCGCGGCTATGGAATTATTCCAAAAACTAACGTGGTATTCTCCGAAGCATTGTCAAGTCGTTATGCGTTAGGATTGTACTCTATAGCACCTACTGGAGTTAATACTAGTATTAGTCCAACATGGTCAAGAGAAGCCAAAGACTATTACGATAATACTAGCGGACACGATGTTGTTCGCGGAGACTATACCATTGGCATTGGTTTTTATAGTGCAGGATTAGCAGTAGGGGATATTGTAACATATCAATATTCTTACATATTTGGGCCAAGTGCTTTTGGTGCGGCTACTACAGCTATTGCAGGTGGTGCTGGCGGTGGTACAGCAGGAACAAGTAGTTTTGGTACATTAGTTGATGTAGGTTCCGCTACGTCAGCAGCATCAACTTCAACAACACCAACTGTCACAAGTACATCAACAGCAACTATCACTGTTAGCGACACAACAGCAGCCAGTGTGACATTGCCAGTGATTACTGCTAGTCTAGCACATCACACACCAAGTGAAACTGCTAGTACGCAGACTATTGCAAGACAGACCACAACCAATGTAACAACTCCGATGGAACGCACACTAGTTACTAAAGTTAGAACAACCACAAACTACAGTGATGGTACTTCTACATCCAGCGACAGTGCTAACACAACTGCGGTTACTATTAGCAATAGTGTAGCAACATCAGTAGCCGACGAAAGTTTCAGCGGACGTATTGATCAACAAAATCAATTGTCAGATTTAAACATGGGCATCAATCAAAGTTTAAATATGAATCCATTCCGTATGGATGTTTATAAAACTGATGAAGGCAACTTCTTTTTAAGAGGCGGTGGCTTACAGACAGCAATGGGCAATGGATACAGTGCTAGAAGCGATTTGATTAATGTGGGTGGAGACAAGCAAATAGATCCTAACTGGAGACTAGGTGCTCAGTACAGCCGTGTTAACACAAAGATGCCAGGCAGCGATAGCTATACTTCACAAAGCAAAGAAGCAGTAGGCGTGTATAGTATCTATACCACAGATGATGATGTTATTATATCAACCAACGCAGGATTTGCTAAAAATAATATCAACTCTAATCGCACAGTTGAGAATGTGTTTAACAACTCATCAACTACTAAAGGCGCCGACATGTGGATCAGCAACAGAGTATATGCTCCTACAATCAAAGAGGAAACAAATGCAGATGTGCGGCCATTCATCGGTTACACAGTTGGGCGCACAGCTCGCGATGGATACACAGAAGCAGGCGATATACAAAGTGCTAGAACAGTAGCAGGTGTTAACAATAATTTTAGTTTCGGCGAAGCAGGTATCCGTGTATCAAAAGACATTGATCAAGTAAAACTAACAGGCGAAGCATCAGCAACCACAAACGGATTTACAAACACAGAAGCAGGCATCGCTTATAGTCCTGAGAAAAATCAATCTATTGGTGTGTACGCTAACAGACAGACCAAAGATAGCCAAGCTACCAACAGTTGGTTCATTAGAGGCATTATGCGGTTTTAATAATAACTATCGGGCATAGCCCACCTCAAAAGCCCCGTAAGGGGCTTTTTTTATGACTTGAACAAAAACTTCTTGTGTAGATTTAATCGAGCCTTGTTGTATTGAACAGCAGTAACAACCAATGCAAATGCCCAAGGTACAATAGCAGCTGCCCAAGGTACAAGTCCCGCCCACCAACTAGCCATTAGTGGTTCTTTCATCAACATCAACATGGCAACTGCAAACAACACAAAGCTACCAATGAACACAGTGTCAGGCCAATGCTGTAGAATCTTGCTGACCATAGTAGCACCAAACAAGATGATTGGTACACTGATTAGTAGCCCAGCAATCACCAATACAAAATTACCATCGGCAGCTGCGGCAATACCTAGCGCATTGTCTATGCCCATGACAGCATCAGCAACAACAATGGTACCGATAGCACCCCAGAAGGTATCCTTGGCGTCAACGTTATGTTCACCTGCATCAAATACCAGCTTCCATCCTATCCATATCAGTGCGGCTGCCCCAATGGCTCGTAGGCCCGGGATCATCAGTAGGTAAGTTAATGCTGCCACTGAAACAAAACGTATGGCAATGGCACCAAAGGTACCCCAAAAGATTGCCTTCTTGCGTAAGTGGTCTGGTAATTTGTTAGCTGCCATTCCGATAACAAGAGCGTTATCACCAGCTAATACAATGTCTATCAAAATGATAGCGAGAAATGCCCAAAGGGCTTGGAGCGTGAATAGTTCCATATCTTCCTTAA
>Ga0209500_10002467_pt1 | contig 13087 bp, 11 predicted proteins | sample S_140212_EF_Meta_FD_187323 | JGI IMG/M metagenome (GOLD analysis project Ga0209500, IMG submission 187323) | Freshwater microbial communities from Lake Simoncouche, Canada to study carbon cycling - S_140212_EF_MetaG (SPAdes) (version 2) | ecosystem: Environmental > Aquatic > Freshwater > Lake ...
ATTCATGAATACATGGCTATAGGCGCCGTAATAATTGTAATTACTTTGATCAATCCTTAGCCCAGCACCATTCGCGCCAACAACGTGAAAACTTGCAACTGGACTACTAGTTCCTATGCCTACGAGGCCAGCGGCTGTGATTCGCAGGCGTTCGGTGTTGTTTGTTCCAAAAGCTAAGGCGGCGTTGTAGTAATTTTGGATTAACCATTCATCATTGGTATTGTTGCCTTTAACTTGAAGTCCATATGAATTTCCACTTACCGTACGAAGAGTAAAGATATTTGTCAAGCCAGCAGTACCGTTGCCAGCTATAAAAAATTTGGATGCGCCTGAATCTGATCCAACACCAATCCCCACAGTCCCACTCGCATCCACAAACAACCGCCCCGTGCCTCCCGTCGAGATCGCCAGTTGGTCGGCGCCAGCAGAGTAGATGCCGGTATTAGGGTCATTGTCAAAGCTAAAGCTTGGTGCTGCTGCCGAGCCATCCGGTGCGCTGCTCAGTAGTTCGCCAAACGTGATCTTCTTGTTCTTATCGGCTGCCGCAGCCTCGCTAATATCGACGATGGGCAGCAGGTCACCAGTGGCTGGTGCTGTCAGTGCCGTCAGATCCGAGATTTTGCGGTTAGCCATAGGAGTCCTTGCGTAGTGTCAGTCTAGCCTTCGGTGTCAACTTCAGGCGTTGGTGGTGCAATGAATTCACCATCAACATAAGTCCAACCAATGCCAGCGGCACTGTCTTTGGGAATGACGACAGCAATATGACCTTCAGGTGGTGCCCATGGCCCCATGCCATCCCAGATCATGATATTGACCACCAAAGTGGTTGCAAAGTCAATCAGCGCGTAGGTGTTCATGCCGGTCACCATTCAAAAATTGCACAGACTCCCTGTACACCTGAACCACCTGTACTGTTATTGCCTGATGGACTATAGCCACCTCTGCCATAAGAACCGCCCCAAAATGACATCCCACCTAAGGATAGATACTCACCATTAGTTTGACCTCTACCACCATCTAATCCAAATCCGCCACTACTTGAAACACTGCCACCATCACCGCCCGCAGCACCATACGCTCCACCGGCACCACCGTATGCGTATATGACACCACCAGTGCCAGAACAGGTAAAGCTGCTTGTACCACCAGTACCACCAGTGCCAGGAGTAGCAAAACCTCCAACGCCAGCACCCCCAGCAGCACCAGCACCAATACCAACAGATGCAGTTGAACCTAATTCTGTAGTATTTAACAAACGAATCATTGTGCCAGCAGCTCCACCTCCACATTGATTGCTACCAGGACTACTGTTAGTTCCACAACTACCGCCACCACCACCAGTAAGAATTATTAAAAATGTGGTCTTACCTGCTGTTGGTGTATAGGTGACACTGCTGCCAAAAACTTGATACGACGCACCCGATGCAACGGTGCCCCATGATGCAGCACTACCACTGGTGACCAATGCTTTGCCTGCATTACCACCTTGGCTAGGCAACAACGCAGCTAGTGCCAATGCTGCTGTCGTAGCACCCGTGCCACCATTGGCAATTCCAGTAATACCGCCAGCATTAAAGCCAGCAGGATCCAAAAGACCAACTGAAATCCATGCAGTATTGGATCCGTTGCGGACTTTCCAAACTGGTGGGCTACTGCTGGTATCTACCCACGGCTGGTAGGCGACCGTTACGGTTGGTGCGCTGTTACCGCTGCTTTGACTGAATAGTGCTGCAAGGTTGTCGTTAATGTCCGCACGAACGCTCGGAAACGTTGCGTTTTGGACTACTTGATCAGATTGAGCCATTAGAAGGCGCGTCCGTAGCCAACGGCATTATAGGTGAAGTCTACCACCCGTCTGCTACCGCCTTGCAGAAACTCAACATTGAACCCAGTGCGGGTAAGGTTTGTGATTTCGGCGTGTGTGTTTGCTCCAATCGACAATGCCGTAACACCAACGCTAGGTAGCAAGGTGTAGTACGGATCACCAACGGTCACTGCTTTGTAGAAAGCATTAGGAAATGTAATGGAAGTTACTGCACTGCTGCTGCTAGTCAGCGTGGTCAAACTGGTCGTCACGCGTCTTGTCAGTTCAAGAATGGCGCCAAGTTCATCAACTGCAACACCAATCAATTCAGTTTGAGTTGTGATAATTGCTTTTACCTGGACACCACGGCCACGAATCATCCCGCTTGTGAAATCAGTCCATGGTCCCCACACTGGTGATGCTGCTGGATCATCAGATGTGACGCGCACATAAGTCGTAACATTGACCTGATCTGCTACTGTGCCATCAAAGAATCCAGTTTGATCATCAAACGATCCACTCACAGCATCAAACAAAGTGGAGAATACCAGCGGACGGCTGACGATATTTCGACGGATCCTGAAATCATAGGCATCTCCTAGATCAAATGTATCCTTGAATTGATACTCGGCACCACAATCACCTTCGCAGTAAATTGTTTCCCAATAATCTGGTGCAACATAAACATTTGGTGTCAGTACAAGAGCTGTTTCGCCAGCGTCATATGCACAGTTGGTTTTTGTTCCACTGAATGGTGTGGCAAGACTTTGTTCTGCCCATTCTTTTGCAATAACACGCGATTCTGGCTGAGGTAGACCAACCTCAACACCTGTTGCAACTACAGAGCGGTTACCAAGGAAATCCTCAAACTTTAAGAAGTAGGTGCCTGGCAGCAGCGGTACTTGTTTTTGTGTGGAGCTACCAGCGACAGCTTGAACAATGTCGTTACTGCTATTCCAGTCAGCACTAGCCAATGCTCGTGGGTCATGGCGAATGATGACGCGACCACCAACTTGCACGTCAAGTTCTGGTGCCTGCTTCCAGGTAAGAATCAACGTTTCTTCACTGGTGGCAATTGCACTTAACTCCTGCACGTTTGATGGTGCAGCACCAAGGCCAGCCACTGTGTAATTAGCTAATGCTGGTTCGCTGAATAGAATGTTGGTTGAACTGATGCTGCTTACTTGAATTTGATAGTTGCCAGTCTTGGCATCAAGTATGTCAAACGTGGTGCCCTGAACTGTGACCGTTGTGAAGTTGTCATCTTCATGCCGATATTTGACGCGAAACTTTTTGATACCTTGTGGTGCTGACCAGTGAAAAGTAATTTTGACGGCAATGCGGCCATTGAGTTCATATTGAACTTCTGGACTTGTACTACTGCTACCAACTTGAACTGTACTTAATACTGCCAGTTCAGTGGGTTGCGCTGGAATTTCATTGAGATCTGTTGTATCCCTAAATTCAAGTGGCGTTCCATCTTCAATGTAACCATACTTGCTTTCATTGTGTGAAATAGCTGTGATGCCATAGTTGATGCCATCCTGTTCATTAATACTGATGACTCGCCACGTAGATGCTTGAAGAGTTGGACTTTCAAGAATCCAAATACTATTTACATTTGGCGCAGCACTTAAAGCAGATTGCAACGTAATTACACGACCTGCAACTGTTGAAACATAACGTTGTTCGACGCTGCCATCAGGCAGGATTGCGCTCAACAATGAACCACCTGCAATACTAAGGTTAGTATCGGCTGAGTCATCAACCGTAATTGCTGTCGTTGTTGCGGCTGTAATACGACCAGCGCGACGTGATCCAGCACGAACTGGATCTGAAATTAAGATGATTTGCCCAGGCCGGACCTGTTGACCAGCATCAAGACTGGATGCAAAGATACAGACTTCTTTTTCGTAGCGTTCAGAAAACAATAACCACTTACCAATACGGTTAGCCTGTCCTCTGCTGGTGCAAGCAAAGGCGCTAATTTCACTTTTCACCACCCCGTATTTTGAGATCGAATCACTATCCTCGACCACCTCGTAAGCCGTATCCCTTAGGTTCAAATCAAGGTAACTAACTACTGCAACATTGGGTCTAATCTTGAGACTACTGCCACTGTATGAAAAACCTTCTTCAGTTACGTTTGCTTGGTTGAATAGATACACTGGATCTGATGGGGCATCCTGTGCAATAGTCAGACTGCCAGTGCTCCAGAATGCCTGGCAACGCATGACTGACAGTAGATCGTTGACAAGTTTGTATGCTTCTTCGGCTGTTTGGATTGAGGTATTGCAACTGAACCGCGCCTCTTGACCACCAAAGCCATCATCAACTAGTGCGTTTGAATATTTGCTAGCAGCAAAAAATGCCCACTTATCAAGTTGTGATGCAGCAATATGATTACCAAATCCATAACGAGTGCTTGTTAGCAAATCCCATAAAATCCATGCTGGGCATGAGGTCCAAGCAGCGGCTGCAAATGTACCGTTCCAGATAAAGTTAGTTGGATAGATGATGCGTCCAGTGGCTGCATCAACCGTTGTTCCACTTGGGATACGGACCTTAATGCCTTTGACAAGGTAGCTGCGTTGTGGAATGCTACTAAATTGTTCAGCATCAACGCGCATTCCAATCAATGCGCTATTGGGGTAAGTTAATTTTGCCCAGACAATTTCTGTATAGCTGCTCCAGTTAAACGCATTGGTCAGCAATGAATCTGTACTATCATCCGTGATGCGGGTAACTTTGATGTCAACAATGTCTGATGGATTGGGACGCGCTATTTCAACTAAATAATCCTTGCGGTATTCATCGGCAGTGCGGCCAGTGATTGTATCGTCAATTTTTACTGTGTATCCACCGCTTTGATATTGAACAGCAATTTGTAAGCGTACACTTGCGCCAAGTGTGTCACCATTTTTACTGTTAATTTTCTGAAGTGCTGGGACAGCAATTGTTACGCGAACAGCATCAACATCAACATCGGTAATGGTGCGAACTTGGGGGACCGCTTTGACAACTGTTAGGCCAACTGGTTTTTCGTCTTCAATGTTTGAAGTCAGTGGAATGTATGGCTGGTTTTGGGTGCCATTGCGGGTGTAGATCTCGACGTCTTGAAAGTTGTAACTGTTATCTGCATTTTGCAAGGCAGTATTATTAAGAAAAATGGATTTAAATCCATCAACAAGACCTTCAATCTCACCTTCAGAAATTAGATCTATAACATTGGCATATTGTCTTGAATCAAGACTATCTGGCGCAGTTGTAGGTGTGCGACTACTGCCACCACGACCACCTTTGCCAAAGCCACCGCCACCAGCACCAATAATTGTCATGCTTGCACCTGCACGGTGTCAGTGCCAGCGGAGATCACCACGCTGCCGACCAGTGTAAGGCCATAGACACAAGGTACGGGCACACCTTGCCGCGAAGTTTGCTGGATACCGGAGAAGTTATAAGTTTTGCGTGGATCGTTATCGGTGCCTGAACCTTGCGGGACTTTAGGAACGGGCGTTAACAATTGCGCAACGCCGCCCAATAATAAACTTGCGCCAAGGCCAGCAAAAACTGTGCTAAGTGCTACTGGTGCTGCTAGACCCAATAGTCCAATTGTTGCCCCAGCAGTAAAAAATGAAGCCGCAATTAAAGCTACACCAAGAATAACCCTCCCCACTGCACCAGCGCCAGCAATAACCGGCACAATCTTAATGTCTTGCCGCCCGGTCGGATCGTGAATTTCTGCTTCCTCCAAGTCGTAGGTGCCGACCGTCACGCGGTAATACTGCTCGGCCATGTGCTGCTCAAGGCCAGGAAAATTAGCCACCAGCATCCGCACTGCTTCTGCCGCAGTAGCCACGTCGGCTTCGAGCACACGCCTGCCAATGAACTTGGCCAACTGCCCGTAGAGCTTAATCTTACGAAGCATGACGCAACCTCCTTCCGGTTACTTTAGCCAACCATCCACCATAACCATACATGTCCCTGCTGCTGAGGCGACCTTGGATGTGATGGAGCACCATTCCATCACCGATATACACGGCGCAATGATTTAATCCAGGTGCATTGATCGACATCAGCAGCAAGTCACCACGTTCCAGTGACTCATCTTCTTCCAGTTCACGGAATCCTGTTGCTGCCCAGCAGCCGTCAAACATTGGTGCAGCTAGGAAGTCGGCTGGATCCAGTGGCCGATCCCAGTCGCGCAGCATGATTCCGTTTTCGCGGTACCAATCACGCGCCAATGTCCAACAATCTTGCACGGCCCACACCCACTGGCGGCCAAGCAACCTGGAACGATAACCGCACGGTGTGTAGGTACCCCAGGCTTTAGTCTTAGGATTGACGATATGCCAAGGAAGTTTGCTGGCCTCCGCTGCCACCTTGTCAGCTTCACTGGGCACGGCTGGTGTTACCGGGTGGCTATGCACGATGGCCGTAATCTCGCCAGCATCTTCGGCAGCAGCATAATCCTCAGGATCCAGCACGAACAACTGCTCGGGTTGTGTGGCTAGGTTGCGGCATGGCCAATAACGTTCTCGACCTTTGATAACTACGACCACACCACATGACTCGCGGGGATCATCAGCTACGGCATGTTCCAAGGCAATTTTACGCCAGGTCATGCGAAATAAGTACCAATTCCAGGGTACCCTCCAAATGGAAGTAATGCTGCTTGACCAAATCGCGCCTTGCAACTATCAACACGTTTTCCGCATACATCTTCACTGGCATTGCCAACTGCTACATCACTTGCGTCAAAATAGCTGGTACCGATGTAGCTACATTCAGTCGAACGGTAAACCCACTGGCAACGTGTAATGCACTGACGTTTTGGTGCCCTGATGCCCGCCATATCAAATGCACTGGCAAGTTCAAACTCAACCATATTGCGGTTCTCTGCTGATTTGCGATCTACAAAGTAGATCTCGCGTGGAAATTCAGCAGTAGGATCTGGCGCACCAAATGGGTTGCCAACTTCTTGATAAATAAATGTACCATCTTCATACGTCAGTGCAAAACTATCTTCTGTTAATAAATAATCAACACCAGCGGCAAAATTATCTGCATCAATGAATCGCGCCAGAGTTCTGATGCGTGTCAGCTTTGCACCTTCTAGACCTTCTGGTAGCGTCAGAATTAACGCTGTGATGGTTCCAAGAATGTTACTTATACGTAGCTTGGGACGCGGCAACGTACCTTGACCGCTGTACTCAAAACCTTCTACCTCAATTGGCAATGCCATGTACGGCTGAGTATTCCAGATCAATTCACCACTGTTATTCATGCTGGTGCCAGCATGGAAATAATATGTTTCCGCAACACCATGTTGCGCCACATTTAATTCAAGCTGAAATAGCTCAATTAGCGCACTAGGAGCAATCTCCTGGATTGCATCTGTAATAGCAGCATTGGTCATCTGTTATGTGATGGAAGCTTTGACAAGTGCAAAGCGAATCACAATTGCTTCAGCCAATGCGCCAGCAGTTATGTTGCGAACATTGATAGTTGCTGAACCAGCGGCTGCTTGAGCATTCAGCAAATACGAGCCAACAGTGCCACCGCTGACGTGGTTAAGCACCAGCAAATCAGTTGCTGCAATGGTGCTGTTGGTCAGCGTGAAACTCACCGTGGTGTCGGCTGCCAGTGATGCAGCGTTCATTGTGATTTGACCGCATTTCTTGCTGAGTGTTACGGCTGTGCTTTTGCTAGTGGACTGTGCGACCGTGCCACCATCGCCAACAATGTACCCAGCCTTATCAGTATTAAGGTTTGTGAAGTTGGCATCAACCTCAACGTGGGTCAATGGGCTGCCTTTGCCAGACCGGGTGACGATGGTGCTCATGGCGTCGGCTCAAAAACTTGCGTAAATGTTGCTTGTATTGTGGCACGATTCAAGTACGGAATTGACTTAGACCAGTCGTAGCAGGTCCACTGATAGGCCGTTGCCTCGGCAGGTGGAGTCCAGGTGAATGATGCACCATCCAGTGCCCGTGCATCAAGGAATGTCTCAATGGTATCCGCGTCAGTTTCTGACACTTCCCAGGTAAGGCTCCACGATTTAGGGTTTTGATTCAGTCCTACCGTTAGTCGTTGGGAATAGCCGTCACCAAACTGCACCTGCCGCACCTTTGGCTGGCTGGTCTTCTGGGCGCCATAAGTTGGCGTAATGCTTGGGAAGGTAGCCATTAGAGATCCAGTGTAATGGTGCCGTTGGTGACAAAATCGCAGCTCATCTTGGAGACGTCATCAACTGCTGCGCTGTAGGAGGCGTTTGTGATGATGCCATTGAAGACAATACGTTTTGTGTCAGCTTGGGATAGGTACAACTCGAATAGGGCTGTGCCAGCATCGGATGAGGTGTTGACGGCTTCGATGAAGGTGTTGTTGTCGCCTGTGTAGATCAGATTGACGGTACCAGAGCCGGAGATGAGGCCGCCGCATTTTTTGGAGTAGGTGTCGTTGATTTGGGTGGTTTCGTACACCTGCTTTTCAACGCTCATGCTCCAGTCCGTGATTTGTACAAGGGTGGCTGCGGCGCCACCTGTACTGTTGAATTTGACTGAGCCTTGGTAGCCGTAGTAGTAAGCCATTAGCGTCGGGTACCAGCCAAGAGGCCACCAGGGCGTTGTTGTTTCACTAATTCTGCCTGAACTGCGGCGGAAACGGCAACTCCGAGTTGTTTAGCCTGGGCCTGGTCGCCCTGGACGTTGGAGTTGCCGCTGGCATCCACATTAACTACGACGTTGGTGCTACTACCGCTGAGGCTGTTATTTGGAATAACCGTACCACTGCGGCCCGGCATGAATAGCTCGGGGCCCTTTTCACCCACGATGTATGGTGTTCCACCTGCTACAGGGCCTCCCATGGCTCGTCTTCCAAAACCTGGAAGACCGACATTGTTAAGTGCACCCATATCAAATCCAGCTCCTCCAGATACTGCTAAACCGCTACCAGCTCCACCGCCAGGGAATAGCGAAAGTACAGAATTAAGAATTGTCATGGTAATCCACTTGGCAATAATCTGGGCAGCCATGTCTAAAAAGGCATCGGCCACACTTTGGAAGAAACCAGCCAAGGCTTCTTGAGCGGTCATGGTGCCATTGATAATGCCTTTGAACGAGTTACCAAAAGATGCGCCAATGGCATCACCTATGGTGACAAGTTGATTACCTACGTCAAGTAGTTTTGTTAGCTCATCAGAAGCGGCACCTTTAGCCAGATTGATTGTTTCGTAGGGAGTTTTAGGTGTAGTTAATTGTTGCTTACGATTCTTAATTGCAGCAAGTTCTTCAGGTTTATAGGTATTTGTCTGCTGCAATTTTGCTATTTCGTAGGAAATACGAAGCTGATTACGTGCTTCTTCTGTTGTTGCAGAACGCAACTTAAGTTCTTGATCAAGGTCCATCAAAAGATTATTGTAATTTTCTTTACGATCAATTTCTATTTTAGCTATGTCTAAAGCACCTTCAAAGTTTACTTTGTCTATTTCAGCTACTGCTTTTTTCGTGATAGCTTCTTTTGCAAGAATCGAATTGCCTTTAGCTTTTTCATCGTTTATAGCTTTACTATAATTGATAGAAATTTGATTTATTTTTTCAGTTGTTTGTAGTTGGGATTTGAGGATAGGATCTTTGTTGATTTCTGCTACAGCAATTTGCTCTGCAAAGATTGACTGCATTCGCATAATTTCCATCTCGGCAGCGCGGTCACGCACAATGTTGGCAACCCGTGCCGCTTCACGTTCTGCTGCTTTGGCAGCTTTTTCAGCAGAAGTATCTTTTTTACCCGTAGCTGCTGCTTGCGATGGCGCAATAAAAGACTGCAGGGGTGGTTTTTTAAGACGGTCTGGAACATACGGGCCCATTTTTTCCGGGCCTTTAGCTGCTGTACCTAAACCTCTAATCTGATTCATCAATGTAACTACACCCGCTAGAGGACCAGCTACCTGAAGTACAAACTGTACAATTGCATCACGCAAAGCTGGAACAGCACCGACGGCATTAAAAATAGCTTTTTCTAAGTTTATGTAGCCGCTAATTATTGGATCTAGTACAGGTCCAGCAACCCTAGCTAGTTCACCAAAACCTCCAATTAAATCTATTATGTAGGTAGTAACTGCTTGAACTGCTCCGCCTAAATCTACGCGCAGTGCATCTCCAGTCTCTTTAAATGCTTGAGAAGTTGTTGTTTGAAAGTCTGCAACCGCTTTACTAATCTGCTCAAAACTATCTGCAAAAACGTCTTTCTGTGTGCTTGCAGCTTTAGCTCCTTCGTTACCAACTTTGACGAGAGTGTCGATAAGATCTTGAACAGAAATTTTACCGTCCTTAGCCATCTGTATGATGGCACTGCGGCTGACGTTGTACTTGTCCGCAAGGGCTTGCTGGATTGGTATACCGTTATTTGTAAGTTGATTTAGTGTTCCTTGAGTTACTTTACCTGTTGATAACGCACCAGCAAAAGCATTCGTAACTTTGTCAATTTTGCCTTTGTAACTTTCTGTCAAACTGCTAGCTAGTTGAATAGCACGACCTTGATCTTCAATAGATAGGCTGAGTCCTTGGATAGTAGAGACAGACTGCTGGAACTTATCAAAGTCTCTGCCTGCTTGTTGGAAGGCAGTACCAAGCATTTTGGTTTGCTCGGCAGAGAATCCGATGTCTTCACCAAGCTGCTTGACTTGATTGCCTTGACCTAGTTTTTCGCCAAGGATCGTACCAATCAGCGAACCGCCAAAACCGCCGATACCGGGGATGAGCGAACCGGCAATACCACCGATGGCACCACCGGCTGCTGCAGCTCCACTCTGACCGAACAGCAGTGGGAAGGCACCACCGACAGCTGCGTTGCTGAGTGCTCCTGATGCTGCTTTGCCGAGTCCCCCTCCTCTTCTACCGCCTACTGGTGTACGGCCCTGTCCGTACATACCAAGTGGAACTGGACCAGCACTGGGAAATGCAGGGCCACCAATTTGTCCAGGAAGTTTGTTTGTTTTCTGTCCGAGAATTCCAAGTTGTACTTGACGCTGTTCTTCTGCAGTTTGTTTTTCTAAGAAACGTACACCTCTGGCTCTTTCGCCGTTTAATGCTTGCTCAATTCTGCGGTTGCTTTCGTTTAGTTTGACTTCATTGGTAAGGAGTTTTACAGTACCTTCTCTAATTCGTTGTTCGTTAAATGCAGGTAGTAGACGAGCATTTATTTCTTTTGTGCGGGCTTTTTCTGCGGCACTTAATGCGTTTAATTTGTCTACTTCTGTTGATAACTGTGTGCCAAACTGTAAAGATGCTGTTGTGGCACGTGCTTCGATACCGGATCTGCTGGCACGTCCTCCAGCAGCATTCACAAGCATTTCTGTTTGTGACGGTACCAAACTTCTGGCGCCACCGCCGAGACCGCCACGCATGGCGCCTTGGAATGCGGTTTGGCCTGCCATCGGCAGAGCTTTGGGCCCACCAAACGTGAACTGCATTCCCGTGCGTTGTGCCACGGAGGCAAAACGCGATGCTTCCATTTCGCGGCGAAGCACTGCTTGCCGTTCCAGTTCTGCTGTCAACCGCATCTCTGCAGTCAGGATTGTACTTAAAGCTCTACCGGCTTCGTTGCTGTAAGATGAAACATTTGCAAGACGTTCTTGACCCGTGCGTAACAGGTTTTGAAATTGGCGTACTGTTCCACCAAGAGGCAGGTTTAATGCTTCGAGATTGCGAAGTAGTTGTTGAGTTTGATCGTTTATTGTTTTAAGTACGGTACCAACTTCTGTTTCAAGTTGTTTTGCACGACCTTTAAGAACAGTTTCAAATGCAACACCTATAGCTGCTACAGCTGCAGATACTACACCTGCCTGTGGACCTATAGAACCTAATATGTCTACAATACCCTGAGCGCCAGGGACTAAAGAACTAAATTTATATTCTAACGTGGATATTGTTTTAGCTAGTGTACTTACTGAGGCTTGCATAGCCCCAAAACCTGGGACTAAAGCCTGTTTAAGTTTTGCAAAATTATTAACTTGGTCAAGTGCTTGTCCCGCATTTACAGAGAGCTGTTGGAGAGCGTCTCCAACATCAGAAATACCTTTAGCTGCGACGCCAACTGTGCCTACACCTTCTACAACACGTGCAAACCGTTTAGCTACAGTGTCAGCTCGACTTGCAATAGTTGCAAGTTCCCGATCAAGTTGTTTTAACTGTTTAGGGGGAACAAATGCTTCTGTAAAAGACCGACCTACCTTTTTACCTATATCTAGACCGGCTACAAGACCGTTTAGTTTTGTTTCAAAGTTTTGAAGTGAACGTTCTGCGGCACTCGTATCAGCACTGACTCTTATCTTGGCGTCGTAATCAGCCATCGACCATGTAGCTTGCGTTTCAACAGTCTACGCAATAAAAAGCCGCCGTGACTACCGGCGGCGCTTTGCTTGTTCCATCGCCTTTTCCTGGTCCTCGTTGAGGATGCAGAAGTAGGCGCTCCAGCCGAGGAGTTCTTCGGCTGTCATGGTAGACCGGACTTCGGAGAGCGTTTTGCCCAGTTCCTTGGCAACGCCAAATTGGAGCATGAGCCAGCTATCTTTCCGTAGTTCGGCGCTTAGGATTTTGGGTCGATGGGCTCTGAGTCGTCGGTCAGGATTGCCAGCATCAACGACTGCAGATCGCGGTCCTTGACTTCGTTCTTAAGGACGTCGATTTCGCCAGTGCTGAACAACTTGGCACCGTTTTCATCGCAGGCTTTCTGGATTAGAAGCTGGAGAGCGAAAGCGTTGGCGTCATCAGACTTGGCGTTTTTCTGGGCGCGTTCACGCTCAGCCATCGTCAAGGGTGCCACCCACATTTCAAATTGGCTGCCGTCGCTCAGTTCCACCAGCTTTTTGCTGGGTTCCAGGTTGGCGGCTTTGCGCAGGCGGTCGATGGCGCGGGTTGGAATTGAGGCGGGCATACACGTGTCGGGTGTGTTGTTTTTTACTGTAGCGCAGTAGTCATAAAAAAGCCCCAGCGGTGAGGCTGGGGCTCAGTTCCCGACTGTCTGATTATCAGGCAGTGGTCAGGAAGTCGAAAGTAGGAGTAGATGCGGGACGGAAGCTGATCGAAACGGTTTGGGCGTTGTCAGGATCAATCGTCATCGAGGCGTTGGTCAGGATGGCATCCATCGCAATCGAACGGCTCTTGGTTTCGTCCACCGTGCCGCTGCTGATGATGCGGTTGGTGTACAGCTTGAAGGCTGCACCACCCTGTTGGCGCTGGAGCACGTCCTCGATCATGCGGTTAGCAAAAGCGAAGTCGTCAT